>Ga0114974_10003291_pt1 | contig 12240 bp, 22 predicted proteins | sample S_130206_EF_Meta_FD_87318 | JGI IMG/M metagenome (GOLD analysis project Ga0114974, IMG submission 87318) | Freshwater microbial communities from Lake Simoncouche, Canada to study carbon cycling - S_130206_EF_MetaG | ecosystem: Environmental > Aquatic > Freshwater > Lake | place: Lake...
AAGCAGCGCTATCGCCTGATCGATTTCAAGCGCAACAAGTTAAACGAGCCGGCGACAGTCGAGCGTCTGGAATATGACCCCAACCGCACCGGCTTCATCGCGCTGCTGACCTACAAGGACGGCACCCAGTCCTACATCCTGGCGCCGCAGCGCCTGGCCGTGGGCGACACCGTCGTCTCGGGCGAAAAGGTCGACGTGAAGGTGGGCAATGCCATGCCGCTGGGCGCGATGCCTGTCGGCGCCATCGTCCACAACATCGAAATGAAGCCGGGCAAGGGCGGCCAGATCGCCCGTTCGGCTGGCGCCTTCGCGCAGTATCTCGGCCGCGATGCCGGTTATGCGCTGGTGCGCCTGAATTCGTCGGAAGTGCGCAAGATCCCGCTGACCTGCATGGCGACGGTCGGCGCGGTTTCCAACCCCGACCACATGAACGAAGTGCTGGGCAAGGCCGGCCGCAACGTCTGGAAGGGCAAGCGCCCGTCCGTCCGCGGTACCGCGATGAACCCGATCGACCATCCGCATGGCGGCGGCGAAGGCCGCACCAAGGGTGGCCGTCACCCGGTCACCCCCTGGGGCAAGGGCACGAAGGGCAACAAGACCCGCACCAACAAGCGCACCACCAAGTTCATCGTGCGCACCCGCAAAGGCAAGGCAATCTAATGACCCGCTCTGTTTGGAAAGGCCCGTTCGTCGACGGCTACATCCTGAAGAAGGCCGAAGCCGCCCGTTCGTCGGGCCGCAAGGATGTGATCAAGACCTGGTCGCGCCGTTCGACCATCCTGCCGCAGTTCGTCGGCCTGACGTTCGGCGTCTACAACGGCCAGAAGCACATCCCGGTGAACGTCACCGAGGACATGGTCGGCCACAAGCTGGGCGAGTTCTCGCCCACCCGCACCTTCCACGGTCACACCGGTGGCAGCGACAAGAAGGCGAAGAGGTCGTAATGGGCAAGGAATCTCGCGCGCGCGTCCTCAAGGACAATCAGGCGATGGCGGTCGCCCGCAATATCCGCATCTCTCCGCGCAAGCTAAACCTGCTGGCGCAGCAGATCCGTGGCAAGAAGGTCGATCGCGCTCTCAACGAGCTGACGTTCTCGCAGAAGCGCATTGCCGGTGCCGTCAAGAAGGCGCTGCAGTCGGCCATCGCCAATGCCGAGAACAACCACGACCTGGATGTTGACGACCTGATCGTCAAGGAAGCCAGCGTCGGCAAGAATTTGGTGATGAAGCGCTTCCACCCGCGTGCCCGTGGCAATTCCGGCGGCATCGAGAAGTTCTTCAGCCAGATCACGATCGTGGTCGAAGAAAAGCGCGAAGAGAAGACGGCTGAAGCCGCCGCTCCCGCGAAGAAGAAGACATCTGGCAAGAAGTCCGCGGCCAAGAAGCCTGCGGCCAAGGCCAAGAAGGAAGCTGCCTAATGGGTCAGAAATGTAATCCGATCGGTCTGCGCCTGGGCGTCAACCGCACCTGGGATTCTCGCTGGTATGCCAGCAAGAAGGACTACGGCAAGCTCCTGCAGGAAGACATTAAGATCCGCGACTATCTCAGCGACAAGCTGAAGGCTGCCGGTGTCTCCCGCGTCATCATCGAGCGCCCGCACAAGAAGTGCCGCGTCACCATCCACTCGGCGCGTCCGGGCGTGGTGATCGGCAAGAAGGGTGCCGACATCGAGAAGCTGAAGAGCGACGTCCAGCGCTACACGACCGACGAAGTGCACCTGAACATCGTGGAAATCCGCAAGCCGGAAATCGACGCCAAGCTGGTGGCCGAGAACATCGCCCAGCAGCTCGAGCGCCGCGTTGCCTTCCGCCGCGTGATGAAGCGTTCGGTGCAGACCGCCATGCGCCTTGGCGCGCTCGGCATCCGTATCAATTGCACCGGCCGCCTGGGCGGCGCCGAAATCGCCCGTATCGAATGGTATCGCGAGGGCCGGGTGCCGCTGCACACGCTGCGCGCCGACATCGACTATGGCATCGCCACCGCGTTCACAACCTATGGCACCTGCGGCGTCAAGGTCTGGATCTTCAAGGGCGAGATCATGGAACACGACCCCTATGCCACCGAAAAGCGCCTGGCCAGTGAAGCCGAAGGCGGCAACCGCGGTCCGCGCGAACGTGAGCGCGAGCGCGCTCCGGCTGCTGAGTAAAGAGAAGAACCATGCTGTCTCCCAAGCGCACCAAGTTCCGCAAGCAGTTCAAGGGCCGCATCCACGGCGCTGCCAAGGCCGGCACGTCGCTGGCGTTCGGCGCCTTCGGCCTGAAGGCCATGGAGCCGGAACGCCTCAATGCCCGCGAGATCGAAGCGGCCCGCCGCGCCATCACGCGCCAGATGAAGCGCGCCGGCCGTGTCTGGATCCGCATCTTCCCGGACGTTCCGGTGTCCAAGAAGCCCGCCGAAGTCCGCATGGGCTCGGGCAAGGGCGCGCCGGAATATTGGGTGGCCAAGGTCAAGCCGGGCCGCATCCTGTTCGAGATCGACGGCGTTGACGTCGATACCGCCAAGGAAGCGATGCGCCTGGGCGCTGCCAAGCTTTCCATCTCCACCAAGTTCATCGCGCGTACGCTGTAAGAGAAGAACCATGGCGAAGAAAGAAACCAAGGCGAAAGCCACCAAGTCGAAGAAGCCGGCGGCCAAGGCAGCCGGCAAGGTCGACGCCTTCCGCGGCAAGAGCGTGGACGAGCTGGGCACCCAGCTCAACTCCTTCAAGAAGGAGCAGTTCAACCTGCGCTTTCAGCGCGCCAACGGCCAGGTCGAGAACACCGGCCGCATCCGCACGCTGCGCCGCGAGATTGCGCGCATCGAAACCGTGCTTACCGAGCAGCGCCGCGCTGCCGCGAAAGGTTAAGACCCATGCCCAAGCGCATCCTGCAAGGCACCGTCGTCAGCGACAAGAACGCCAAGACCATCGTGGTCAAGGTTGAGCGCCGCTTCACGCATCCCGTTCTGGGCAAGACCGTGCGCCGCTCGAAGAAGTACCACGCCCATGACGAAAGGGGCGAGTTCAAGGTGGGCGATACCGTCCGCATTCAGGAATGCCGGCCTCTGTCCAAGTTGAAGACTTGGGCCGTGCTGGAACGCGTCGGCAAGTAACGGCGCGATTGAGGAGTTGAGACTATGATTCAGATGCAAACTGAGCTCGATGTCGCCGACAATAGCGGCGCCAAGAGCGTTATGTGCATCAAGGTGCTGGGCGGTTCGCATCGGCGTTATGCCGATGTTGGCGACATCATCGTGGTGTCGGTCCAGGAAGCGCTGCCGCGTGGCCGCGTCAAGAAGGGCGAAGTGCTCAAGGCCGTCGTGGTCCGCACCGCCAAGGGCGTTCGCCGTGCCGACGGTTCGCTGATCCGTTTCGACGGCAACGCCGCCGTTCTGGTCAACGCCCAGGGCGAGCCCATCGGCACCCGCATCTTCGGACCGGTGACGCGCGAACTGCGCAGCAAGGGTCAGATGAAAATCATTTCGCTCGCGCCGGAGGTGCTGTGATGGCCAACATCAAGAAAGATGACAACGTCATCGTCATCACCGGCGGCGACAAGGGCAAGAAGGGCAAGGTCCTGAAGGTTTTCCCGAAGGAAGGCCGTGCGCTCGTCCAGGGCGTCAATGTCGTCAAGCGCCACCAGCGCCAGACGCAGAAGGAGCAGGGCGGCATCATTACCAAGGAAGCCCCGATCCAGCTTTCCAACATCGCGAATGTCGATCCCAAGTCGGGCAAGGCGACGCGCATCGGGTTCAAGACACTGGCCGACGGCAGCAAGGTCCGCTTCGCCAAGAAGTCGGGAGAAGTGATCGATGTCTGACGCAGGCACAAACAGCAAGAATCCCAAGGAAGCCCAGAAGGCCCAGGCGAAAGCCGACAAGGCCGACAAGGCGTCCAAGCGCCGTGAGGTCAACACCGGCACGAATGTCGCCGTTGGCGAGCATGCCCGCGAGGCCGGCTACGTGCCGCGCTTCAAAAAGCGCTACAACGAGGTCCTCAAGGCCGAGCTGATGAAGAAGTTCGGCTACAGCAACGCCATGCAGGTGCCGAAGCTGAACAAGGTTGTTCTGAACATCGGCGCTGGCGAAGCTGCGGTTGATGGCAAGAAGATCCTGCAGGCCGTCAACGACCTGACCGCGATCGCCGGCCAGAAGGCGATCCAGACCCGCTCCAAGAAGGCCATCGCGCAGTTCAAGATCCGCGAAGGACTGCCGATCGGCGCCAAGGTGACGCTGCGCGGCGACGTGATGTACGAATTCCTGGACCGCCTGATCACCATGGCGCTGCCGCGCGTGCGTGACTTCCGCGGCGTGAACCCCAAGTCCTTCGATGGCCGTGGCAACTACGCCATGGGCATGAAGGAACATGTGGTGTTCCTGGAAATCGACTACGACAAGACCGAGACGGTGTGGGGTATGGACATCGTCGTTAACACTTCCGCGAAGACGGACGACGAGGCCCGGGCACTGCTCGAAGGCTTCCAGTTCCCCTTCACGACGAATTGAGGCGAGACCCATGGCGAAGACGAGCCAGATCAACCGTAACAAGAAGCGCGAAAAGCTTGTGGCGCAGTACGCCGTGAAGCGCGCCGCGCTCAAGGCCCGGCCAATGACGAGAAGGTGCCGCAGGAAGAGCGGTTCGCCGCCCGTCTGAAGCTGGCCAAGCTGCCGCGCAACTCCTCGAAGGTGCGCGTCCATCATCGCTGCGAGCTCTCGGGCCGTCCCAAGGGCTATTACCGCAAGATCAAGATGTCGCGTATCGCGCTTCGCGATCTTGGCAATTTCGGCCAGATCCCCGGCATGACCAAGGCGAGCTGGTAAGGAGCAACCATGATTATTGATCCGATTGGCGATCTCATCACGCGCATCCGCAACGGGCAGCTTCGCCGCAAGGCCAAGATCAGCTCGCCCAATTCGCGCCTGCGCACCCGTCTTCTCGACGTGCTGCAGGCCGAAGGCTTCATCCGCGGCTATGCCGAGGTGGAGACCAAGGGCCACAAGGAACTGGAAATCGAGCTGAAGTATCACGATGGCGAACCCGTCATCCGCGAACTGAAGCGCGTCTCCACTCCGGGCCGCCGCGTCTATTCCTCGATCAGCGACCTCAAGCCCCATCGTCAGGGCCTGGGCGTCTCCATTCTCTCCACGCCGCAGGGCGTGATGACGGACAACTCCGCCCGCGAAAAGAACGTTGGCGGCGAAGTTCTCTGTCAGGTGTTCTAAGGAGCCGCCATGTCTCGTATCGGCAAGAAACCCATTCCGCTTCCCAAGGGCGTCGTCGCCTCGGTGGAAGGTCAGACCGTCAAGGTCAAGGGCCCCAAGGGCGAACTCAGCGTCAAGCTGGTGCCCGATGTCGCCGCCACGCTGGAGGACGGTTCGATCTCTGTTCTGCCGCGTGACGGCGCTGAGCGCGGCCCGCAGATGTGGGGCCTCTCCCGCACGCTGGTGAACAATCTGGTGGAAGGCGTGACCAACGGCTTCACCCAGAAGCTGGAAATCCAAGGCGTCGGCTATCGCGCGGCGGTGCAGGGCAAGGTCCTGAACCTGCAGCTCGGCTTCAGCCACGACGTGCCCTATGCGATCCCGCCGGGCATCACCATCGTCACCGAGAAGCCGACAATGATCGCCGTCTCGGGCATCGACAAGCAGCTCGTCGGCCAGGTTGCCGCCGAGATCCGTTCTTGGCGTCCGCCGGAGCCCTATAAGGGCAAGGGTGTGCGCTATGAAGGCGAATATGTCCGCCGCAAGGAAGGCAAGAAGAAGTAAGATGACCAACGCTCTCTTCAAAAAGCGCCAGTCGCGCACCCGCCACCACATCGGCACCAAGTCGGATCGTCCGCGTCTGTCGGTCTTCCGTTCGGGCAAGCACATCTACGCCCAGGTGATCGATGACCTGAAGGCCGTCACCGTCGCCTCGGCTTCGACCGCCGAGAAGGAAAGCGGCGTCGCCAAGGGCTACAATGTCGATGCCGCCGGCACCGTCGGCAAGAAGATCGCCGAGCGTGCCAAGGCCGCAGGCGTGACCCAGGTCGTGTTCGACCGTGGCGGCTACATCTATCATGGGCGCATCAAGGCGCTCGCGGACGCGGCTCGCGAAGCCGGTCTTGATTTCTGAGGAATAAAGATATGGCACGCGAAGGCGAACAGCAGGGTGGCCGTGGACGTGGCGGCGATGGCCGTGGCCGCGGCGGACGTCGCGAGGAAAAGGACAGTGACCTGGTTGAAAAGCTGGTGCACATCAATCGCGTCGCCAAGGTTGTGAAGGGCGGCCGCCGCTTCGCCTTCGCCGCGCTGGTGGTGATCGGTGATGGCGCCGGCAAGGTCGGCTTTGGTCATGGCAAGGCGCGCGAAGTGCCGGAAGCCATCCGCAAGGCGACCGAAGAAGCCAAGAAGGCGATGATCAAGATCCCGCTGAAGGATGGCCGCACCATTCATCATGACGTCCGTGGCCATCATGGCGCCGGCAAGGTCGTGGTCCGTCCGGCGCCCGCCGGTACCGGCATCATCGCCGGTGGCCCGATGCGCGCCGTGTTCGAAGCGCTGGGCGTGGGCGATGTCGTGTCCAAGTCGCTGGGCACCTCCAATCCCTACAACATGGTGCGCGCCACGTTCGACGCGCTAAAGAACCAGCAGAGCCCCCGCATGGTGGCGCAGCGCCGTGGCCGCAGCGTTTCGGAAATCCTCGCCCGTCGCGAGGAAACTGCCGACACTCTTTCTGCCTAAGGTTTAAGGAGAAATTATCATGGCCGCAAAGAAGACCGTCACGGTGCGCCAGATCCGCAGCGCCAACCGCCGTCCCGAGATCCAGGCCGCCACGCTGCGTGGCCTGGGCCTGGGCAAGATCCGCCGTGAACGCACGCTGGAGGATACCCCCTCCGTGCGCGGCATGATCAAGGCGATCCAGCACCTGGTCGAGATCGTCGAAGACAAGAAGTAATTTGATGACCGGCATCTTGGCTGGTCAGGAGACGTTGAAATGAAGCTGAACGAGATCAAGAACAATCCGGGCGCGCACAAGCGCAAGGACAAGGTTGGCCGTGGTTCCTCCTCGGGCCTGGGCAAGACCTCGGGCCGTGGCGTCAAGGGTGCCAAGGCCCGTACCGGCAACCAGGTGCATGGTTTCGAAGGCGGCCAGATGCCGCTGCACATGCGCATGCCCAAGCGCGGCTTCCGAAACATCTTCGGCACCGATTTCGCCGAAGTGAATATCGGCCGCCTGCAGAAGGCCGTCGACAACAAGAAGCTCGACGCCTCGGTCAAGATCACCGAAGAGGTGCTGCGCAAGGCCGGCCTGGTGCACAAGTCCAAGGACGGCGTGCGCCTGCTCGGCAAGGGCGAGATCAAGGCCAAGCTGACCATCGAGGTTTCCGGCGTTTCGGCCGGTGCCAAGGATGCGGTCGAAAAGGCCGGCGGCAGCGTCACCACGACCTACGCCAAGAAGGTCTATGCCAACAAAAAGGGCCAGCCCGGCAAGCGCCAGGTTCGCCGTGCCGACGCCGCCAATAAGCGCGAAGCCAGCAAGGCTTAAAAGCCGGGTTGTTGCCTTTTGGCCGCTCCCATGCGGCGATGGCGACCCCATATAAGGCGGAATTGTGCGAGCCGGGGCCCTGGAAATAGGGTAAGACTCGGCCGCGATTTGGGAGCAGCCTGATGGCATCTGCAGCCGAACAACTGGCCGCCAATTTCAGCTTGAAGAATCTGGGCAAGTCCCATGAGCTGCGCAACCGCATCTTCTTCACGCTGGGCGCCCTGATCGTCGCGCGCCTGGGCACCTATATCCCGCTGCCGGGCATCGATCCCGCCGTGCTGGCGCAGCAGGTGCAGCAGCAGGCCGGTGGCCTGCTCGACGTCTTCAACACCCTGGCGGGCGGCGCGGTCGAGCGCATGGCGATTTTTGCCCTCTCGATCATGCCCTACATCACCGCCTCGATCATCATCCAGGTGATGACCAGCGTCTTCCCGGAACTGGAAGCGCTGAAGAAGGAAGGCGAAGCAGGCCGCAAGGTCATCAACCAGTACACCCGCTACGGCACCGTCTTCATCGCCCTGATCCAGTCCTATGGCATCGCCATCGGCCTGGAGAACTGGGGCACCGCCGTGATCGATCCGGGCCTGTTCTTCCGCGTCACCGCGATGATCACCCTGACCTCCGGCACCGTCCTGCTGATGTGGGTCGGCGAGCAGATCACCAGCCGCGGCGTCGGCAACGGCATCTCGCTGATCATCTTTGTCGGCATCGTGGCGGGCTTCCCGCGCGTCATCGGCCAGTCGCTGGAACAGATGCGCACCGGCGCCGCCAGCCCGGCGCTGTTCGTCATCATCCTCTTTGCGATCGTCGGCCTGGTGCTGGGCATCGTCTTCATGGAGCGCGCCCAGCGCCGCCTGTTCGTCACCTATCCCAAGCGGCAGGTGGGCAACAAGGTCTATGGCGGCGAGAGCTCGCACCTGCCGATCAAGCTGAACGTCTCGGGCGTGATCCCGCCGATTTTTGCGTCCTCGCTGCTGCTGCTGCCGACCACCTATGCCAGCTTCAACGCGGCGAACATGCCCGGCTGGCTTTCGACCATCGTCACCTTCCTCAGCCGTGGCCAGCCGCTCTACATGCTGCTCTACGCGACGCTGATCTTCTTCTTCGCCTTCTTCTACACCTCGGTGGTGATGCCGCCGGAAGAGACGGCCGACAATCTGAAGAAGTATGGCGGCGTCTTCCCTGGCATCCGTCCCGGCAAGAAGAGCGCCGATTTCATCGACTATGTCCTGACCCGCATCACCGTGGTCGGCGCGCTCTACCTGACCGTGGTCTGCCTGATCCCGGAATTCTTTTTCTACGAGTATAATCTGTCCTTTGCCGTCGGCGGCACCTCGATCCTGATCGTGGTCTCGGTGACGATGGATACGGTGGCGCAGATCCAGAGCCATCTGGTCGCCCAGCAGTATGAAGGCCTGCTCAAGAAATCGAAGCTGCGGGGAGCGCGGCGGTGAACATCGTCCTGTTCGGACCTCCGGGGGCAGGCAAGGGCACCCAGGCGAAAATCCTGACCGAGAGCCGTTGCCTGCCGCAGCTTTCGACCGGCGACATGCTGCGCGCGGCCGTCGCCGCCGGTTCGCCGCTGGGCCTTCGCGTCAAGGCGATCCTGGAAAAAGGTGAACTGGTTTCCGACGACCTGGTGATCGACATCATCGGCGCCCGCTACGACCAGCCCGATTGCATGAACGGCGCGGTGTTTGACGGTTTCCCGCGCACCATTCCCCAGGCCGAGGCGCTGGACGCCATGCTGGCGGCGCGTGGGCGCAAGATCGACACGGTGCTGGAACTGAAGGTGGATGACGCCGCGCTGCTCAGCCGCGTCGAAGCCCGCATCAAGGCCGGCGGCGTGCTGCGCTCCGACGACACGCCGGAAACGCTCGCCCACCGCCTCGGCGTCTATTACAAGAACACGGCGCCGCTGATCGATTTCTATCGCGCCCAGGGCAAGCTGACGACGCTGGACGGCATGGCGCCGATCGACACTGTCACCAGCGCGATCGCCGCAAAGCTCGACGCGAAAGCCTAGGCGCGCTGATAGTCTGGCGTGACGCCGGCATCGCGCCAGTAACGCGCCAGCCCGATCTCTTCCATCAAGGCCGCGAAACGCGGATCGCGTTGCATGGCGCGGCCGCTGGGATAGAACAGCGTGCGCGTGCGGCGCTGCTCGAACCGCGTAAAGGCGCGCTGCACGGTTGAGAACCGCGAGGGGCCGATCGCGAAGCCCCGGTTCATGTACAGGCCCTCGGCAACCATGAAAGCCTCGTCCAGGCGTCCCAGCGCTGCGGCGAAGGCGATCATGTTCTCGGCATAACCCGCGCCCTGGTGCGCCATCGCCAGGTTGAGCGCGATAGCCTGGTCGCTGTCGGCCCGGCTTTTGCTTTTCAAGGCCCGCGCCACCGCCGTGATGGCGTCGAAATCCACGTCCGGCTGCCCGGCCGGGCGTCCACTCTGGTTGGCGAGCAGGGTGATGGCTTCGGCGCTGTGGCCCGTGAACATCAAGAGATAAACCCGGGAGAACCAGACGGAACGCTGGCGCGGAAAAAGCTCGGCGCCCTGCGCCGCGATGGCGTCGGCTTCGGCAAGGCGGTCCGCACACCAGAAGATCTGGATCGACAGCCATATAGCTGTGCCGGATCGATCTGCGAGGCATGTGCCCCGGCGAGAACGGCCAGGTCGGCCGCCTCGACGTTCCGCCCCGCATTGTTCATCAGGTCCGCCAGGCCCAGCAGCAATTCGTCGGAAGCGGGATTGAACCGCAATCCTTCGCGGTAGATCGCCTCCTTGCGGCTCCGGCCACCCGGATCGCCCGCCAGTAACATACCCATGGCGGGAAGAGCCGCGGGCGCCCCTTCCAGAGGGGGCGCCCGTGTGCTTTTCTGGGCTCTGGAGGGCCCTGTTTGCAGGGCTTTTGCGGGCCTGCGGCAATAAATCCCGCCCAGCCATTGACGGGTGGGGGCTCCTTCATATAATCCGCCCCCTCGCGACAGATTTCCTGTCATTTCAAGGGTTTTGGGTGCGTTCGCTGGAACGCCCGGAGATCCGGTTTTGACTGGTAATCAGCCGCTTCGCAATTTTGCAATGAATTCAAAGGCCTAACGGCCATCGGAGAAGCACCTTGGCACGTATCGCCGGCGTCAATATCCCGACCCAGAAGCGCGTCGAAATCGGCCTGCGCTATATTCATGGAATCGGCCCCCTGACCGCGAAGAAGATCATCACCCAGCTGGGCATCGATCCGACCCGTCGCGTCAGCGACCTGACCGAGTACGAAGTCATCCAGATCCGCGAAGTGATCGACCGCGATTTCCTCGTCGAGGGCGACCTGCGCCGCGACGTCGCGATGAACATCAAGCGCCTGATGGATCTGGGCTGCTATCGCGGCCTGCGTCATCGCAAGGGCCTGCCGGTTCGCGGCCAGCGTACCCACACCAACGCCCGCACCCGCAAGGGGCCTGCCAAGGCGATCGCCGGCAAGAAGAAAGTGACCAAGTAATATGGCAGCTCCCGACAAGAAGGCCGCCGGCCGTCCGCGCAAGAAGGAAAAGAAGAACGTCGTCGTGGGCGTCGCCCATGTCGCCGCCACCTTCAACAACACCATCATCACCATCACCGACACCCAGGGCAACGCGATCTCCTGGTCGTCGTCGGGCATGATGGGCTTCAAGGGTTCGCGCAAGTCGACGCCGTATGCGGCGCAGATGGCCGCCGAAGACGCCGGCCGCAAGGCCGTCGAACACGGCATGCGCACGCTGGAAGTCGAAGTCTCGGGCCCCGGCTCGGGCCGTGAATCCGCGCTGCGCGCGCTGCAGGCCGTGGGCCTGACCGTCACCTCCATCCGCGACGTGACGCCGATCCCGCACAATGGCTGCCGCCCGCCCAAGCGTCGCCGCGTTTAAGCACCGGCATAGAGTTTCGTTTCGGACGTACCCACTAACCCGTCGAATGTATGGCCATGGTCCGACATGGCCGGGACACGATGAGGAAAAAACATGTTTCAGAAAAACTGGCAGGAACTGATCAAGCCGCAGAAGCTCAAGACCGATGTCGGTCATGACGGCGGCCGTGCCACGACCATCACTGCCGAGCCGCTCGAGCGCGGCTTTGGCCTGACGCTGGGCAATGCCCTGCGCCGCGTGCTGCTGTCGTCGCTGCAGGGCGCCGCTGTCACCGCCATCTCCATCGAGGGCGTGCTGCACGAATTCTCGTCCATCCAGGGCGTGCGCGAAGATGTCACCGACATCGTGCTCAACGTGAAGCAGATCGCGCTGCGCATGCATGCCGAAGGTGCCAAGCGCGTCAGCTTGCGCAAGCAGGGCCCGGGCGAGGTCAAGGCTGGCGACATCCAGACCACTGCCGACATCGAAGTGCTGAACCCCGACCTGGTGCTGTGCACGCTCGACGAGAAGGTCGAGTTCCGCATGGAGCTCACCATCGCCACCGGCAAGGGCTATGTCCCCGCCGACCGCAACCGTCCGGAAGACGCGCCCATCGGCCTGATCCCGGTCGACTCGCTGTTCAGCCCGGTCAAGCGCGTCTCCTACAAGGTCGAGAACACCCGCGAGGGCCAGATCCTCGACTATGACAAGCTGACTCTCACCGTCGAGACCAACGGCGCCGTCACCTCGGACAATGCCGTGGCCTATGCCGCGCGCATCCTCCAGGACCAGCTGCAGGTCTTCATCAACTTCGAGGAGCCGCAGCTCCGCACCACCGAGGAAGCCAAGCCCGACCTGGCCT
>Ga0114974_10003292_pt1 | contig 12239 bp, 10 predicted proteins | sample S_130206_EF_Meta_FD_87318 | JGI IMG/M metagenome (GOLD analysis project Ga0114974, IMG submission 87318) | Freshwater microbial communities from Lake Simoncouche, Canada to study carbon cycling - S_130206_EF_MetaG | ecosystem: Environmental > Aquatic > Freshwater > Lake | place: Lake...
GCCGAGGGTTCCGACGGCTGCGGTGTCGTATTATCTTCTTTACTGCCATTCGAACATGACCTGTATTTTTTGAATAAGATAGAAGACATGAATGCGATGGTAAGTTTTCAACAAATTGAAAATATCACATCCACGTTGTCAATCATTACAAACCATAGAAATTCGGAGAAACTCGAGCAGTATAAACGCGCAAATGTGAATAAATGTATATCGTGGTGTGAGAAATACGAAATACCTCATAATGCGAATCATGCGTGTTTTCAATCGACGAATATATTTCTTCACAAATCGATACCGGCGGCGGCAACGGCGGCGGCAGGTGTGTAACCAATAAAAACGGTCTAAATATATATCATAATGTATGGTAATATACAAACCATGCAGAGTACTTTACAATTCATCGCGGGGCAACTTAAAAAACCGCGCGAACGATTTGAGACGATATTGGAACCGCTTCAATCGCTGCTTCAAATCGGATTTCTCGCGTTTTATCCGATTGGGAGTAAATTAGCGATTCACAATAATATACTCACGGTTCAAGAACCCGGATATACGCAAAATATGCGGCGGTGGTATAATAATGACAAAAAGGAGGATGTGTTTTATTTGTATAATGTATTCTCTCGGTTTAATAAATTCTATAAGACTGTGCTTACCAGCGGCGGCAGCGGCAGCAGCGGCGAAAACGCGGCATTATTCGCACTACTGAATGAACTTGCGAAGACAGGCATCAATAATTTGACGCGGACATATAATCATTCGGATAAGATTCATATTCTTCATACGCTTCAGATGTATAAAGGGATGCTGGATAATCCAGAGTTGGTGCGGCGGTTGGCGAAAACGGATGACGGCGCGGGTGTGGTCGCGAGCGCAGCCGTCGATGATGACGCAGATTCTGAAAACGATTTGCAGCGTCAGTTTCCATTGAAGCGCATCAGTTCATCGCCACCATTGAGGCCAATTGCGTCGACTACGACGACGAGCATCCCAATCGATAGTCTGGTTGATAATAATATCGACACGATATTCGTGAAAATAACGGATTTGTATTCACAGGAGGATTATACGATTATTTACCACACCCTTATTAAAATCCAAGCCGATCCGCAGTATTATATGAACTACATTGAGGGGCTGAATAAAATCCTAGAACCGGTGAATATTCGCATCAAAAAATGGATTGATGACAATATTGTGTTTTAGAAATGACAAATCAAATGATTATTATTATTATTATCTTTTACGACTACGATATGATGTGCGTTTGTGTTTGTTACGACTATAATAATATCGTCGTATTTTATATTTCTTTTGTGTATGCCGACGTTTTTTTCCTCCATGCCCAAACGGCACAAGTGAAGCAGCAGCCGAAACTGTATCTGTACGTTCAACCGAATCAGCCGCGTATCCAAAAGCACTACCTTTGGTTCGCGTAACTAATTGACATGGAATTAACATAGGTTCTAAAAAAGCAGATATTGTATCTAATACATTATTTAATTCAGCAATATATGAGGGTTGTTTTGTTGTAAGTTCGGTTAAAAATAATTTATAATCTAACTTAAAATCCATTAAGAATTTATCTAGATTTTCAAATGCGGCTTCATTATGAAAAACGCGGCTCATAATGTCTGAACACTGAAACCCTTCTGTCCCATATTTGCATTTTTTTGTCATACTGTCAATAAACGCAATAAATATAAGTGATTCATATATATATTTGCGTTTTTCTACTTTATCCAATTTTGAAAATTTGAATTTATCTTTTGGGAATTGTAATAATAATTTTTTATAATATTTTTCAAATACTTCTAGTAAAGATGATTTTTCTTCAATATTATCGATATTGAAAAAATGTTCAAGTTCATCATCATAATCCTGACCCTCCCATAAGTTACTACAATATTCCTCTAATTCATATTTAGAACGTGAATCATCAAAACGATATATTCGTCCATAATCAACTGCTTTAGAATTAGTACCATCTGTCATTCCATTCCCAGAATGAAGATCGTATGAGGCAGAAACGGTTTTTAATAGTAACATTAATATAACAGCCGCCATTTTGTATGAAATACTACGTTGTATATCTGGATTGGGATTATTTCTAAAAAAATTAGATAATGTATCGAATCCTTCCAGAAAATCCATAAATGCGATATGAATATTGTAACGGTTTGTTGTAGCACTATTTATAATCCAGTCAATAACTCTTTGGGTTTTATCATCAAATCTTTCGGGTGATTTCGTTTTAATCGCAGTTACATATATACTAAAGTCGTGTGGTGTAAGAACACATGCGGCAATTCCATCTGGCATAATATCGCTTGCGTTTTCTCCACATAATAATTGTTTGTGTATTCGCATTTGTTCTTCTAGCTCTTTATTTGCCTCCTTTACAGTAGTTACTACTTTTCTTATCTTTCTAGTGCTGGTTTCATCCCATTCTACACGAGTAACTGTACTATTACTCGGTGTTGTAACAAGTGATATTTTAATACAAACGTGCGCGTGTTCTTTACCTACATCTACGAAACGTGGTCTATCAGCTCTAGTTTCGGGGGTAAGTAATGAGCCATCTTGATGATATATCTGACTTCGTATTTTAATATTACCGTCAGGAATTAAGCTACATTTTAGTATCATCGAACATAGAGAACCAGATGATACAACTTTCAATGATTTCGAATTTCGTAGAATTAACCGTGAAATATCTCTATCGTTGTCTGTTGAAACCCAAGTTTGATCATTTTGTGAGAAAACTGTTAATGTGCTAGTTTTTGTTCCACCATTTTGACGATTACGCATACCATTTTTTATTTTTGGCATTATCTTTTATGTATATATAATGATTTGATAATTTATTTACACATTATTGTAAAGTTCATTACAACATTTTACCATAATCACTCCATCTCCAACTTCACCCAACACTGTTTATATGTCGCGTTAGTTAGTTCGCCTTTTATTCTTCGAGAGAATTCTGGAAATGATATCTTGATTTTCGTGTCCTCTCCGGTTTTGACGAATTGATTGAGCTCTTTGTATAACTCGCGAATTGCTGGATAAGAAATATTCATCTGTAACTCGGTAAGTTTATTGATGATGGGTCTTACCTGTTCGCGGCGTTCTTCAATAGTGCGTTCTGTCGCCTGCGGGGTTGTTGTCTCACCCGCACACCCCCCTTGCGCCGCCGCCGCCGCCGACACCGATTGTTTCTTCTTTAAGTTTCGTTTCCAGTGTTTGCCTTTACCATAACGTGTATTATCGGCAGGAGTATCGGACGCGGTGTTTATCTCTGTTCCCGTATCGGAAGTATCGGGCTTTGTGGCAGGATCACTAGCATCGATATGAATATCGACTAGATCTTCCGGTATCAATATCGATTCTTGTCGTAATTTATCTTCAAATGATCTGGGTTCATGAAGGGGCGGTGATGGTGTAAGCATCGGTAGCAATAACGGTGATGAACTTGCGTCTTTAATATCAGCGCCGATACCATCTAGATGTGCGGATGTAGCACTTACATCCATTGAAATCGTAGTTCCCATTTATTACAATATGATACAATAAACTGGATTTTTTATACCCATTTTATTGTATTACACAGACGCCTAAAATACCACGTCAAACTCATCATTATACATTTTATCGCTCTTCTTGATTCCGATGATATCACGAAAGGTCTTGCTCCGCATAAGCGGTACATTCGTGCGTATCTTCAGGTTCAGGTGCGGATTCGTGAGAACTTGGACAAGGATTTCGCGGAAATTCGCATATTGCCGGTTTTGAATAGCGTAGTAGGTATAAAAATTCATAAACGAGCTCTCGCGTACATGTTCATCTCTCGTGATATCGCTCACGTCGTCATATACATGCCGATGATACTTATTCAACGCGTCTTCACATACCGCAATCCCAGTAACATCCGCCAGATTTTCCGAGAGCGAGAGATTTCCATCAATGACAAATCCATCCTTCCGAGAGATTTCTTCATATTGACGACGTATTGCCGCAATCTTGCGTTCATATGTCGCGGTGTCGTCCTTGCTCCACCAGTTTTTAATCACGCCTTTATGATTATAAATCCGTGAATTTACATGGAGTGCGTGAGAGATTTCATGACCAAAGGTAAACCCGACCGACGCAAGGTCGTATTCATAACCGCGCCCAAACTGAACATTCATACTATGCATGTATGCTGTCGGAATATAAATACTGTTAGAATTGGGTGTATAATACGCATTTACGACGAAGGATTGATACCCCACGAGTTTCATCGTGCCCCAGTTCATAATATCGATGTCCTCCGCTGATAATCTCTCGTTGCCGGTCGCACTGGACGACGACGACGATGACGAATGATGCCTCGCGATATACTCCGTCCTTTGGATGCTACGTTTCAATAAATTGCCCCACGCATCTTTCGGGTCGTAGTCGAGGTTTGTAGGGTCGGGTGCCGAGAGATTGGCCTCACCAATACGGAGTTTTAACGTGTTGAGTTTCTTAAGCGCACCCTTCTTCGTATATGCCGACATCCATGTATTCCTTTCGATACGGTCTTTGTAACAATCGAGCATCGTGTTGCCAATCTCTCGAACCTTTGTAATCATTTCTTCGTTTTTGTGTGTTTTTGTGAATTCCTGTGTCATCGTCTTCGGGAACGCATACGCCAGTCCAAGAATCGGAAAATATTCTCTCGGAAAGTGCGTATCCTTGCCGCGAATAAGCGTGTCATTGAAATCGAGGTAAATCTCTCGCCACTTGTCATGAAAGCATATGAGTTGTCGCAAATAAATGAAATACCAGTAACTCTTCCACCTGTCCGACGCCCATTCCTTTTTAAGTAGCGTCATCACTGTATTGAGATACCCGACTTGGTTGGTGATGAAATAGGGCGGCGCGCCGTCGCCGTATCCAATCCATTTGGAAATCTCTCGCCAATCCAAACCAGTAAGACACATCGCATCTTGGGTGAGGATGCGTGTTGCGCCGCGAATATTATTTTTATAATGTGGCATTTTCATGCGCTGTTCTGTAGATGCGTCGAGTTCCGCATCGGCGGCGGTGCCTGTATCACAATGACAATCACAATTCCGATGTTTCATCTTTTTTATAGGAACGCCTGAGAGATGCGGCGGCTTGTCTCGTTTATTCGCCGACTGGTATATATCCGCATAACTGTCATCAAACCGCGGGTCAATGACATTCATACATGAAAGTAACGCGCATTCGATATCATATACATCTTGAACTTTGATATTATGTGTGGTTTCGTAATCTCGGCCAAGGCATTTCGTGAATACATCCCCGACAAAACGCAGAAATGCGTTCGTGATACGTTTCTTGTATTTCATGTATTCGATGGTTTTCGTCTCGGGGCCGCCGCCATCGCCGCTGTCCTCGCCCTCACCCTTGCCCTTGCCGCCGCCGCCGCCGATTTGCTCTTCCTCGCGAATAACAGTAGTATCGCTTGTATTCAATCGCACACTTCGCATTTGTTTTTCAATAATCGAATCGTTCAAATAAAACCGATAGTCATACAGCGACAATGACGGCGATCCCACCCGCGCGGATAATTTACCTGAAGTGTATTCATCGGGATATACACTCCATACAACCGGCAGCGCCCATTTTATCATTTCATTTTGATTCATTACACCAAGAAACTTATAGAGGTTGTTTTCTCTCGAGAGTTCATTATACAACTTACAAAATTCGGAGATGTGCCCAAGGATCGGCTCGGGGTGTAGATCGCGAAAAGATGCCGCGATATTTTTCATTTGTTGAGAAATTGGATGCTTGCGATTGTCTCGCGTGTATTCACGTACCATCGTAAGCACATTTCGGTACATTTCATCCTGTATTAATTTAAAATTGTCTAAAGGGCGTATATACTTCAATTCTCTCGGAAGGGTCTTCGGCACTTCGTTCATCCATTTCTGATTCGCCCATAAATAAAAGTTATTTGCTCGGAGTGTGTCGTGGTCTTTTGTATTTCGGCGGGTATGTTTATCACGAGGGGGATGTCGGCGTATTCTAGAACGACGGGTTTTTGTATGTTTTCCCGCCATTTGCTTATATATACGCGAGAATAAACTTCCGCGGTCCGTCGATTCATCACGACTTGACGTTAGCACTTCAGATGAGGCCGCTTCACCGCCCGATTGTATAGGTTACAATCCGGTTTGAATATCTTGCTCTTGATGAAGTAAGGCGCGCCCATCGAATCTCCATGGTATTGACCGGCATTCCCCGCGGCAACACCATACGCCGACTTGAATGAAGCACCGTTCTTTGTAATTGTATCGAGCTTCAATCTCTCGAGACGCGTCCCAGCAGAGACAGCGCCTTGAACACCGTATTTCGCATTACTCGGTTTATGGATGACGGTTGTGCGACATTTGGCGCGGTCGGCTGCGTCTGGATAGATTCTCTCGGCATTGCCACAGTTTGTTGAATAATATACCTGCGAGCCAGTCTTGGAGTCGCTGGGATTGGCGGGCGTTCCATCGGGAAGGACGTACTGGTTGGCGGTACCCGACATCTTCGAAAAGGTCTGCTGCTGCTGATACGTGCGGCATCTCGCCTGAAGATAGGACGCAGTATTGGTATGATATGCTCTGCTTACATTTGTATTTCCGCTGCGGATGATACGTTTTTTCGGATTGAACGAGAGATTCTTCGTTTCGTAAATACCGGTGTTGATTTGATATGACCCCGGCTGTCCCGGAACGCCCACCTGTTTATAACCCGGATTCTGTATAATTTGATCGGGCATACATTCGCGGATAAAGGGGCGGTGGATATCTTCCGTGAGATAGTTTTGCTTTGACGCCACACGAGTGTCACAGCCGCACGCCGTCCCTCTAAAAACGATACCGCCGGGACGGTCGATGAACCCGATAGTGGGACGAGATTTGTTCGTGGAAGACGGCATCAAGCTTTTACGCCAGTGCTTAATTGGTCTCGGCTTGAAACTGGAACGTTTGATGACGTTCTTGGTTTGGGGGAATTCACAACATTTGGTGTCGCGGCCGAAATCATTCGACGGATTTCCTGCTGTGGATGGGCCGTTCTCGGCTGGACGGGTGAAACCGGGAAACACACTTCGCGTCGTCGATTGTTTGGTAGAACGAATCGCGACCCTCATCGTTCTAAAATTAAGAGGCCATGAAACAAAATTCTTGCTCATTTTATGTATTCGTATATATCAGGTAGATAGTTTAATTTAGATAATATAATGTTGGAATATATTCAGTTTTATACGAAAAATCTCTCGAACTTCGCGATATTACTTCTGATTGGCGTAAGCATCGCTATATTAGACATTACTTTACGTAATGTAATACGTGGTGTATATCTAAATGTTAGAGAGAATATGAAAATTCGGCATGGCGGAGGGGGGCGCGAAGGTATGGAAAATACGAAGGACGCGAAGGACGCGAAAGGCGCGAAGGACGCGAAGGACGCGACCGGTAGTAAAGAAGAAGACGACGAAAGTTGCCCTAAGGATTGTACGGCAGTTGAAGCATTACGAACAAAGCTAAAAGGGTTGATTGAAAACGCAGCTAAACTTCAAAAGGATATTCAAGAAAATAATGAAACTATTAAAAAGCAACACAAAACCATTGAAAACATGCAGAAAAGTATCCAGAAATTGATTGAAAAATCAAAGTAGCGTCGGAGCGTCGGAGCGTCGGAGCGTCGGAGCGTCAGATCGACGGAATAAAATAATAATGAAATGTAAAGGATACAGCGCTCCGTATGATACATCATAACGCATTTGAACATATGGATATCGATAACGAAATCGATTTATTTAGGTCAAACGTTTCGCAATTTGTTAATGATACGACCACCCACCCTATTGTGAAATATAAGGCATTTATCTTCGCATTCTTGCTTATTGTTGTGGGGTTGTTGATATTATTATTGTTTAATCACGAGAAGATACTCGGCCATGAATTCTGGCGACATTTATTTGTTCCTGTATCCGAATTGAGAGATAAATATCGAGGAACGGCGGCGGTATATGACGGCGATGATGCCGATGTCTTTGGGTATGATTATACCTACCGTAATACAGATGCCGCTATCTTCCGAGAAGCGATTGAAGGCATGACGACGACTACGACGACGACGAAAGATGGAAAAGCAACCACCAAATCAGGTGAATTTGTAAGCGCCGACACGGAAAGTGCGGAAAAGAAAAAGAAAACACCATGCGCGACAGATTGTAGTGAGTATGTCGAACTAAAAGGTAAAATAAACGATCTCTCGAAATACGTGAATGCGGTGAAGGACCAGAAAGCCGATATTATACAAACATCGGATAAATTACAAGCATTAGGAAAACAGATCGAGAACTTGAATAAGTCACTTTCACCAGGTGGGCAGGTGAAAATAACCATGTAACGCATGCCGCGCCCAGATATACGCAATAATAATTTAATCTAATGAGTAAGTAGTAGTAGTAATAGTAATAGTAGTAGTATTATGTCATCATTAGTCGGTGAATCATATGACTACTGGAAAAGTATCAAACAACCCTCAGAGATGGGAATGTCGCCTGGGTTTTCTCTCGACGCACTAGCCAGTAATGTCGACGGTTTGCTTTCGTATGTCGAAGTTCTCATTTCAGGAACAGGCAACGCAAGTGTAACCGGAAAACCATTAGGCAACAAATTCTTCTTACAGACAACCGGTAAGTGTAGTGAAACCTCTATTCAAAAATGGAGGAAAGAGCGCGAAGATGATGAGGCGTGGGATAAGGCATATGAAGAAGTTGAGAACCGATTAGGCTCGAAAAAAATTACTGAAGATGAAGCCACAAAACTGAAAAACGCACTGAACGAACAAAAGAAACAGAGGGATGAATCCCGCGAAAAAGAAAAGAAGGTGGTTGATCGCTGGATTTACGTGAATAATATTCCGGATGGGTCGATTCCATTTATCGCGAGTGGCGCGGATGGACGCACATTTAATGATCTTCGAGGTCTTATTCCAGGCGCACTCGGGAATTTAGGTGCGCTTAGTCCCGTTCAGTTATTCAATGGATTTACCGCAGGTACTTATCCGCCATGTTCCGAAATAACACTAGAGACGGTGAATAATGATAACGTGAAAAGTAGCGAAACGCATCATGTTGCGTTGGTGGAAATGGTGGAAATGAATCCGTGTATGTTTCCAGGACGTGTAAATCCCGCATCGGGCAAACCGTGTAGAAATAGAGAAGGGTTTGACGGCATGCCCGCGACGGCGACGGCGACCGAGCCTTCATCCCCTATAAAAGAAAAAACGCCAGATATATATAATCAACAGTATTCGCTTGTATCTGAAAACGGCGAATCGATTGGAATATACGAAATGGGAAGTTTAGCCGGTTCTTCTGGAGTCGCGTATCAAACATCGCAGCGAAGCCCTTTAAGTTATAATATTGACCTTCAAAAATCGTCGCCGATGACGGAATTATCGTTTGGTAAATTCGGGCGCGGCGATGTAGAAGAAGATGCGACGATGAATGCGAGAGAAGTGATTCATAGACATAATGTGAATGCGTCGTCATTTTATAATAAGCAGGTTGTAGCCACGTCAGAGGCGTCGGATGGTGAGAGAAATCGCGGTGATGGAGATTTATCGTATTATGATGAACTTATACAACAATTGTCAAAATTATTTGACGGCCACACAGCAGATGGAAGCGGGGAAGACCTCTCGGATATTCGCGGAGATATGCTGTCGCAGGTTTATTATTATGGCATAACTGCTGTACTGTTGTATCTTCTTTATAGAGTTTTGTATGTAAAACGAAAGTAATCATTATGAATACACGAGAAGTATTCATAATGGGTCATTACACGACGACGACTACGACGACGACGACGTTATCACTGTGCCAAAGCACGTAACGTTTGGTGTCGGTTGCGGCGTTTATGATGGCGGTGGGTCTTGGCCTTCTTATTTGTAGATTGTATATAATGATTACGACCGCCGTTAAATGACGCTGGTGGCGCTGGCTGTTCCGACTGCGCTGGCATCGGTGGCGTCGCTGGCGTCGGTGTCGTCGCTGTCGAGATTTCATTTACAGGTATTTCTGGTATTGTGGAAGTTGAAATATCCTTATCACCAAATTCGGATGCTGATTCGGATGCTGAGTCTGATTCTGAACCTGAAATACTTTCAGCGTCGGGTGAGGGTGCGGGTGCGGGTGCGGGAGCGGCCATGACTTCAGGTGCGGGAGCGGCCATGACTTCAGGTGCGGGAGCGGCCATGACTTCCGGTGCGGGAGCGGCCATGACTTCAGGTGCGGGCGCCGCCATGACTTCAGGTGCGGGCGCCGCCATGACTTCAGGAGCAGGAGCAGGAGCAGGAGCAGGCGCGGACGGGACTTCCGTTTCAGAGCCAGCGCTATATCCTAACTTTTCTATTGGTAATCCATTCTTCTTAGAATACTTTATAAGATATGTTTTTAATTCAGATAGAGCTAATTCCGCCGCTTCAGTTGCCGAGAATACTGTTGCTAGGTCACTAACATCTTTACTTGCTTTTTCGCTTTTTTCTTTTTCCAATTCCAACTTCAAATCTTCATGATCCTTTTTTAATTTGTTATATGTTTCGCTAAGAGTAGTCATCTTTTGAACAATCATTTTAAATTCATCGGCTTCACTTGCCTCGCTTGCTTCGCTTTCCTCGCTTGCCTCGCTTGCCTCGCTTGCCTCGCTTGCCTCGCTTGCTTCGCTTTCCTCGCTTGCCTCGCTTGCCTCGCTTGCCTCGCTTGCTTCGCTCGCCTCACTCGCACCGTCGTCGTTCGCCTCATCGGCTTCTGGTTCTTTTTTGTCACCAGTAAAAAAGCTCGCTATTTTGTTAGTTATTGATTCTTCCTTGTCACTAGCAGCCTGTTCAGGTTCCGGAGCAGGAGCAGGAGCAGGAGCAGGAGCAGGAGCAGGAGGAACCTGATCGGGGGTTTCGGCTTTATTAAAACCAATTGTTTCCTTAAGTGTATCAAATATTCCCTTATCGGTACTAGCCGGTTCAGCCGCAGGCACCACAGGTTCGGCCGCAGGTACCGCAGGCACCACCGAGTCATCGGCCGTTTTTTTCTCTTCTCCCGCCGGTTTTAAAAAATCAAACATCGCACCCCCTTTCTGTTTCGCATATTGTTGCGTTATTTTAGATATACTGGCCATCCTAGATTTATACGCTTCTAATATATCATAATATAATTTTGTATCATAATTCACTAAGTGATACAAAATAACGTCATTCGACTGGTAAGGTAAAGGTTTCAAAACTTGATGCGCTTGTGAAGTTCAAGAGCAACGAGACCACCGGCAATCTGCGCAAGAATGTAAGGAACAACGTCCGACATGGGAATCTTGCCAGCTGCGGCCATCATCACTGTAACCGCAGAGTTAAAGTGACCGCCGGAAATGTGACCGCCGAGCATAATGGCGATGGCCAAGGCAGCACCGATGGCAATTGCGTTGCCAGTGGCGATAATGACATAGAGGAAGAAAACGGTTCCGAGGAACTCAACTAAATACTTGTTCAACATTATTGCGCGTGTTATACAATAATTTGATAAAAAAAGATTGTCCCTAAATAATTACTTTAGGACTATTATCTATATAATACATATCAGTAGTATGTCAATTGAAAAAACAATAGAAAGTATAAATTATACAAATTGGTATAGTAAATTTGTTAAAAGTGGAACTGCCCTTGGTGTATCTACTACGGGAACAGACCCAAATGTCCAGCTTCGTATTGTGAATGGAGAAACATCAAATTCCGGAAGTGTATCGTACCCCGACTTTTTAATCAATCCAGAGCTTACATCTTTTGACTTTAATATGGAGGTGTATTGGACACCCACCGCATTAACCGGCGGCGACAATTATCAAATCACGTTTGGAAGCACGATGCGGTTGAGTATATTGTTCAATTTTTGGGACGGTTATGTCAATAATGGATTGTCCGGTGCTGGAGTGTATATATTAAACTCAAGCAACGCCGCTGTATTTAAAAGCACGACATCGCCTGGGCCTAAAGGTCCGGGCTCCGACCAATGGTATCCGGTTCGTGTTCTATACAACAAGAACGCGGCGAATACATGGACCGTAATCATAAACGGAACGACTGTTTTGACGTATAGTGACCCGAATGCTCAAACATGGCAACAAGTTTCCAACAATAAAGGAGTTACTGTTTCAGCAGTATCTGGTGGCGGATTA
>Ga0114974_10003295_pt1 | contig 12229 bp, 11 predicted proteins | sample S_130206_EF_Meta_FD_87318 | JGI IMG/M metagenome (GOLD analysis project Ga0114974, IMG submission 87318) | Freshwater microbial communities from Lake Simoncouche, Canada to study carbon cycling - S_130206_EF_MetaG | ecosystem: Environmental > Aquatic > Freshwater > Lake | place: Lake...
AAGGCAATCCTGTCTGCCGAACTTTCCTCGCCCGCCGTGGCATTTCTCGCCCACGACACTTGCCCGGTGACCGGCGAATGCATCGATTCGGTCGGCGGCGAAGTCTGGCGCAGCTACATGGCGCGCACGCCGGGAATTGCCGACCGCGACCACACGATCGAAACACTGGCCGCACGCTGGGACGAAGTGATGGCTGGGGCCTGTGACGGCGAACTCGGCATCGCCAGCTTCGACACCTCGGACTGGCAGCTCAAACCCTATGTGGGGAACGATTAGATGACCGCATACGAGAAGCGCCTCCTCAAGGGCGGCGAAACCCGGCTCGATCCGGAAATCCGCAACGACCCTTTCCCGTTCTATCGCGCGCTCCGCGAACAGGACCCGGTCTATTACGACCCCGGCCTCGATCTCTATCTGGTAACCCGCTATGCAGATTGCATCGAAGTGCTGGCCGACAACGAGACCTATTCGCTCGAACACGGCTATCAGGACCGCTATGGCGGCGAGAACCTCGCCGAATTCATCGAAATCCTCGAACGCGACGGCGGCGGCTTCATCCGCGATCTCGCCATCGATCCCCCGGCGCACACTCGCCTGCGCAAGCTCACCGAAAAGGCCTTCACTGCCCACCGGGTCAAGGAGCTTGAGCCACGCATCCACCAGATCGTCATCGATCTGATCGACAAGGTTGCCGCCCAAGGCAGCGCTGACGGCATGCTCGACATCGGCTGTCCGCTCACCGCGCATGTCATCTGCGAGCAGCTCGGCTTTGATTGGGCGGAAGTGGGCGCGGAGAAAGTCGCGGTCTGGACCAAGGCGGTGCTCGACCAGATCGGCCGCATGCAGGACCGCGAGGCCATGCTCGAAAATGCGGCCCAGATGTGCGAGCTGCAAAACTTCATCATCCGCAATATTCGCCTGCGCGAAGATACCCCGCGCGAGGACATGATCTCGGACATCGTCCATGCCGAGCTGAGCGATGACGCCAACCCTAGGCTTTCCTTCGCTGAACAGGTCGCGACCATCCGCGGCTTCCTGATCGCCGGCAACGACACCACAGCGGCCGCAATCGGCAACCTGCTGCTGATCCTCGCCACCCAGCCCGGCCTCGCCGACCAGCTCTACGCCGAGGTCGACAACGACCGGGTGATGAACCGCTTCGTCGAGGAAGTGCTCCGCATCGCCCCGCCAGTCCACGGCCTGTTCCGCACCGCGATGAAGGACGTGGTGCTGGGCGGCACCAAGGTTCCGGCCATGTCGCAACTATGCGTGATGTATGCCTCAGCCAATGACGACGACACCAAGTTCGCCGATCCGCGCAATCTCGATATCGAGCGGCCGAATGTCGGAACCCACATCACCTTCGGCTCAGGGATACACAAATGCGTCGGCATGGCGCTTGCCCGGATGGAGATCAAACTGACCGCGCAGGAGATTATCCGGCGGCTGGATAACATTGAGCTGGCTATCCCGGTGGAGGAGCTGACTTACCTGCCGACGCTGGCCAGCCACACGCTGGACTGCCTGCCGCTGACATTTACGCGGCGGACGGGGTAACTACCGCGCCCCAAACAGCGCCGAGCCCACCCGGACATGGGTTGCACCCAACATCACGGCGGTCTCGAAATCGTCGCTCATGCCCATGCTGAGACCGGCCAGCCCATTGTCGTCCGCCAGCTTGCCCAACAACGCGAAGAACGGTGCGGCTTCGATGCCCGCAGGCGGAACACACATCAGCCCCGCCAAGGGCAATTCCGCCGCCCGCGTCTCGGCCAGCAGCGCGGGCAAGTCGGCAATCGCGCAGCCGCCTTTCTGTTCCTCCGCTCCGATGTTCACCTGAACGAAGCACGGCACTTGCCTGCCTGCCTTGTCCATCGCCTTGGCAAGGGCTCCCACCAGCGAGCTCCGATCAAGCGAATGGATACAATCGAACAACTGCACAGCTTGCTCGGCCTTGTTCGATTGCAACTGGCCGACAAGATGCAGTTCGATCCCCGGACAGGTGTCGCGCAGGTCGGGCCACTTCTCCGCCGCTTCCTGCACCCGGTTTTCGCCGAACACGCGCTGGCCAGCCTCAATCAGCGGCGCGATGCGCTGGGCAGGATGGGTCTTGCTGATCGCAATCAGCGTTACGTCATCTGCCTCGCGCCGCGCGACTTTTGCGGCGGCTGCTATGCGATCCAGAATTTCGTGCAGGCGAGTGGCTGGTTGATCCATGGCGCGGTGCTATAGCAAGGCCATGCCCAAGCGCCAGCCAGCTTTGCCGTCTATCTGGCTGATCAGCGACTCCCGCAACGATGCCGCGCTCGAACGCATCTTACGCAGGCTGCCGCGCGGCTCGGGGCTGATTTTTCGCCACTATCATCTGGGCCCGACCGAACGCCGCGAGCGCTTTATTAGCCTTAAGCGCCTCGCCCGGAGGCGCGGCCACACAGTCGCGCTTGCAGCCAGCCCCGCCGTCGCCCGGCGTTGGGGTGCCGATGCCGTCTACGGTCCGCCTGAAGGCCTTTCGCCCGGGCCCGCCATGCTCCGCCTCGTCACCGCGCATAGCTTGCGCGAAGTGGCCCAGGCTATGCGTGCCCGCGCCGATGCGGTGCTGCTATCTCCCGCCTATCCCACCCGCTCGCATCCCGGCCAACCCGCGCTCGGACCGGCAAAATTCCGCCTGCTTGCTGCCTGCGCCAACGTCCCGGTAATCGCCCTGGGCGGCATGAACCTGCGCCGCGCGTGGCAGCTCAAAGCCCCGCATTGGGCCGCTATCGACGGGCTTTGCGACGAAATGAATCGCTGCAAATCCCGCTCATCCTGAGCTTGTCGAAGGAGGATTCTTGACGCGGAGTCACTGACAGGCGCATTATAGCCGTGAGATCGGGGACGCATCATGGCAACACGCGCGGCGGGAGCAACGAAACAGCGGATCGGCACCGCCAACTGGAATGCGCTTGTCCGCCGTGCGCTGCGGCGCAGTGTCGAGCTGGGCGGCGCCTGCCTGCTGTTCGCCGCCATGGTGTTCCTCGCCCTGGCGCTCGTCTCATATCACCAGACCGATGCCTCCTCGTCGACTGCTGCGGGCGGCGCCGTGCAAAACTGGATGGGCCCCGTGGGCGCATGGCTCGCCGATTTGGCCTTGTCGGCATTCGGGCTGGTTTCAGTGCTGCTGATGCCCTTGCTCTATATCTTCGCGCGCAAGCTGTGGCGGCTGGCCGAAGAGGATGACGGCAGTCTGGCCCATGCCGACCAGCGCTGGTGGCGCCCGCTGGGCATTCTGCTCATCGCCATGCTTCTGCTCGGCACAGTGCTTTCACTGGCATTCACCGCGCGCGGCGGCTCGCTTCCTGCGAGCAGCGGCGGAATTGCCGGGCTGCTCGGCGCCAAGGCGATCCGCTCGGCTGCCGAACTGCTCCCCAAGGCGGCGCAGGCCTGGACCATCCTCGCCGCAACGTTGGCTTGCCTTGCCGGCGGTGCTTTCCTTGCCGGCCGCGTCTTCGCGATCGACTGGGCCATGTTGCTGACCCTGCCAGGCGCGCTGCGCCGCCCCCCGGCCATGGCTGGCGAAGCGCAAAGCCACCTCGCCCCCGCCCGCGAAAAACCGGCGCGCGGCGCCAAGGCGGCCTTTGTGCCGATGGAATCCCCCCGCAAGCCGCCCGAGATTACCGAAACCACCCGCGCCGCCAAGCCCGCCGAGTTCAGCCCCAAGAGCCGCCAGGGCGATCTGTTCGACACCTATGAGCTGCCATCGCTCGATCTGCTCGCCGAACCGCCGCCCAATTCGCAGCCCAAGGTCGACAAGCTCAGCCTCGAGCGCAACGCCCGCTTGCTTGAAACCGTCCTCGACGATTTCAACGTCAAGGGCACCATCGAGGCAGTGCGCACCGGGCCGGTCGTCACCATGTATGAACTGGAACCAGCCGCAGGCATCAAGGCGAGCCGGGTGATCGGCCTCGCCGACGATATCGCCCGCAACATGAGCGCCATATCGGCGCGCGTCTCCTCTATCCCCGGCCGCACGGTCATGGGAATCGAGCTGCCCAATGCCCATCGCCAAATGGTGGTTTTGCGCGAACTCGTCGCCTGCGAGGCCTTTGCCAACAGCAAGGCCATGCTGCCGATCATCCTCGGCAAGGATATTGCGGGCGAGCCGGTGATCGCCGATTTGGCCACCATGCCGCACTTGCTGGTCGCCGGCACAACCGGCTCAGGCAAGTCGGTGGGGCTCAACTGCATACTGCTGTCGCTGCTCTACCGGCTCACCCCACAGCAATGCCGTTTGATTCTGATCGATCCCAAGGTGCTCGAACTCAAAAGCTATGACGATATTCCGCATCTGCTTTCGCCTGTGGTCACCGAGCCCGCCAAGGCGATCCGCGCGCTCAAATGGGCAGTCGAGGAAATGGAGCGCCGCTATCGCCAGATGAGCGAGATTTCAGTGCGCAACCTCGCCGGCTTCAACGAGAAAGTCCGCGCCGCCGCCGCCAAGGGCAAGCCGCTGGGCCGCCGCATCCAGACCGGCTTCGATCCGGAGAGCGGCGAGGAGATTTACGAGGATCGCCAGCTCGATTATCGCGAACTGCCGCAGATCGTGCTGATTGTAGACGAACTGGCTGACCTGATGGTAACCGCCGGCAAGGAAATCGAAGTGCTGATCCAGCGGCTAAGTCAGAAGAGCCGCGCCGCCGGTATCCACCTGATCATGGCCACCCAGCGCCCGTCGGTCGATGTGATCACAGGCGTCATCAAGGCCAACCTGCCGACCCGAGTCAGCTTCGCCGTAACCAGCCGCATCGACAGCCGCACCATCCTGGGCGAGCAGGGCGCGGAGCAACTGCTCGGCAAGGGCGACATGCTCTACAAGGCCAGCAGCGACCCGGTCCGCCGCGTCCACGGGCCTTTCGTGTCCGACGAGGAAGTGGAAAGCGTCGCCGACTTCTGGCGCAGCCAGGGCAGCCCGGAATATGTCGATTCGGTCACCGAGGAGCCCGAAGACGGCAGCTTCAGCTTCGATGATCCCGATTCCGCATCCGACAGCCCTGACGAGCGCAAATACCGTCAGGTCTGCCAGCTTGTCTTCGAAAACCAGAAGGCCTCGGCGAGCTGGCTGCAGCGCCAGATGGGGGTCGGTTACAACACTGCCTCCAAATGGATCGAGCGGATGGAAGGCGATGGCTTCGTGGGCCCTGCCAACCACGTCGGGCGGCGTGATATCTACCGGGACAAGGACGGCAGCCCGCTGTGAGCGCTGCCAGCCCTGCCGCAGGCGAGGCCGGCACGCCCGGCGAAATCAATTATGTCCGCAACCCGCCCGGCCTGGGCGAGGTGCCGCTGACTTTCGTCACCGAGGACGAAAGTCAATCGACGATGATCACCCTGCCGGGCGAGCCCATGTGGATCACCGACCTGCGCGGCACACCGACATCGCTTGACCGCGAAGGCTTCGAACTTATCCGCCATACCAGCGCGGTCACCGATTTTCACCGCATCGAGGAAGATGCCCAGGTCGACCAGCTCTATATCGGCGAGATGACCGCGCTGCTCCAGCAGATCACCGGCGCGGCCATGGTCATCATGCAGGGCGGCGGAAAGAAACGCTATGGCCCCAAGGCAACCGACCGGTTGGCGGGCCTAACCAATGCTTTCCCTGCGCTCTATCCCCATGGCGATACCACCGACGTTTCCGCTGTCACTCTGGCCCAGGCCTTCGCCGGGTACATTCCCGGCTTCGATCTGGGCAAGGCCAAACGCTGGGCCCATTTCAACATGTGGCGCCCGATCACGCCGCCGCCGCAGGACTATCCGCTGGCACTCTGCGATGCCCGCAGCATCCGGCCCGGCGATGGCATCACCGTGGTCGCCGAGACCGTGACGCGAAAGACGGGCGCCTTTTCCTTCGACACCACCGGCTATCTCCATCACCCGGACCACCGCTGGTGCTATTTCCGAGACATGACGCCGGAGGAAGTCCTGGTGTTCATAACCCACGACAGCGATCCTGCCCGTCCGCATCAGGTCGCCCATACCGCCTTTCTCGACCCCACCTGCCCGCCCGGTACGCCGACCCGCGGCAGCGTCGAAATGCGCGCCTTTGCGGTTTTCGACTGAACGAACAAATGTCCGGAGGGGAAGAGGCATGGCAGAGCTGAGCGTAGGGGCAGTGGTTGCCGAAGCCGTCGCCATGGCCGGAGTCGCCGAGCCCGATCTCGCCCCGTTCCGCGAAAACCTTGACTTGCTTATCGCCAGCATCAATGCCGAGGCTGGTTTGCGCGATGAGGCCCTCCCCGGCGTGCAGCGCCAGCTCGCCCAGCCACTACGCAACCGGCTTCAGGTGTCGGACTGGGTGCGCCGCTATCCCGAAATCCGCGACGAGGTTATCGAACCGCCGATTTTCGTCATCGGCATGCCGCGTTCGGGCACGACCTATTTCCAATATCTGTTCGATTCTGAGCCCTCGATGCGGATGCTGCGCTACTGGGAGGGCCAGCAGCCCTGTCCACCGCCGGGCTACGACCCCGCCTCTGTCCAGCCACGCATCGCTGCCTGCGCGGCGCAAAAGGCCGCGATCCGGGGCGATTCGCTGAGCGGCAAGATCGCCCAGATCCACCTGAGCGACGCCGATGGACCGGAAGAATGCCTCGGTATGCTCGACCAGACCTTCGCCAATGTCGGCCACTTCTGGACCTACCGCGTACCCTCTTATTTCGCGCGCTGCCTCGATACAATCGACATGAATGCCGCCTACCAGCATCACCGGCTGGTGCTGCAGCTGCTGCAATGGCGCGGGGCAAAGCGGCGCTGGGTGCTCAAATGGCCGTGCCATCTGGTGGCGCTTCCGCAGCTCTTGGCGACCTATCCCGACGCCAGCTTCGTCGCCACTCACCGCGATCCAGTGCAGGCGCTGGCCTCCAATTGCAGCCTAGCCGCCATGCTGCGACGGAACACCTCGGTGGCGATCGATCTCCATGAAATTGGCCAGCAGATGCAGACGATGATCCGCACCTACCTGCAGCGGCTGGTTGCTTTCGACCAGAGCTTCGGCGGCAGGATCGCCCATGTCGATTACAGCATGGCAGTCGAGCGCCCCGAGGAAGCGGTGGCTCAGGCCTTTGCCGCGCTGGATATCGAAATGACCCCCGCGTTCCATCAATCGATCGTCGATTGGCGGCGCGACAATCCGCCCGGTAAGCGCGGAACACATGACTATGCGCTGGGCGACTATGGCCTCAATGCGGGCGAAGTCGCCGCCGACTATGGCTTCTACATCGACCGCTTCAGCGTTCCGGCAGAACAGGGAGTCCGGCATGGCGGATGAAAGCAATTCTTCGGCCTGGGCACGCTGCATGGCCGAGCTTGCCCAGTCAGGCGACCGGCTGGCCGATATGATGCAGCAACGCGGCGAGAACGACCGGGGCACCGATGCCTATGTCGCCATGCTCGGTGTATTGATGGATACCTACCTCAACCGCATATCTGTCGATGCCCGGCATCCGGTCTTCGTGCCCTGCACTGGCTATTACCAGCGACTTGGCACCCCCAACCCGGATACCATCTATCGCCGCGCGCCGATTGACGAGGCAGGCACGTACCGGCTGACTGGCGAACGCGGCACGGCAGCCGAAGTGACCCTGATGGCCTTCCAGGAACCCTCGATGAAGAGTTTCGCGCCCTTCGACCTGACGCCAGTATCGCGCGGGCCCGATGCCATGTTCGACCTGATCTACTGCGCCGCGCGGCCCCAGGGCTACACCGGTGACTGGCTGCCGCTGGAGCCTGGCACTGCATCGCTATGGCTGCGCGCGGTTTCGGATCGCTGGGGCGAGGAGAGCGAACCGCGCATTGCCATCACCCGGTTTGATGGCTCCAGCCGCCAGCGCATGACACCGGAAAGGCTTGAACAGACCCTCGCGAGCCTCGCCGCCCGCGCCGAACGCACGCTCGAATATGGCATTCGCCATGCCGACGAGCTGGCTGAGGGCGGCTTCATCAACCGGCTGAAAGAAATCGACTACAGTCAGGCTGGCGGCATGCCGCTGCAATCCTATCACGAGGGCCTGTTCCAGCTCGGTGCAGAAGAAGCGCTGTTGGTCGAGGCCAGGATGCCTGAAGACTGCCGCCTGTTTTCTTGGGCGCTGACCGACCGGATGTTCATCACGCTCGACTGGACCAATGCCCATTGCAGCCTCAACCGGGCGCAGGCCGCAATCGACGCTGACGGTGTGCTGCGCTTGATCGTCGCGGCGCGCGATCCCGGCAGCCCCAACTGGCTTGAAACCTGCGGCTATTCCAGCGGCGTGCTGCAATGCCGCAGTTCGGGCTCGGCTAAGGCGCCTCAGATCGCAGCGCGGGTCATTCCGATGGCATCGGCCTTCGATCATCTCCCCGCCGGCACTCGGCGCATCACACCCAAAGAACGGCAGGAACAACTGCGCCAGCGGCAAACCGGAATGCAAATGCGGCATTTGTGGTGAATGCGTGTATCGCGGGTCCGTAAGTCCCCATTCGCCCCGCGAGTCACCATGCAGCTCAAGAATTTCGACAGCAGCGCCTTCCTGCGCGACTATTGGCAGAAAAGGCCGCTGCTGATCCGCGGGGCCTGGGATGCGTGGCACAATCCGCTGGATCCCGACGAGCTGGCGGGGCTCGCCTGCGAGGAACATGTCGAATCGCGGCTGATCTCGCACACTGCCAAAGCGCTGAAAGCCGAGCACGGACCATTCCCAGAATCGCGCTTCAGCAAGCTGGATAAGGCGCCGTGGGCATTGCTGGTCCAGGCGGTCGATCATCATGTGCCGGATGTCGCCGCACTGATTGAGCCGTTCCGCTTCGTCCCAAACTGGCGGATCGACGATGTCATGGTCTCTACCGCCAGCCATGGCGGCGGGGTCGGGGCGCATTTCGATCACTATGACGTGTTTCTGGTGCAAGGCCTGGGACAGCGGCGCTGGCAGCTTGGGCAATTGTGCGACGAGCAGACCGAACTGCTGCCGCACGACGACCTGCGACTGCTGGCCCACTTCGAGCCAACCGACGAATGGCTGCTCGAGCCCGGCGATATCCTCTATGTGCCCCCGCGCGTGGCGCATAACGGCGTGGCAGTCGGCGAGCATTGCATGACCTATTCGATCGGCTTTCGCGCCCCCAGCCGCGCCGAGCTGATCGGTGGCTGGTGCGATGATCTGGTCGAAGCACTGGCCGACGACGATCGCTACGAAGATCCCGGCCTGCCGCCGCAGGACAACCCCGGCGAGATTTCATCCACCGCGCTGGCCGCGCTGCATGCCATGGTTACGGAGAAGCTCGCCGACCGGCAGGCCTTCGCCCAGTGGTTCGGCAGGTTCACCACCACCCGCAAATATCCCGACATGGACTGGCAGCCCGAAGAGCCGATGGAACTGGCCGAGCTGCGCGGACTGCTCGCCAGCGGCCTGCCGCTGATCCGCAACCCCGCCAGTCGGTTTTCATTTATCCGGGGTGATTCGGGGCAAGTGACGCTCTATGTCGATGGCGAGTCCTATGCCTGTGGGGGGGATATGGCCTGCTTCGCCGAACAACTTTGCGCCCACGATACCCTGACGCCCGAAGCCAGCGTGGTGGCTTCAAATGAGGCCATGACCATGATCGCCCGGTTCTACAATCAGGGAAGCGTGGCTTTCGAACTCGATGAATAGGCAGGCAAACCGGCATGCGCACCCGGCTGAGCATTTGCGCCCGCAAGGTGAGTTACCAGACCGAAGCGGAAGCGCTGGCGGTTGCCACCAGAGCTGGGATCGCTTTGCGGACTTATCGTTGCGACCGCTGCGGGCAATTCCATCTGACCAGCCGGACCAAGGGCAAGCGGATACCGAGGCCGCAGGTTTGAACCTCCTCCCGCAGAAAACGCAGCTTGCTTTTTCGGCGGGCACAATGACAGGAGCGATCATGCTTCCACACACCCGCGCCATGATTGCCGCCGCCGCCTATGCCTTCATCACCGGCAAGAAGGTGGCCGGCATGCACGATCACGCCTTCGCCCGCGATCTGCAGATCGCTGCGGAAAGCCGGGGCCACCACCTGCAGGGCTTCGATGGCGACCGTTCGGTCCAATTCGGCGGCACCTTGCCCGAACTGTTCGATGCCGGGTCCGGCACTTTCGTTTCGCTGGAAATCAACGGAGCGAACGCGCGGGGCTTCGATCGCGGTTCCTCCGGGAGCTATGTGGCACAGGTTTCCGATAGCCGGGTGCAGGTCTATGATTACAGCCAGAGCACCTGGTTCACATTCAGCATCCAGGTCGCGTAGTCGGCACTAGACGCTAGCAACCGCAAGCTCGCGCCATTCCCCCGGTGCCAGCCCCTCGACCGTCCACTCGCCAATAGCCCAGCGCACCAGCCGCAAGGTCGGATGGCCCACTGCCGCCGTCATCCGCCGCACCTGCCGGTTGCGCCCCTCGCGGATGGTCAGGCGGATCCAGCAATCGGGGATGGACTGGCGAACGCGGATCGGCGGGTCGCGGGGCCAAAGCGCGGGATCGGCAATGCGCTCGGCCTCGGCAGGCTGGGTCAAGCCATCTTTCAAATTCACGCCTCGCCGCAAGGCTTCCAGCGCATCCTCTGCAATTTCACCTTCAACCTGCACCAGGTAGCTCTTGGGCGCCTTGAACTTCGGATCGGCAATGCGCGCCTGCAAGCGCCCGTCGTCGGTCAGCAGCAGCAGCCCTTCGCTGTCGCGGTCAAGTCGTCCGGCGGGATAGACACCGGGCACACTTATGAAATCCGACAGAGTGGTGCGGGCATTTTCGCTCCCGCGATCAGTAAATTGCGACAGCACGCCGTAGGGCTTGTTGATCAGGATCAACCGCGCCATCGTTACATCTAACCCCCGCTTTTCCAGCACTTGCGCATCGTCACACGATATCGCGCCCCACTCCACAAAAAACGTTACGGGGGCGCGGCTTAACCCTATCGAAGGGCCTTGCCACTAGGCCGGGGCGCAATGGGTTCGCTGTTGCGCCATATACTTGCCGCCATGCTTGCGGCGATAGCGCTGTTCGGCCTTGGCGGGCCGGCCTTGGCGGAATCCTTTGCGCCGGGTTCGACCTGCAGGATTTACCTCGCCCCTGGCGAAACCCCAGAAGCAGCGGGGCAGAAGCCCGAGCGCTGGAGTTGCGGCAGTCCGGGCTGGCGGGTCCAATCGGGCGAAGCACTCGTGCGCTTCGATCTGCGCGGGCAAGCAGCACCCGACCAGCCACGCTTTCTGGTGACCCGCGCCGCGCTGTTCGACCGGCTGACTCTGACCACAACCGACGAAAATGGCGCAAACCACAGCACGGTCGTGACCCCCCGAACAATTCGAATTGCCGACGGTTTCGCCCGAATGGCCGCTCCCCTGCCGGTGGCCGGAAGCGCTCCGGTCGCCGTGATGGCGCACTTCGAAGGTCCGCGCTTCGCCGGGACCATTAGCGAGGCCGAACTGGTGGCGCGCAAGCCGTTTGGCTGGGCCGGACCACTGGACATTGCCGTGATCCTGATCTGCGGCCTGCTGATCGCCCCGATCCTGTTCGATCTGGTCTATTATCGTGTCCTGCGCGAACACTTCCTGCTGCTCCACGCGGTTACCGGCACGCTGATGCTCGGCCACGCCGCGCTATGCGGCGGCCTGCTGGCCAGGCTGGTCCCGGTCAGCCTCGCCCAGTTTCAGATGGGCATGACATGGACCTTCAGCCTGGCCATCGCCACCGGTACCATCTTCTATCGCGATTTCATCGAACCCGAAGCGCTCGGGCCGAGCCATCGCAGGATGATGACTCTTGCGGCGGTACTGTGCCTGGTGCTTGCCGTGCTGCAGACCGCCAGCCCCTTTCCGCCAACCCTGATGCAGCCGCTCTGCTATGCCGGATGGATACCGATTGCCGGGATCATCACCTGGGCCCTGGTCACCACCCTGGCCCGGGGCAGCCGCGCCGCCATGTTCCAGGCCGCTGCCTGGCTGCCACTGCTGCTCACCGGGCTGATCCGCATTTTCGGCAACCTCGGTATCAGCGACAAGCCGGTCGATGCCTTTTTTGCCTTTTTCGTTTCGATCGGCTTCGAAGTGGTGGTCACTGCGCTGGGCGTGGCGGACCGCTTCATGACCATCAAGCGCGACCGCGACCGCGCCAATGTCAAAGTGCGCATGCTGGGCGATCTGGCCCAGCACGACCCGCTGACCGGCCTGCTCAACCGCCGCGCCATCGAGCCGCGCTTCGCCGAATTGCTGGCCA
>Ga0114974_10003297_pt1 | contig 12215 bp, 13 predicted proteins | sample S_130206_EF_Meta_FD_87318 | JGI IMG/M metagenome (GOLD analysis project Ga0114974, IMG submission 87318) | Freshwater microbial communities from Lake Simoncouche, Canada to study carbon cycling - S_130206_EF_MetaG | ecosystem: Environmental > Aquatic > Freshwater > Lake | place: Lake...
ATAAAGAAGCCAACTATCCATTTACACAAGAGAAACTGGAATGGAAATAAAGGTTGCACTTGCAGTAAAATATGTTATAATACAATTATGAGAATACTAACACTTGACAATGAACCATTTGACCTGGACCATCTTCCAGAAGAAGTAGATGACATGCGTTTTGCTATTTTTGATAATAGCGATCCCAAAGACCCAGACTATCACTATATTCCGCTAATCTTCTTGGAAAGTTTCACAGCACCTGCCCTGGTCCTACGAATAGGACAACATAGAATCCGTATGCCAGTTGACTGGCAGATTCTAATCGGAGAACCCGATGTTGGTGATCTTGAAGTGTTGCCATTGACGTCGATAAACGATCGTGGGTTCAAGGCATTTCAATTTAATCCATTAAGCAGTTTTAGACCCAGCTTTCCGGACATTGAAATCATTGACATTTATCAAGAAGTGTCGTGGTATGCTCCTAAGTTAAAAAATGGTCAAATGTTGTGTGTGCCAATCAGCGAAGGTGACGAACCCGAGTGTGTGTATTTTGTCAAAGACATTAGTCGCAACTGTGAAGTGGTAAACTATAACTTGGCGTGGTAAACTAGTATGGTATGGGGGCACAGCTTAGATTTAAAGTGTGATTTTATAGATCGTAATTTTTTACATTATTGTCAAAATCAAACAGTGCTCGAAATAGGATGTTTTGAAGGGTGGATCACGGATCGGATAGTGGCTCACAATCCTAAAAAACTAATATTATTAGAGTCACACAAAAAATCTGTAGACTTTGTAGTTAAAAAATTTCCACAGGCAACAGTTATACATGGCGACATGCATGAAGATTTAATGCAAGTTGGTAAGGTAAATGTTGCATTGGTGTTAGGAGTAATATATCATAGTCATGCACCGTTACATGCTTTAGAAAAATTAGTAAACAGTTGTGAGCCTGATATTATAATACTTGATAACATGCAACCTTTCCTTGATTGGAAAGAAGAAATACCCAATGAACCAGGCATGCGTAATATCATTGATAACAAACGCACATCTAACATTGTTATAAGTATCAGTAACGAAATTACAATAACCGCAATGAAAAATCTTGGATATAATTTAGTAAAACAAGATGAATATCCACACCCGTCGCAAGGATGGGGAAACCCAATTTTCCATTTTGAAAAACATGAGTGATAAACTATCCATTAACAATGAAATGGCTGTGTTCGACCGCAAGGATCGAGAGTTTTACGACAGCCTGACATCAGAAGAACGTAAAAAGTTCAGCAACTTCTTAATGATCAGATATGGCTCAAGTGTGCAAGGCAGTCGAGATCTGCAAGAATTTTATCTAATCTCAACCAACGAACGTCTTAACAAACAGTTCTTTAATATAAACCGGCATCCAAAACTGCAATGGTTATGTGCCACTACTGTGAGTCCAGGCTTGGGCACACAGCGGCATCAGTGGATTGCTCCTAAGAAAAAAGAACCCGGTGCCGGTAGTGTTCGAAAACAATTGGCCGAACTGTATCCGCATCTCAAAGACGATGAACTAGAGTTAATGTCTCAAATCAACACTAAAAAAGACGTTGATGAATATTTACGAGCCTCGGGACAAGAAGCAAAGAAATGAAGTATACCTGTCAGTATTGTCGGAAAGACTTTATGAAAGAGTCCAGTCTTGCGGTGCATAGTTGTGAGCCGCGACGTCGCCGCATGGAACGAGATGAAGCAGGTGTGCGTCTTGGCTTTCATTCATACATTAAGTTTTATGAACTGACACAAGGCAGTGCAAAGTTGAAAACATTTGATGACTTTGCTGACAGCCCTTATTACAAAGCCTTTGTAAAGTTTGGACGTTATTGTGTCGGTGTAAAAGCTATTAATCCAGCACGATTTACTGAGTGGGTATTGAAACAAAATAAAAAAATTGATCATTGGTGCAAGGATACTGTGTATACAGAATACCTAACTGATTACTTGCGTGTGGAAAATATAAATGATGCACTGGCCCGAGCCATGGAGTTTGGCATTGATTGGAGCGAAAAAAATGGACACCCAGCAGAGGATTGCCTACGCTACGGCAATACCAATGCCATGGTGTATGCTGTGACTGCGGGTCGCATTAGTCCTTGGATCATTTACAACAGTGAATCTGGACAGAAGTTTTTGGCCGAACTGGATGCTACACAGATAGCCATGGTGTGGTCCTACATTGATGCAGACTTTTGGATGAAAAAGTTTCAAGACTATCCAGCTGATCAAGAATATGCTCGAGACATATTAGCAAAGGCAGGTTGGTAATGAGTGATAAAAAAAGAATATTTCCTATTAAACAAGATCCTGCTTGTTTATTAAAGTGGGGCTGGAGCACAGTTTTGTTAAACAGTGGATCAACCTCGTCGTGCCATAGAACAGAAAAACATGCAATAGATCCAGATAATTTTGATCAATTTCACAACATACCTGAAAAAATAACCGCACGTGAGCTGATGTTAAAAGGTGAGTGGCCTGGACACGGATGTGAATATTGCAAAAGGATTGAAGATGTTGGCGGTATTAGTGATCGTATGTTCCAGTTAGACCAACAACAAGACCCGGGGTTAACAGCGCCTGAGTTACTCGAAAACAACCTAGCAGTCAATGTTACACCAACAATTCTAGAGGTATATTTTAAAAATACCTGTAACATGGCCTGCATATATTGTGGCCCGCACTTTAGCAGTTTATGGGAAGATGAAAATAGAAAGTTTGGGAATTTATCTAAAAACAATATAAAATTTTCAATTCAGCAATCTCAACACAATCCATATTATGATAAAATGGTAGCTGACTTGTGGACATACCTAGACACAAACAATCGTTATTTAACACTGAGAAGATTTCACATATTAGGTGGCGAGCCGTTTTTACTAAGCGAACTAGACGACTGTCTTGAGTTTTGGGATACCCACGGCAATCCTGATTTGGTATTGAGCATAATTACAAACCTTAATATACCACACAAAAGATTTCAAAAATATCTTGATCGATTTGAACAATTAGTTAAAGAAAATAAAATTTGGAAATTTCAAATAACCGGAAGTCTTGATGGATGGGGGCCTGAGATCGAATATGTTAGATATGGGTTAGATTTAAATAATTGGGAGAAAAATTTTTGCTCATTGCTAGATAAGCCCTGGGCAACACTATCTATAAACTCGGCAATATCTGCATTGACCATTAAATGTCTTCCGGCGTTGATTACAAAAATAAATGAGTGGAACCTGTTACGTCCCGCGGATGCAGAACCAATAATTTTTAGTTATGCTCTTACTGGTCAACAAGATGATCCAAAACGATTTGGCAGCGGGTTTTTTGACGGTGACCTAAACTTAGCTTTGTCACTGTTAGATAAAAAATCCACAATTGATATCGGTGTTTATGAAGCGTTAGAAGCAATTCAGCAACTGATTAATAAAAATTCAATGGATGTAACAAAAATTAACGAGTTAAAAACTTATCTTGATCAATTGGATACAAGACGTAAAACCAATTGGAGAACAACTTTTCCTTGGCTTGACCAAGACTTTGAATAGTGTTATAATTTAGTATGAGTGCAGATATTGACATTGACTTGGCTGATAGAGAACAACTATTACAGTTGATTCGGGTCACTCCTGCACGTCAAATGCATCAAGGACAAGTGCGGCGACACAACTCAGGGGTATATGTGACTGATATTCCGTATGATCCTGTTAATGCCTGTGCGGCAATTGACTATGAACAAGCAGAACAGTTGGGTTATTTTAAAATTGACCTGTTGAACATGAGTGTGTATCAATTAATAACCAGCCCTGACCATTACGAAACAATGCTGGCAACAGAACCACCGTGGGAGTGGCTATGGACAGATACTGAATGGGCAAAACAACTAGTTCATATAGGCAACTATACAGAACTATTAAAAACCATGCAGCCTGATAGTATACCTAGAATGGCAGCTTTTATCAGTATTATCCGTCCGGGCAAAGCTCACTTACAAAATCAACCCTGGGACAAGGTGTTTGAATCAGTATGGGACGGGGACGACAGTCGTGGATTTGTGTTCAAACACGCACATGCCATTGGTTATGCGGCACTGGTAGCACTACACATGAATTTACTCAATCAATTCGCCGAACAAGCGTAATTGATTTTCTTTTAGATTTCTTACGAGACATTTCGCTTAGACTACAAATCGGACCGTGTAACACTTCTAGATCTTTGTTGGTAAAAGTTTTAAGATAGGGTCTGAATACGTCCCAATCACCTTTGAGAAATATGTTGATAGGGATACTGCGATTACTTTCCCACCACCAAACATTGGCCAATTCTAGAAAGTGACGTTTTAAATCCGCATTTGCAATAGCGCCAAAATCATAGATTGTAGTTATAGTATCATCTTGATTTTGTATAATGCCTACATATTCCGTTGAGGCATAGACACACAGGGTGATAAATGGGTATTTTTCAGCTAATTTTTCAAAGAAATCGTTTGTCATGTCTACGGATATTTACCAGACCATTTTCTTCAGGTCTAGCAAAGGCGCTAAATATATTGTATGTATTCCACCCAAGCCTATATCTATCAGCAAATTACTCGAGTGTTACTCATGGACACAGGTGCAGGCGAAACTTTTATCTATAGGTACGATCCCGTGTATGCAAAACAACTAACCATAAACAAAGGCGTTGACAATGTGCTGTTGTTTGAGTTCATCAACCAGCAGGAAAAACCTGTCAACATTACAGGAAGCAGCTTCCTGTTTCGTGCTATCAGCACCGACGGCGACAGAATCCTGGTCGAAAAACCCATGGTCACACTCAATGCCGCCACAGGTCGTGCAAAAGTTACGTTGACCAGTGCAGATCTACTAGAAGTATTGGCGCAACCTGCTAGCTACAGCATTCAACGTGTCAGTGGTAATTTAACAGAAGCTGTGTTTACCAATGCACAAGCAGGCGCTCGTGCGCCTGCTGCCATTGTAGACAGCATATTGCCACAGCATGTGCCCAGTGCTCCGTTAACGATTCCCACAACTAAGTTAAGTGCTCAAGCCAGTTTAGACGGAACTGCTTGGGGCAGTTACAGTCCGGGCACTTATTGGATGGGCAATCCCAACGGTGGCAACTATTGGAATAGTTTTGCCAACACAGAATTCTACAGCAGTTTTATTGAACCCACCAATGCCATTACAACTATACAAATGACTTTAGTAGGATATACCGGAACAATTAAAGCACAAGCAGCAGAAAACTATCAGAGCATTTTTTATAATGTAACTGAATCAACCACTTATTATAATGAAACTCGCACTATATACATGAACATTGTGGGTTGGCATCCGATACTGCGGGTGTGTTTCAACAACAGCATATTTGCCGTTCCAACACAGCCCGGAACTCCGGCAATTGGTTATGCAACCACCGAAGATGGTGTAGTGACCAGCGTTACTATTACCAACGGCGGTAGTGGATATTTGGCTCCACCACACATTAACTTTATTGGTGACGGTGCCGGTGCTACAGCAGTGGCCACAGTATCGGACGGCATAGTTACCGGCGTCACAGTGACCAATGGTGGTTCGGGTTATTGGTATTTGCCCAATGCAGGCATGGGCGCAGGCATCTACCCAAACAATCCCAATCAAACAGGTGCTGCGCTTATAATCAGCACAGGTTATGTGGTTGACCTTCTTTATAGATAACACCAAACTCTCTTGCGGTGCGTAGGTAAATCTGCTATAATTGTAGCATGATTGATGTGGTTTCCTTTTTACCTAATAAGCGAAAACAAACAGCCAGTGGTTGGATAAGTTTCAATGCACCCTGTTGCGTTCATCGCGGAGACACACAGGATAAAAGATCGCGTGGTGGTATTAAACCTGGCACAGACGGATCATGGAGTTATCATTGTTTCAACTGTGGATATACTGCAAGTTTTGTTCTTGGGCGCAACTTAACATTCAAAGCTCGTAAGTTACTAGAGTGGATAAATGTGCCCACAGAAGAAATTGAGCGTATCAACCTTGAAAGTCTAAAGCATAAAAGTATAGAAGGCTTGTTAGGTGAACGCCAGGATGTAATAAACAAATTACAGAATATTGATTTTGAAGATAGAGATTTACCAGCAACTACGCAACCACTTAACGATGCGGCACGAGAATATCTACAGAACAGGCGCATACCTTTAGACTACCCGTTTCTATATAAAACAATGCCCAGGCCAGGTGTTGTAATTCCGTTTACACACAACAATCAAGTAGTAGGACACACTACACGTTTCTTAGATGATCGTACACCAAGATATATTCAAGACACACAATCAGGCTATGTGTTCGGAACAGACTTACAAAAGGACACGTGGCAATCGGTGATTGTAGTTGAAGGTGTGTTTGACGCACTCAGCATCAATGGCCTGGCGGTGCTACATGCAGAAATCAATGATGCACAGGTCAGATTAATACGTAGCCTAGGACGTGATGTTGTAGTAGTTCCAGACCAAGATGAAGCCGGCATGAAGTTGGTAGATCGTGCAGTGGAACTAGGATGGAGTGTAAGTATGCCTGAATGGCCCGTAGGTGTTAAAGATGTAAACGATGCTGTAATTCAGTTAGGTAGACTTGGAACTTTGCTAACTATAATGCAGGCCCGAGAAACCAGCAAAATTAAAATAGAACTAAGGAAGAAACAACTTGTTAAAAGATTACGGACTTAACGTCCAAAAACTATTCTTAGAAATGATGTTGCAAGACGCAGAAAGTTATGTTCGCGTTCAAAACATTTATAATCCAGAAAACTTTGACCGCAGTCTTAGACCTGCGGCTGAGTTCATTGCCCGACACAGTGACCAACACAAGACACTGCCCACAGTAGAACAGATCAGCGCCAGCACAGGTGTTAAACTCAACAACATACCAGACTTGAATGACGGACATTTTGAATGGTTCATGGATGAGTTTGAAGGGTTTACTCGTAGACAAGAATTAGAACGAGCAATTTTAAAGAGTGCAGACCTGTTGGAAAAGGGCGAATATGACCCTGTAGAAAAATTAATCAAAGATGCGGTACAGATATCACTTACTAAAGACATGGGCACGGATTACTTTAGTGATCCTAGTGCTCGCATTAACAAATACTTCAACTCAGGCGGACAAGTAAGCACTGGTTGGCCGCAGATGGACAAGATCTTATATGGCGGATTCAGTCGTGGCGAATTGAATATTTTTGCCGGAGGATCAGGGTCGGGCAAGAGTCTTGTTATGATGAACATAGCCCTAAGCTGGTTACAAGCAGGACTCAGTGGCGTGTATATCAGTTTAGAACTCTCAGAAGAACTGTGTGCATTGCGAACTGATGCCATGCTGGCAGGAATGAGCACTAAAGAAATTCGTAAAGACATTGACCAAGCAACTCTTAAAGTCAAATTGATTTCAAAGAAAACAGGACAATATCGTATTAAAGCATTGCCAGCACAAAGCAACATCAATGACATTCGCAGTTACATTAAAGAAGTTCAAGTGCAAACAGGTATCAAGATAGACTTTGTCATGTGCGACTACTTAGACCTGTTAATGCCAGTCAGTGCCAAAGTTAGTCCAAATGATTTGTTTGTCAAAGACAAATATGTGTCAGAAGAATTGCGTAACTTGGCCAAAGAACTCAATGTGCTGTTTGTTACAGCTAGTCAGTTGAATCGATCGGCTGTGGAAGAAATTGAGTTTGATCATAGCCATATTTCGGGTGGTATTAGTAAGATCAACACAGCCGACAACGTGTTTGGTATCTTTACCAGTCGTGCTATGAAAGAACGTGGCAAGTATCAAATTCAATGTATGAAGAGTCGTAGTAGTACGGGTGTAGGTATGAAGATCGATTTGGATTACAACATTGAAACCATGCGTATTACTGATCCAGGTGAAGATGCTGGTCCGGTTAATTCGTTTGCCAAAGGTAACTTGTTAGATAGCATTAAAGCAAAAAGCACAATGGTTAGTAAAGAAACTGTAGATGCTGACACTGGTGAAATTGGTCGAGTTACTGCTGATGTGCAAAGTGCTAAATTAAAACAGCTTCTGGGACAAATTAAACAATCATGAAAGATCGAAAATATTTTTGTTATGAAATATATAAAAATCTTGCTGTATGGTCCAACAATGGAAAACTAGGATATAATCCTTGCAGTTTTTATAAAGGTTATATAAAAGAATCAACTGAGTTTAATCTAGAAGAGGCATGGAATGGCCCGGAGCATCTAAAATTAAAACACTCAGTGGAAAACGATATTGCTATTCCTGGGTGTCAGCGGTGTTATGATGCCGAGAGCCACGGGTTAGAAAGTCGACGTATGGGCTCAAAGAAACTTTACGAGGAATATCATCAAGATACCGATATTAACTTAGATGGACCATCGGGCCTTGACTATAGTGTTGGAAATTTATGTAATTTAAAATGTGTTATATGTAATCCTCGTAACAGCACCAAATGGATTCCGGATTATCAAAAGTTATACCCATTGAGGTCTATAGAAGAATTTCAATTTGAAAAATATAATCAAATTGAAATTACTGACAGCGATGCGTTAAAACATATTAAAAATGTTCATTTTCATGGTGGTGGTGAACCATTAATGGTTGAGAATCATGTCAACTTATTAAAAAAAATTGATGAAGTTAAGGGCTTGTCGGACGTCAGAGTGTTTTATAATGTCAATGGTACACAGACGGTCTCAGACTCGGTATTAGAATTATGGGAAAAATGCCGACTTATTGAATTATATTTTAGTGTAGATGATGTGGGCCCAAGATTTGACTATCAAAGAACTGGCGCCAACTGGGATCAGGTCCAAGCAAATTTACGTTGGTTCTTTGACAACATGCCACACAATCATATGTTTAATATAAATTGCACCTGGAGTTATATGAATTTATATTATCTACCCGAATTAATAGATTGGTATCAAGCTAATTTTTTAACTAACCGTTATGGCGATCCAGTAAACTTAATTTTCCAACGTGCGCTAGGAGAATTTAATATTCAACATTTAAATGATACAGTAAAAAAAACTTTGTTTAACCGTTTTTTAAAATATCCACAATTAACAGAATTAGTAAAAAGTATTAAAACAAGTAATGATACTCATTTAACTTTTTGGAAACATATTCAAGAAATTGATCAAATTAGGAACACTGATTATAAAAAGCTGCACCCAGAGTGGAGTCGACTATTATGAAGATGCTATGTTCGGGTAACCCTGCTCACATTACTGTAGCTAGTGCAGTAAAAAAATATTTTCCGTCTGCTGAGTTTGCTAGCCGAGCCACCGGATATGATTTAAGATTTTGGGATCCAGGCAGTGAAACATATTTTAGAGAACAAATTATTAATTATAATGTATTTGTTAATAGTTCATTTATTTGTGGAGGTGGCCAGCTGTCGTTATTAGAAGCAACACACGAAGCGTGGACAAAAGCCAGTATTAGCGGACATATTGTCAATATAGGTAGCACCTCAGAGCATCTAGGTGTAACTGATAATCGGGCTAAAGATAATGTCTATGGCAAATACTCAATACAAAAAAGAGCCCTTAGAGATCGTAGTCTACAGTTAAATGGTTTAAATAATATTAAAACCACGCACATTATTGCTGGGGGATTAAATGATGGGTTATCTGGACACGAAAATTGGTTAGATTTAACACAAGTTGCTAAAACAATTGCCTGGGTCATTGAGCATCCATGCTTAATACCGTTGATAGAGATCCAGGCAAACCTTTTTAAAACCGAATAAATAATAAAAAGGTCCTGGCCCAAAATGCAAAAGAAAACTCGCAGTTTATTAGAAGAATTAGACTCAATGTATATCGAGCGCGATCAGCGCCATGTCATTGAAAACCGCGCATCTAATGTGATCGCCAGTGCTATACGCTTGCTAGAGCAAATTGACTCGACTTACACGGTCGAAGATGCTCAAAACTTACAGCGTAAATTGATCAACGCTATTAGTCAGCGTGATCCAGGTAAATTTACCCGCACTGTGAGACGCACTGATGCAAATTCATGAAATAACTTTAATACAAGAAGGCCTTGGCACCATGCTTAAAACAATGGGGTCAGACCTTAAAAATGCTGTCAAGGCACCTATTGATAAGGCCAAATACCTTATGAAGGAGCCCGGCTCGTTGACCACGGCAAAAGGATATAATAATGCCAGAGACAAATATTATACAGATTTAGTGGGTGCCCGTCAATCAGAAAAAGCTGCGTCAACAACGACTGATTTAACATCCTGGGCAAAAAACCTGGCTAGCGAATGGGCAAAACAACCCAAACCGTCATCTCAAACACCTGTGGCGCAGGCACCGGTTACACCAGCAACACCCAACCCTACTGTTGCAACAACTCCAGCAACACCCAACCCTACTGTTGCAGCAACCGCACCGGCACCTGCAACAAAACCAACAGGCACAGCAATGCCCACAACACCATACCAAGTTCCTGGGGCTGGCACAAATCCTAATCCAGTTATTGCTAAAACACCTGCAACAACTGCACCAGCTACACCACCTGTTGTTGCAAAACCGCGCACTGGTGGGAAACAACCTGGGGTGGTCAGTCAAACTCCTAATGCTATACGCAAACGCAATGCTCGTGCTCAAGGTGTTACTGCACCTGGTCAAAATGCATTTGGACAAATGGCTCAAACTTTAAGTGGTGCCAACAAGTCTAAGTCAAGCACAGGTGGCACAACAACCCAGATGCCAACTGGTCAATTCCATGCGGCTAATCCTAACGCAACAGTATCTGCACCAACACCTGCAACTACTACAGCGGCAAAGCCTGCACCAAAATGGTTAACGCCTACTACTAAAATGACCAAGGCGGCCCCAGGCAAACCAACTGCTGACGAGTATGCAAAACTACAACAACGAATAGCAGCCGCTGATGCTAAACAAAGAGGTGTAACCAACGAAGCGTTTGCTGACTTACCAGGAGCAAAACCTGCGGCAGGCAGAGCGGTGCCTGCTAGTGCAACGGCTCGCCCAAAAATGAAAGCACCTCCCCCGTTACAAAGTAGATATGCTCAAAATTTTAAGTCTTGGGTAACATCAAAAGTTGCCGATAAATCTTCTGGCCTTGGCCTAGCTGATGTAGAAAAAATGCCAGAACTAAGTCGCGCACTAAATCAAGCATTGGCTCAAGTTGTTACGACTCAACAAAATCCTAATGACAATATAGCAGCAGTGGAACAATATTTGTTACTAGTAGGACAGTCCATGCAAAAATTATCTGCCAAGAACAAAGCAACACAACAACAAAATAATCCAGGACGTCAGACGTCAGCAGTTACTCCATTGTCATCAATTATAAATCAAAATCAAACTACTGCTCTTCGAGACTTGGGTAAAACCCCTGCTGGAAAATGGGACATTATAAACACGTTGGAATTAAAATAATGCAATCTTTAAAAGAAGGCGGTAACGTATTTAAAAATAGCAAAGGGCAAGCGTTAACTCAGCGGATTAATCAGACAGATGTTAAACCCACATTGGCCTGGCTTGAAGAATTGGTTCCGGGATTAGATTTGCAAAACAACACGCTAGGATCAACTGGTATTAAAGCCACGTCTGGTGATTTGGATATTGCTGTAGATGCCAACACAGTTACCAAAGAACAATTGGAAGCTAGACTTAAACAGTGGGCTGCCAGTCACGGATTCAAGCCCGAAGACTATGTTAAAAAGTCTGGTACAGCGGTGCATTTTCTTACACCCATTATTGGCAATCCTGCCAACGGCTATGTCCAAACAGATTTTATGCTGTTGAAGAATGTAGCCTGGTCAAAGTTTGTGCTGGGTGCTGTGCCAGCTGAGTCCAAGTATAAAGGACGTGAACGCAATGTGTTAATGAACAGCATAGCCAAAAGTATGGGATACAAACTGAATCAAATTGCCGGCATTGCTGACCGTAACACCAATGAGATTATTACCGATGATCCAGATGCCGTGGCCAAGATGTTGCTAAACAAAACAGCCACACGACAAGATCTAGCGTCGGTTGAAAGCATACTACAATCTCTCAGCACAGATCCAGGTCGTGATGCCAAACTAGCAGACTTTCGAGCGCACATGGAACGTGAAGGCTTGCCATTTATGGAAAGCACAGAGCTTCCTCCAGTTACTGGATATACAGAAGTAAACTTCCTAGC
>Ga0114974_10003299_pt1 | contig 12212 bp, 19 predicted proteins | sample S_130206_EF_Meta_FD_87318 | JGI IMG/M metagenome (GOLD analysis project Ga0114974, IMG submission 87318) | Freshwater microbial communities from Lake Simoncouche, Canada to study carbon cycling - S_130206_EF_MetaG | ecosystem: Environmental > Aquatic > Freshwater > Lake | place: Lake...
GCCTTAAAGTCAGCGCCAGTGATCTTGTCTGTTGGCTTTGCAGCCCCAGCGATCTTCATCTGCTTAGGAGTAAGAGTCTTCTTCATTACTTCTTGTCCTTCTTCTTCTTAGTTGGTTTACTTGTTGCCTTTGCAAACTTCTTATTAGCAGCGACAAGAGTCTTCATGCCGTGCTTGTCCTTTGGCTTCATGCAGCCACAGGTGGCACACATTACTTCTTCTTTGCTTTACAAGCCTTGCAAGTACCGCAAGTACACGCCTTCTTTGCCTTTGACTTTGGACCTTTGCCAAATCCTGGCTCACCCTTTTTCTTACCACATCCACATGCTGCACACATTTACTTGCTCACTTTCTTCTTAGGTTTGGATTTTGGAACGCCCTTTGCAGGAACGCAGTTTGGAACTTTCTTGCCATTCTTCATCTTCATGCCTACCTGAGTGTAGCCATCCCAGCAAGGATCTGTCTTCTTGGTTGCCATTAGCAATCCCACTTTCTTAATGCTAGAGCCTTGCGAGTTGGTTTACCGTTCTTCTCCATAGGACCTTCCATACCGCCCATGCGTGCACAGAATGACTTACGTCGTGCCGCAGACTTAGGAGACTTCTTTGCTTGCTTTGCAGATACTGGAGGTTTTAAATCTGAACCAGGGTTTGCTTTTTCGTAGGACTTGCGCCCTTTCTCGTTAAGACCGCCCTTTTTATTCTTGCCCTCTGAACGTTGCCATGCCTCTGACTTAGCCATTCTTCTTATGCCAATCTTTAGTCGCCTTTACTCCTTGAGCAATTGTCTTTGCCCCAGCCTTCTTTGTCAGGTTAATCTTGTCGTACTTGCCCTTGTTTCCAGCGTGGTCGACAATGACTTCGCCCTTCTTGTTCTTCTTAATGGTGTGGCCTTCGCCTTTAATCTTGATTGTTTTAGCCATTACTTTTTAACTTTTACTGGAGAAGAACTTTCTTTGGCGTGCTTCTCTTTCAACTTAGCAAGTTCAGCCTTGTGTTTTGCTTCCATGGCTTCTACCTCTAGTTGTTGAGATTCTCTTGGTTTGCTAGACATTGCTGAGAGTCCTCCTCCATTAGGAAATCTTACGGGTGCTGGTTGTAGTTTTGATTCAGGCATTACTTTTTCTTCTTTTTCATGCCTGCTTCGCTCATCGCAATAGCGACAGCCTGCTTCTTGTTCTTAACTACTGGGCCTTTTTTAGATCCGCTATGAAGTTTACCTTCTTTGTATTCTTTCATAACTTTTTCTACTTTACCTTTTTTAGCAGGCATTACGAATCCTCCCAATCATCCTCTTCCTCGTCTAGGGCGTGCTTGTCATAGTCGAGGTCGTCTAATTCTACAACCTCATCTTCAAAGAGGTCTGGGTCTAACTCTGGCTCAAAATCGTCCATGACAATCTCCTAGTTTGTAAGGTCCTGAAATTGCGGATCATTAACAAGTTCTTCAGCATTGACCTGGTTGCAATCAATAGTGACTACTGAGTAGCGCTCTTTGTAGAGACCACGAGGAAGGACACGAGTAGGAACGAATACGGCATTGCGGAATACGACACGGTCTTTAATATGAATACTTGGATCTGTGATCATTGCTGGAAGAAGTCGATTGATATCTGCTACAGCAATTACTAGGCGCAATGTATCTGTGGTGTAGTAACCACGCTCATTCATGATGTTAGTACCACGGAGTTGCTGTGCCATAATAACGGGCAACTTAAAGGGAATATTCCATCTACGACCTTTTCCATCGGTTTGATTGGAAACGTCATAGATTGGATCAACAAAGTCTTCGTAGTCTGCGGCTAGGGCTGCATCATCCCAAAGCCACCAGTCGACCTCAGTACCTACGGGGTCGCGGAGTTCGTCAACGATGCCTTCATCCATTGACATAGTCTCGTAGTCGATCTTGAATCGACCCTGTACCTTGTTACCACGCATGGTTAGGATTATCCCCTATCAATACTGGAAAAAAAGGATTTACTTAGGCGGCTATTTGTACTCTTTGACTTGACGGTATTGGCTCTTGTACGAGTCAAAGAACTTAGTGCTTAACTTACGTGACACCTTGACTTGAGACTCAAAGTCTTCTTTGCCCCCAATAGACATCCCCCATGACTCACGTTTAAATGGGACGACTTGAGCAATGGGAGTTCCCGCTGGGATTAAGCCTTCAAACTCTACGTCAGTTAACACCCCTGGAAGATTAACTGGTGCTGTGTAGGTGTCTGTGTCAACAACTCCAGGCAAAATGGTAAACACATTATCGTGGTGCATTGGGGGTAGAAACAAAGTCGAATATCCTGGAGGAGTTTTAATCCCCCAAGGGTTTACAAATGTTGGGTACGGTAATCCGTTTTTTGCAGGGTGTGTAGGTGCTTGCTCTATTGGGTGAAATTCAATTGGACTAGATGAAGGCCAGGTGTACCAGTGAACAGTTTCTATTTCACCATTTAAGTTTGATTGCAATTTGTGAGATACAAAAAGATCTACATAGGTTGTAATGATGTAACCGTGAGCAATAGCGTCAAAAACTGGCATACAACGTTTTACTGTTGCATCTGGTTGTCCATCTTCTCTTGGTTTTTTTTCTCCACCCATGTAGGACGCCATGTCTTTATACCATTCTGGTACAAATGAGGTTGCAGGTTGTGGAGAAAAATCCTCTAAAACATCTAGAGTATTAGTAAAGATAATTTGTGCCATGTAAGTGTCCTTTGTTTTAAGTATCACTTTACACTTAAAACCAGATCATGCAAACTAAGCAGAAGGTGCTGGAACCTCTACCCAGGAGGTAGTCTCTTCATCCCACCTATACGGTTTGTTATCTGTTGGATAAGGGATCGGTGCTTTCCAATCGCACGTATCTTCGTTTAATATCCAAGACTCAAAAGGCTTTGGAGGGATAAAAGCATCACGAGTTTTATCGTAGGTGTAACCAATACCAGCGTAGTTTTTTCGGATGTTCCCGTTATAAGAGGTACGCTTACACGTTAGCCCTGGGTTAAACTCCTCGTAGTGTTTTTCCCAATCAGAGATGCCGTCTACTACTTCATCTTCATTGCGCCCAACAATAACATTAGTAACAATATTGTTTTCATTTATAAGAGCATAGTGAGCCATTAGAATGTCACCGTTCCACTTCCACCTGTAAACCTGTAAACTCTATACCCTGAACGACTTGGGGTTGTGTAAGTTAAGCCAGCACTAATAGAGGAAGGCGCAGAAAAAGAGTCTGAGTAAGCAATTACTACAACGCCTGAACCACCAGCACCACCATTGCTTTCAAACCCAGAGGCTCCGCCGCCACCGCCACCAGTGTTTTGAGTTCCAGCAGTTCCAGGATTTCCTGCTCCACCGCCGCCTGAACTTGCAGTTCCATTTGTACTTCCAGAACCACCACCACCACCTGCGTAGGCTGTAGAGGTTCCTGTTATAGAACTTGTACTTCCAGAACCACCATTACCACCTACCGTACCAGAACCACTTGAGCCCGCAGAGCCTTTACCTCCACCTCCACCACCGCTTTGCCCTTCAACACCGTTACCTCCAGCGTTTCCTTGCCCTGCATAACCAGCGTTTGCAGCATAGGATGCACTAATAGAACCACCAGCAGAGCCACCGTTGCGCCCGAAAGGAGTTCCTTCGTTTCCTGCTCCACCACCACCGCCTCCTGAAGAGCCAACGTCGTTAAACCCAGAGTCACCACCAGTTGCTGACTTAGCACCTCCTCCACCAACTGAAACTGAGTACGCAACTCCGCCAGTAACGGAACTAGTTGAGGTAACCATACCTCCAGCACCGCCACCACCAGCACGCCAGTAACTGTTGACAATTCTTGAACCACCGCCACCGCCACCTGCGACTGAGAGTACCTCAACAGATGTAGGACCAGTGTAAGCATAGGGAGTAATCGAATTAGAGGCAGAAGATGCCGCAGAAGTTCCATTTGTATTTGTTGCAGTGGCTGTGAATGTGTAAGCCTGGTTCATCGCAAATGTTCCAGTAACAGTTAATGGAGTTGAAGTTCCCGAAGTAGTCAATGCAACAGAAGGGCTTGATGTAACTGTGTAAGAAGTGATTGCTGATCCACCAGTAGCACCTGCAGTGAAAGGAACAGAGACTGTTGTTGTGTTAGTGACAGATACAGTACCAATAGTAGGAGCCTGTGGAACTGTAGTTGCAGTAATACTGTTAGATGCAGAGGTAGCAGAGGATGTTCCTGTTGAGTTACCGCCTGTCACAGTGAAGGTGTAAGAAGTCTGAGACTGTAGACCAGCGACTGTCACTGGAGAAGATGCTGCTGTTCCAGTTAATGATCCTGGGTTACTTGTTGCTGTATAGGTAGTTACTGTACCGCCTGTTGTATTAGCCGTAAATGCAACTGTTGCGGCGCCGTTATTGTATGCACGACTAGTGCCTACGTTAGTTGCTGCACCAATAGTGGGAGCATCAGGTACATCCATGATCTCAGAGATAGCACTAGTGCCATCGGGAGTTCCCTCAATGCGCTCATCTTGTGCTCTGCGATTACTCACATTGACTCCTTAAAAATTTGGGGCGAAATTAAATGACGAGAACGGCTGCTTCTTCTGCAGTAAGAGGAGTACCAGCGACTAACTTAGCCTTTGCTGATTCCTTCAATGCTGCCTTTGCTGCTGCTTCTTCTTCTCGTGCTGCTTCTGCTTCGGCATATGCTGCTGCATCTGCTTCCATCTGAGTGATCTCTTCGGCTGTGAGTTCAACGATTGACTCTTCGCCTGTTGAGCAATCAACGATTACTTTTGTTGGAACTGACATAGTTGTATCTCCTAGGGTAGGTCTTTAGTTTATCTTACTTTTATTCTTCTGTGGGTAGAACCCAGCGGCAAGTCTCTTCATCAAATGTGTAGTCTGCGTGTGGTTCTGGGCGGGGAGCAATAAATGCATCACGATTCTCATCGTAGTACATTCCTACTCCCGCAAAGTTCTTACGGATGTTGTTATTGTAAGAGGTCTGAATCCAGCGTCCACCTAGACCTAGATCATCAGCCAAGAATGCTTGACCACGATGTTCTTGGGCATCAGGGACTACTAGTACACGGACTACTTCTAGTCTGTCATTAACTTCTGCAAAATGTGCCATTAGATTAGATACCTCACTATCACGATACCTGAACCGCCTGCACCACCAACACCACGGCGATTTGCTACTCCCGATTGGAACCAATAGCCTCCACCACCGCCACCGCCACCTGTATTAGCAGTTCCTGCTGTTCCAAAAAGCAGATTAGAGTTAGTAGAACCTGTTATTCCACCAATTCCACCTCCGCCTGTGCCGCCTGCTCCTCTAGTTGAAGTTGGGTATGCACCGTTGTCCCAGCCTGATGCACCAGCACCTCCGCCACCTGCGTAACGACCGCTGTCACCAGTTAGAGTAGCACTAGCCCAAGTTGAATAAGTATTAACACCAATTCCACCAGCACCATTTTGACCAGTAGAACCATTACCATTTGCGCCAACCGCACCTGAACCACCTCCACCACCTGATGTGTAATAGGTAGTTATAGATGAGTTACCGCCAACATTTCCTTGACTTGATGTTGCTGCTCCACCAGTTCCATTGTTTGAGCCACCGCCCGAACCACCAGCACCACCAGCACCATTACCGCCAAATCCGCCACCAACAGATGCAGTTAATGCGCCAAACTGCGAGTTGCTACCTTGAGTTCCTGAAGAACCAGTATCTATTGCAGCACCTGAACCGCCAGCACCAACAGTTACCGTGTATGCAGTTGCTGTTAATGATTGAGACGTAAATGCTAGAAGTCCTCCAGCACCACCGCCAGCACCAACTCCACCACCACCGCCACCACCACCAGCAATTACTAACATGTCTGTTGTGATTGATTGCGTTGGTGTGAATGTTCCTGACGATAGGAATGTGTGATAAATATAGGTTCCATCAGTAGTGATATCTCCACCAGTTGCTTTTTCTGTAATTTGTTGGGAGGGCACCTCTACACCATAAAGAGTAACCGTTGAGTACTCCGCTAAATTCGCATTAACAGCAGCAAAAGTTAAAGAGGTAACTGCTGCTGTGCTTGATTGCACTACCGCATTCATTGTCATATAAGCAGTAGTAGAGTTTTTTTCAGTAACAGAGTCAACTAAGTAATATTTTGCAGTGCTACCAGCGTAGTTAGGGATAAGAACATCAGTGCTAGAAAAGATGCTTGAACCAGCGCTTGCTCCAACAATTCTTCCCGACCAAGGTTGTTCGTATGCGGTAGAGGCAGTAGATGCTGTAGAACCATTTCCCATTAAAGGTCTGTAAGTGTAACCTGAAGAACTTGAATTTACAGTTAAACTTAAGCCATCTTCATCGGCTGCACGAGTTGAACGCAAAGACAGTTTTAATACTAGGTCTGTGTAAGTTTGTGGGATGTTAGAAAGAGTAATGCTGGAAGTTCCCCCACTTCCTACAGTTACTCTCTTTAGTGCTATGTATGTATTAGCCATTGTTTACGCCGCCAATATTCCGTAGAGGTTAAATGTGGTGCCAACATCAAAACTATACCCACTATCGGTGTAGAGATTTAGTGTGTCTACAGCAGACGTAGATCTCCAAAGATTTGCAACTGCAGATACTCCATTTGCCCCATTGCCAGTTTTGTTTAATATTTGTTTGTACGAGGTAGTACTTGAATAGTTATTTATAAAAAGAGTATTGATATATCCAACAGTTGTTCCTAAGTAACCATAAGTACCAACGACCGCTCTAGAATCACTTGTACCACGAGTACTTTGAGAAGAGGTTCCATCAGCACCTAAAGTAGTTCGTGAGTAGTTACTCCCAGTATCGTTATTAATACGACAAATAAGACTATCTGCACTTGTTGTCTTTCCTGTAACAACAAGAACAAGATCGGTATAAGTAGATGGTATAGAACCTAAGTTTACAGAGGCTTGAGATGCTGTAAGAGATACGCTTACAATTGCATTATATGTTATTGCCATGATTACCCCTTCATTCCATAAAGAGCAAACTTGGTATATTGAGAAAAAGTAGTTGAGTCAACAGTTAAATCTATTCTAGAAACCGCTGCTGTGTTTTGCCAAAGGCTACTATAGAGTCCCAATTGTCCTCCTCCATTATCGTCATAATTTCCAAATTGACGAATGGTTGTATTCTTATTTGTATTGGCATAATCTAAAATGTCAATAATTCCTGAACTAAAGTTATAAGGCTGACCACCGCTTCCAGAATCCGTTATTGTGCCAATATAAGCAGCAGTTTGAGTTGCAGCACCACCAGACAATGCGGAAACACCATTTCCTACTAAGTAGTGGTAGGAGTAATTGGAATTAGTATCACTATTAAACCTCATACGACCAGCAACTCCGCCACCTGCTGTTGAACATTTTGCAAAAAATCTAATCTGAAGATGTGTGTAGGTAGATGGGATTGAGGTAAAAGATATTGTTGCTTGAGTACTTCCCAGTGTAGTAGTAGCAATAGAGTCGTAAGCAAGTGCTGTGGGACTAACAGAACTAGAGGCAGCAGATGCTGGACCTGTGGCTGTTGAATTTGTTCCAGTAACCGTAAATGTGTAATCAGTACCTAAACTTAATCCAGTGACAGTAATAGGAGAGGCGCCAGTACCAGTAATTCCGCCAGGTGAAGATGTAGCGGTAAAGGTAGTTGCAGTTCCTCCAGTAACGGCTGCTGTGTAGGCAACAGTAACTGTTCCATCTGTCAGTGCTGCCACAGCGCCAATGGTAGGAGCATCAGGTACGTCAGCGATCGCAACACCACTCTTAGTGATGCTGGATGCATTTGCTCTCTTGATATTAGCCATAAGGCTTATTGTCTCCTATCGGTTCTGAGAAAAAAGTATTAAGGGGCGATCTCTACTACAGGGAACTTAACAAAGCCATCTTCAAGTACTGCCTCTGGAGAGGTTTCTTGAGCAGCAGCAAGCATCGCTGCTGCTGTGGTCTCTGTAACAGACCAGGCAGTCAAAGCGCTAGTGTTAATTGAGCCTCTAAGCAGGTAGCAGTAAATCAGTGTTGCTGGATCAGACACATCGCCTGTAGCAAACACTGGCTCAATACGAACCTCGTCATTATTCACAGTAGATGTAGGATCAGTACCTTCACCGTTTTCCCACTTTAACTTCCATGTGTAGTACTTCATGTTAACTCTTTCTGAGTTTGTCCTGTGATTTGATGCATCTCTTGAGAGACTGCACGGATTCCGCCCTCTGGCGCCATTTCAAGAGCACCAATCTGACGAAGTGAATCTAGGTGTGCAGCCTGTGCCTGAGTGCCACCAATAGCCTCTAGTGTAGCCTGACGGCTTAATCTTTTGTTCCAATAATCTGGCTGTGCTGCTTCAATCTCTTGGCGAGTGTACTTATGCTCGAAAGAGTTGTAGATGTTCATCAACATATCTAACTCTCTGAAAGCGCCAATTCCAACGAGGCGAGTCTGCTCAAGACCTAACTCTTTGATCTGAGCATCAATCTCATCTACTTCATCACCTGTAGCACGAAGTTTGTTGATTTCAATCTCAGTCTTCTTCATCTCAAGACTGACTGTCTTGATGGTGTAGTAGAGAGACTGAAGTTCAATGACGGTCTGTTGATAGCGCATCTCATCTGTGTCATGCTGGTTTACAACAAACTTCTCTAGTTGAAAATCAGAGCGTGACTGTTGAACCTCCGCCATTGCTAATAAAATATCGGGCGTAAATTTTTCGGTTATTTCTGGTAGTAGTTCCATATTTTGCTCCTTATAGTGTTCCTGAGTCGGCAAGACCGCCAGCACTTGCTCTTACGCCAGCAAGCGTAGCACCTAATGTAGAACGAGTTTCATTAGAGTAGAGAAGTTTATAAATTGTGTTTGAGTATTCACCCGCAGAATAACCACCAGCAATATAACCCGCAGTGCCATTTAAGGAAGCGGCTGCCTGTTTGTAAGTTGTAGCAGGTAATGTAGCAGATAATTGACTTCTAGCATCGTTAGAAAAAGTTGTTTTTACTAATTCATTTATCAAAGCGGGATTATTGTCTTCTCCACCAGACCAGTATCCAGCCGTGCCAGAGTTAGCAAAACCAGTAAGGTGTTGTCTTCCTGGAAGAGCAAATCCGCTTGCTGCAGATTTAGTATCATCTGAAAACGTAAATTTTTCTATACGCTGTAATGTACCAGGTGCACCGTTATACCCTCCACCAATATAGCCAGCAGTCCCTGAGTTGGCTAGTCCAGCAGCGTTATCTAGTCCAGTTGTCATAGTTGCAGAAAGAGTAGTTGCTGCATCGTTAGAGAATGCAAGTTTAGTTATATCACTACGGACAGAGGGATTACTACCACCAGCAAAATAGCCAGCAGTTCCTGAGTTAGCCATGCCAGCGTTTCCAGAACGTCCACTAGCACCTAATTTAGAGGCAAGATTAGTCTTTGTATTTGTAGCAAATGCAAGTTTATCAACATCTCTTAAATAAGTTGTAACATCATCAGCACCTCCAGCAAAGTATCCTGCGGTACCAGAGTTAGAAGCACTACCCATTTTCTCTCTAGCCGTGGTCAAAGTTGCGCTCAAAGTAGATGTTGTCTCAGTATTCATATTAAGTGCATAAATATTTGATTTCTTATTGGAGTCTGTTCCACCAGCAAAGTAACCAACCTTAGGAACAAGTGGAGTTACTGCACTAGAGGCAGAAGAGGCCGCAGATACTCCTAATGGATTTGCAGCCGTAACCGTAAATGTGTAAGAAGTATCATTTGTTAGGCCCGAAATTGTAATAGGACTTGCTGAACCTGTTCCTGTAATAGATCCAGGAGATGAGGTAACTGTAAACAGCCCAGCAGTCTGACCAGCAGGAGTAAATGCTACAGATGCAGTTGTATTGCCCGCTGTAGCAGTAACGCTAGTAGGTGCGCTTGGTGCTCCTGATACATCTGCTTTAAATACTCCATATAGAGTTGCAGTTGTGTACTGAGCAAAAGTTCCTGAGCCTTCTGGGTAAATCTGTACAGAAGTAATTGCTGCTGTGTTAGACCAAAGACCAGCAACAGTATGCATTTCTGCAGATGCAGCGTTTGTTTCTTGAGCACTGTATGCGCTGTAACTTTTATAATGAGAGGAAGCATAATTAGCAATAATAACCTCTAAATTTCCAAAGGTATTAGCAGTGTTAGAAGTAGAAGATCCGACGCCTAGAAACTTTGCTTGAGTTCCACCACCAACAGAACTTCCATTTCCGTACCCATACAATGAAGAAAAGTTTGTTGCAAGACCGTTAAAGTTTATATCAATATAAGGATTACTAGAACGACTAGACAGTTTAATTACTAAGTCTGTGTATGTCTGAGGGATGCTAGTAAAGGAAATACTAGAAACACCTCCCGCCGCTCCAACAGTTACTGTCTCTAATTTCTTATGTGTATTAGCCATAATTATGCCGCCGTAATTCCGTAGAGGGTTGCAGTTGTTCCAACACGATAAGGTGCATCACCAGGGTAGATTAATATAGTGTTAATAGCCGAGGCGCTTTGCCATAACCCGACTGTTATTGCAGTTCCTGAATAAGCACTTGCTACATCTGAAGCATGTTTAGAGATGTGGGTTTTGTAGGTGCTTCCTGCATAAGAAAATATATCAACAGTAGTGGTGCTAAAGTATGGTGATTCTGCTGGAGCAACTATATTGTAGCCTAAATTTGCCTGGGCTTGAGTATAATCTCTGTCTGAAACAGTTTGAGGATTTGGGTCTGTTCTAAGTGCAGTGTATGAGTAATTAGTTCCAGAGTCAGAGTTGTATCGCAAAGACTGACCACCATAGCCAAGGCTGGTGTAAGTGCCGCTATGTACAATAACTAATCTTAAATCAGTATATGTATTAGCAATGCTACTAAAAGTAATACTGTTAGCGGTTGTAGAGAGCGTGGTACTAGCAATGGGTGTGTAAGTTGAGCCTGCAGCCATTATGCCATCACCCCATAAAGTGCAAATTGTGAATATTGATTAAATAAAGCACCAGTATTAGGTGTAATTGTAATTGAACTGACTGCTGTTGTGGACATCCAAGCAGCGCTTACAAGAAATACTTCGCCACTAACTGACCCCATATTTTGACCGCCTACAGCCCTTAAAGTTTTATACTTGTTTGTATTTGTATAGTCTAGAATATCAATAACAGTTACACCAAAAGCATTACTCAAAGTTGGTGAACCATCCGCTGTTAATCTGTAAACAGTCATAAGAGTTCCAGATGTGTTTGCACCTGCGTAAACTGCGCTACCTGTGCCTTGAATATAATGATTTGTGACATAGTTAGACCCTGTGTCAGAATTAAATCTGATATTCATTTGGTCAATTCCTGCTGAAGAACGATTGGTTCTACCTATAAGTCTAATTTGCAAATGACTATAAGTTGATGGTATAGAACTAAACGTAATGGTTCCAGAGCCACCTGCACCTACTGTTGTAGTAGCAATAGAGAAGTAAGAACCAGGAATAAGAATAGAAGTAGATGCAGAAGCAGCACCTGCTGGACCTGTGGCTGTTGTGTTAACTCCAGCAGCGGTAAATGTGTAGGAAGTCCCATCACTCAAGCCCGAAACTGTTACAGGAGATGCTCCTGTAAATGTGGCTGGAGATGTGGAAGGAGTGGGAGTAATAGTAAAGGTAGTTGGTGTTCCACCAGTAGCAGCAGCAGTAGCCGCAACAGTAACTGACCCATCAAAAGATGTATTAGTTATCGTGCCAACTGTAGGTGCATCTGGAACGTCGGCAATAGGCGTGTTACCGCCATTGACGCTCTTTAATGAAACCTTGTTAGTGATAGTCACTTGATATACCTCTAACTAGTTAATTAGGAGATTTCGCTGCCAAAGAGTGAGAAGGAGAGAGTAGCAGATGAAGCGTACACACGAACAACATCGGTAGTTGCTAGAGTAACTCCAAGAGTAAGAGCAGTTGTATCTGATGCTGCTACGGTCGCACCGTAGACGATGTAGTGCTTGGCTTCTACTGCAGCACCTGCTGGGCTAACCGCAATGCGGTAGGTGGCAGAAGAGGCTGCCTGGTTGCAGATGATGACTGTTGATACCACGGCTGAGGTTGATGATGGGACTGTGTACAGCGTAGTCAGCGTTGTTGCCGCTGGTGCTGCTTGAGCAATTGTCTTGTAAACTGTAGGCAAAGTTCGACTCCTTCGAAGGGGATATGCA
>Ga0114974_10003300_pt1 | contig 12212 bp, 11 predicted proteins | sample S_130206_EF_Meta_FD_87318 | JGI IMG/M metagenome (GOLD analysis project Ga0114974, IMG submission 87318) | Freshwater microbial communities from Lake Simoncouche, Canada to study carbon cycling - S_130206_EF_MetaG | ecosystem: Environmental > Aquatic > Freshwater > Lake | place: Lake...
CGAAGCGTTTCCAGGGGAAATCGTCGGGGTGGACGGCGTAGTGGCTCAAGGCGTACGGCTCGCGGCGGCGTTCCGCGAGCGGGCCTGACGATGGGTTCAGCCATGGCGCCGAATCACGAAAGAAGCTCCGGATTGATTTTCAAGCGGAGCAGCCGAGGTGATTTTGGGGGGAGCGCGGGCGCTGCAAGGAGCGCTGGCCATTCGTGAACCCTCGTTCACGTTGATTGAGATGAACGCGCTGAAAATCTACACCCTGTCGAATTGCGATACGTGCCGGAAGGCGGTGAAGTGGTTGCGGGCGCAGGGAATTTCCTTCGAGGAGCGGGCGATCCGCGAGACCCCGCCCGCACTGGCCGAGCTGACCGCCATGTTGGCGGCCTACTCGGGCGAGCTGCGACGGCTCTTCAACACGTCCGGGAGCGACTACCGTGAGCTGAAACTCGGCGAGAAACTGCCCGCGCTCAGCGAGGCCGCGGCGCTCGCGTTGCTGGCGGGCAATGGGAAGGTGGTGAAGCGGCCATTCTTGATCGGGAGCGGGGTGGCGCTCGTCGGGTTTGACGAGGCGGGGTGGGGGGCTGCACTCTTGCCCAAATGAACTCAACCACTGCTCTCTCTGCCGATCCGTTGCGCGATACCGTGCTCTGGTTGTCCGCGCACACGTGTTTTCCGGCGAGCCGACTCGCGGCCAAGGCGGAAACGTTGCTGTGTTTTGCGGCGGCCGCGGCGGCTGCGGAGGAGGCTGAGCTCCAGCGGCGGTTTTTGATCAAGTCGCGCGACCCGGCCCAGACCTCGGCCCTGCGTGCGCACGCCATGCGCCGCTCCCAAGTCCACTTCAAGTGCGATAACAGTGCGAAGGTGTGAGGCTGGGCGTACGGGTCGGTCGGGTGTCGACCTCGAGGGGTTGACCATCACCTTGCATGGTGGAGTGGCGACAACGCGCTCGCCTCGATGGCGCGCGCTGCTCCAAGCTGGCGGGCATGACCACCGACTCGGCCTTTGCGGAACTGACCACGCTGCTCAAACGCACGCATGCGCTTGGGACGGTCGCGGAGTTGTTGGGTTGGGATGAGCAGGTCAACCTCCCGCCGGGAGGGGCCGAGCAGCGCGCGGCTCAGCACGCGGCGGTCGCGGAGGTGCACCACGCCGCCGCGAGTGCGGGGCGCATCGGCGCGTTGCTCGGAGCGCTGGAGGCGGGGGCTGGTGGATTGACGCCGGATGAACGGTTGGTCGTGGCCCACGCGCGCAAGGACTACGAGCGCGCGACGAAGTTGCCGGCGGAATTTGTGCGCGAGAAGGCGGCGCAGAGCAGTCGGGGCTATCACGCGTGGGTGCGGGCGAAGGCGGCCGACGACTTCGCGAGTTTTGTGCCGGTGCTGGAGAAGAATGTGGAGTTGGCGAAACGGGAGGCGGCCTACCTCGGCTGGAGTGGGCGGGAGTATGACTATATGCTCGATAAGCACGACCCGGGCTTGACCGCCGCCGCGGTCGACCGGCTTTTTGGTGAACTGAAGAGCGAACTCGTGCCGTTGGTGCGAGCCATCACGGCCTCGCCGACGGCGGGACGGGCGAAGGCGGCGGAGACGACGTTGCGCGGATTTCCGGTGGAAGGGCAGCGGGCGTTTTTACGCGAGGTGACCGAGCAGATCGGTTTCGACTACGAACGCGGACGGATCGATGTCTCGCTGCATCCTTTCTGTTCGGGCACGGGCAGCGATGTGCGGATGACGACACGGTTCAAAGTCGACGAGCCGTTGGACTCGTTGTTCGCCTCGATTCACGAGACGGGGCACGGACTTTACGAACAAGGTTTGCCGGCGGCGCAGGCCGGCACGGCGTTGGGGCAACATGCCGGGATGGCGGTGCACGAGTCGCAAAGCCGCTTGTGGGAAAACCAAGTCGCCCGCAGCCGCGGATTTTGGCGGAATGTCGAGCCGCGGTTACGCGCGTTATTTCCGACGCAGACGGCGGGACTGACCGGCGAGGAACTTTATCTCGCGGTGAATCTGGTGGAGCCGACCCTGGTGCGAGTGGAGGCGGATGAGGTGACCTACAACCTGCACATCATTTTGCGCTTCGAGATGGAGAAAAAACTTTTCTCCGGAGAACTCGCGGTGCGCGACCTGCCGGCGGCGTGGCGCGCGGCGTCGCGGGAAATTGTGGGATTGGAGCCGGCCACCGATCGCGCGGGGGTGCTCCAAGATGTGCATTGGAGCGACGGGGCTTTTGGGTATTTCCCGAGTTACTGTTTGGGGAATTTGCTGGCAGCTCAATTGTGGTATCGGGCCCTGACGTTGCGACCGGGACTGGAGGAGGAGTTCGCGCGCGGAGATTTTTCCTGGCTCCTCGCTTGGCTGCGGGCGGAAGTGCATACGCAAGGCCGCCGGTTCGACGCGCTGGAACTGGCGCGGCGCGTCACGGGCGAGGAGTTGTCGCCGCGCGCGTTTGTGCGGTATTTGCGTGAGCGTTACGGAGCGCTTTATTTGAACTAATTTTTATGGGACTCATCGACACCCACACCCACTTGGAATCGTTTGCGCGCCAGGGCGGAACGGTGTTGGCCGATACGCTGGCCCGCGCTCAGGCGGCGGGCGTGGAGACCATGGTGACGATCGGGACGTCGCCCGAAGACTGGGCACTCTATCGCACGCTCGCGCGAGAGCACGGGAAGACGGGCTTGGTCCGCTATTCCGTGGGGCTGCATCCGTGTTCGGTTGATGGAGAATGGGCAGCGGCCATGGCGCAGTTGGAGGGGTTTTGGAAAGGAGAGGAGCCGCGGCCGGTGGCGCTGGGGGAGATTGGGCTGGATCGGTTTCATTTGCCGAAGGACGCTGCGGAAGCCGCGAAGATTTTCGCTTGGCAGCGGGCGGCGTTTAGCGAGGGGCTCGCGTTGGCGAAACGGCTGGGCTGCCCCGTGGTCGTGCACTCGCGGGCGGCATTTCAGGAGTGCGTTAAACTGATCGATGCGAGCGGAGTTGATTGGACGCGGGTGGTGTTTCACTGCTTCGCCGAGGGTCCCGCCGAGATGGCGGAGCTGACGCGACGGGGTGGCTGGGGATCGTTTACCGGGGTGCTGACTTACAAGAGTGCTGAAAACGTGCGAGCGGCGGCGAAGGCCCAGGGTCTCGCGCGGCTGATGGTGGAGACGGATGCGCCGTATTTGACGCCGTTCCCGCACCGCGGAAAGCCGAACGAGCCGGCCTATGTCCGCCATATCGCGGAGTTTGCGGCGAAGGACGTATTCGGAGTCAGCTACGACGAGTTGGTGGCGATCACGACGGGGAATGCACGTCGGTTTTTCCAGTGGTCACCCCCGTAACCCGCGGAAGCAGCGGAAAACTGGAAAATATCGGGTCGGTGGAGAGCGACCTGGTCTCGCGCTTAGGCCTCGTCGAATTTGCGGGCAAAGAGGGCGTCGAGTTCCGTGAGCATCGCGGGGGCGTCTGCGCCGGTAGCGATGAACGTGACCTTCGAGCCTCGGCCGGCGGCCAGCATCATGAGGCCCATAATGCTCTTGCCGTTCACCTGTTCGTCTTTGTTTTCGACGAAGACCTCGGCCTTAAACTTGTTGGTGATACGCACGATCATCGCGGCGGGACGGGCGTGGATGCCCATCTTGTTCTGCACAATCAGCTCCTTGGTGACGGGCTGAAGAGCAGGATTGGCGTCGCTTTTATTCATGGTTCCGAGAAAAGCCGAAGAAGGTCCGTCAGGTGGCACGGGCTTGCAACCCCAAAACCCGCCGGCACGATGCCGAGTCATGCCAGCAATCGCGATCATCGTTCCCTGTCGGCTCGAATCTACCCGATTCCCCCGCAAGCTTTTACATAAAATAAAAGGACGTCCGTTGTTGCTCTGGGTGGCGGAGCGGATTGCCCGTGAGGCCCCCGAGTTTCCGTTGTGGTTTGCGGTCGACGATGCGCGTTTGGCCGACTGTGTGACGGCGGCTGGCTTTCGGGCAATCATGACGAGTGGGGCGCACCAAAGTGGCACCGACCGCATCGCGGAAGCGAACCGGACAGTGGGTGCCGCGTTGGTGATCAACGTGCAGGCGGATGAGCCGTTGGTCACCGGCGGGCAGCTGCGGGCGCTAGCGGAACTCTTAGAGGACGGCGAAGGCGCGCCGATGGCGACGTTGGCCACGCCCTTCAAGCGGGCGGCCGACTTTCTGAATCCGAACCAGGTGAAGGTGGTGTTGGCTCCATCGGCGCGCCGGGCGTTATTCTTCTCACGATCGCCCATGCCCTACGCCCGGGATCGGGCCGGCGTGGTGGACGACGCTTGGGTGGCGGCTAACCCGTGCTTCAAGCACCTCGGACTTTATGGTTACCAAGCGGACCTGCTCAGCCAATTCGCCGAGTTGCCGATGGGCCAATTGGAGCAGATTGAAAAACTAGAGCAGTTGCGCGCTCTGGAAAACGGCTACGAGATCGCGTGCGCGGTCACGGCGGACGCGACGATTGGCGTGGATACGCCGGAGGACGCGGTGAAGTTTGAGCAGTGGCTGGGCTAAACCCACGCGGGCGGTCGGATGCCACGAAGCGGCGGGTGTGCTTGGGTGCGCGCCGTTCCCCCGAGGTGTCGCTCAAATTTTCCCGGCTTGGCGCGCTGCTACCATCCGGTAGAAATCGACGAAGAGCGGATCGGCGTCGTTCGGGCCGGGGGCGGCTTCTGGGTGGTACTGAACGCTAAAAATGGGGAGCTTGGTGTGGCGGAGGCCCTCGACGGTGTTGTCGTTGAGATTGATCTCGGTGACTTGGGCGCCGGTTTTTTCGAGCGACTGCGGATCGGTGGCGAAGCCGTGGTTTTGCGCGGTGATGGAGACCTTGCCGGTTTCGAGATTCTTTACTGGCTGATTGCCGCCACGGTGGCCGAACTTGAGTTTGAACGTCGTGCCGCCGAGGGCGTGCGTGAGCATCTGGTGACCCAGGCAAATCCCGAATATCGGGAAGTCGGGGATGAGCGCGGTGACGGTTTTGTGGATGTAGGGGAGAGCGGACGGATCGCCGGGGCCGTTCGAAAGGAAGATGGCGTCGGGCTGATGTTCGCGGACTTGCTCGTGGGTCGCGGTGGCCGGGAAGACTTGGACCTCGAAGCCGTGGTTCACGAGCTTGCGATAAATGCTGTGCTTGGCGCCGTAGTCGAACGCGGCGACGCGGAATTTTTTCTCGGGGGCCCCGGGAGCATTCATCGTCGTGCCGACCGGAAGATAGGAGGCGTTGTAGTTCGCCGGTTCGCTGGAGCTCCAGATGTAAGGCTCCGTGCACGTGACGTCCTGCACATAGTCGGCGCCGGCCATGTCCTGCCACGATTTCGCGCGCTGGATGGCCGCTGCGTCGGTGATCGGGAGGGTGCTGAGGCAGCACTTCATCGCGCCATCGACCCGCAGTTTTTTCGTGAGGGTACGGGTGTCGATTTCGCTGATGCCGGGGATGCCGTTTTGACGGAGGTAGTCGCCGAGCGAGAGGCGGCTGCGCCAGTTGCTGACGATGGGGGAGAGCTCGCGGACGACGAAGCCGCTGGCTTTGGGCGTGGCCGACTCGGTGTCCTCGGGGCTGATCCCGTAGTTGCCGATTTGCACCGCAGTCATCGTGACGATTTGGCCGAAGTAGGAGGGGTCCGTGAGGATCTCCTGATAGCCAGTCATCGACGTGTTGAATACGCATTCACCGGCGATGGTGGCGTCGGCTCCGAAGGCGAAGCCCCGGAAAATCGAACCGTCTTCGAGCGCGAGAACTGCGGGTTTGGACGTGGACATTAAAGCCGAACCAAAAGGTGTCGGCCGTCCGCTGCCAAGGGGAAACGCGTGCGGGGCACGCGAAAATTACGTCTGGGTGGGAGCGTTCCCTGCGGCGGAGAGGGGCGGGGTGACCGGGGCGTCATCTGCTTCGGCGAGGGCGGCGGCTGGTTCGGTAGCAGTCTGCCGCTGGCGGCGGCGCTTGATGGATTGTTCGCCACGCTCGTCCAACCAGCGAATGATCGCGAACCGCGGCCGCGGGCTCACAAATTCCTTCGGGTCCGCCGTCCGGCCGTGAGTGTAGAGTGTTTCCGGATCGATGTAGGTGCCGAGGATCAGGTCCGGGAGAGGCAAGCCGAAGATACCCGAGATGGACTCGTTGCAGCGGATGTCAGCATGGTGGCGCAGGTGGAAAGCGTAGGCTTTGCGCCAGAATGGCCCCATGGTGGGTTGGGTCACCAGACGATCCCAAGTGGCTTGGGGCCAGTGTTCGATCGCGTGAACGATTTCGTAGAGGCAGAGTGAAAAAGTGATGCCGATAAAGCCTCCGAGGAAGATGGGATACTGAGGGAGGAGCCATTGGGCTGGGACAAAAAAGACGCAGCCCCCCCCGACGAATGCAGCCAAAGTAAACCAAGGAAAATAGGAGGCCTCGTATTGTTTCTCGTGCTCGATCGGGTAGTGGTTTTCGACCAGATAGGGCATCGCCGCCTGGCCTTTTTTAGCCCGCTGAAAACCGACCCGCGTGAGCGCGTGGTGAAGGGTGTGCTGCTTATAGAAGTGACTCAGCAAGGGCAGAAGTGGCGCGTGCAAAACGTAGCGGTGAAAGAAAAATTCGAACACGCCGGCTGCGCAGTGCGCGGCGACGATCACGATGGCTAGCATCCACCACGGGGCGGCGAGCTGGGCGCGCCACACGTCGGGCGCGGCGAGGGCGAGGAGGGTGCAGAGTCCGGCAAACGTGAGGGTGACCGTGATGACAAACAGCGTGACCGAAAACTTCGGCTCTTTTTTGGTCCCGTGATGGTGATTCGACATAAGATTTTCGTTTGAGTGGGATGAGGATTTGCCGAAAGGGCAATCCCCGCAGGTGATATTTACGGAAGAGAGCAGCTCGCGCGACCGGAGGCGAGCAGGGTTTTTGCAAAGCGTTTCTGCAAAGCGCGGCGACGGTTTCCACTTCATTTTTGGGCTCACGATTTGACAGAATTTCGTTAGCTCGCTCACTGTTACGAATCGATGCCCTACATTGAAGACCGAGCTACTTGGTTCGAAGGCCAAGGCCTCTGGCAGCACATTCCCCAGAGTGACTGGGGTGATTGGACTTGGCAGTTGAAGAATCGCATCACCACGGTGGCCCAGCTGGAGCGGTTCATGACGCTCACGGCCGACGAAAAGGCGGGCTGCGCGTTTGCAAACCAGAAGCTGGCGCTCGCGATCACGCCTTATTTTTTTAATCTGATCGACCGTCACGATCCCCACTGCCCGATACGCAAGCAGGTCATTCCCCGTTCGGGTGAGATGGTGGTCAGCGAGGAAGAGCGCCTCGATTCGCTCGGAGAGGACGGACACTCGCCGGTGCCGGGGCTGGTGCATCGGTATCCGGATCGCGTGCTCTTTCTCGTGACGGACCGCTGTGCGGCCTACTGCCGCTATTGCACGCGGAGCCGGTTGGTGTCCAATGCGCAGGACTATAACTTTCATCCCGAATATGAGCAGGGCCTGCGTTACATTGAGGCCCACCCCGAGGTGCGCGACGTACTGCTCTCAGGCGGTGATCCCTTGCTGCTCTCGGATAAGAAGCTCGAGCACCTTTTGTCGCGGTTGCGAGCGATCAAACACGTGGAGTTTATCCGGATCGGCTCGCGCATACCCGTGTTTCTGCCGCAGCGGATCACGCCGGAGCTCTGTGAGATTTTCAAAAAATACGGTCCGATTTGGATGAGCATTCATCTCAATCATCCGAAGGAGGCGACCGCCGAGTTGAAGGCGGCGTGTGAACGGCTCTCGTTTGCCGGCGTGCCCTTAGGTAACCAGAGCGTGCTGCTGGCGGGAGTGAATGACGATGCCGAGGTGATGCAGGCGCTCGTCCACCGGTTGCTGCGGATGCGGGTGCGGCCCTACTACATTTACCAGATGGACCTCATCACGGGAGGGGCGCACTTCAAGGTGGATGTCCGAAAGGGCGTGGAGATTATTCGGTCGCTGCGTGGTCACACGACTGGCTACGCGGTGCCCCAATACGTCATCGATGCGCCCGGCGGGGGCGGCAAAGTGCCGATCAACCCAGACTACGTGGAAAAAATCACCGACGATGAAGTGATTTTTCGCAACTACGAGGGGAAGCAATTTAGCTATCCGCTGAAGAGTACGCCCACCCAAGCGCTCGTGGAAGGACTAGGCCTGAACGGAGCGGTCGAGTCGGTGATGATAACCTGAAGGATTGAAGATCCGGCCGGGGATTTGGTGGAGCAAATGAATGAAGGCGATTCCGTTTTCTCCGTCCGATCACCTCTGGCTAGAAACGTTTGCACGTCACTCGGGCCTGCTCGCGGGAGGAGCCGGTGGGTCACATTGCGCGTGTTTCAAGTCGGTGATTACCTGTCACCGAATTGTTGCCTGAAAGCTAGCTCAGCCCTTCGCGCAGTGCCGTGCGCAGCGCGTTGGAGAGGGCGTCGATTTCTGCCGATGTCGTGTAGAGGTTCGGTGTGACGCGGATACCGGAGAATTCGGGATGGTCGACGGGACGAACCACAATACGGTGGCGCTCCCAGAGCCATTTTGCCAGCGGCTGGGCCGCGAGACCGGGGAACTTAACGGTGGCCAGAGCGCCGGAGGATGACTCGCCGCGGTCGAGGTGTACGATCACACCGGGGTGGTTGACGAGTGGCTCCAGCCAGCGTTCGCGCAGAAAGCGGAGGCGTGACCATTTGTGCTCTGCGCCGATTTCTCCGTAGAAATCCAAAGCCGTGCGGATCGCAAGGAAGGGGGCGGCGGAAAAGGTCCCGATGCTCTCGAATTTGCGGATGTTGTCGCGCAGTTCGGCGGGGGCGGGGAAGTGGGGCCAGAGCGAGCCAATCCGCTCGCGACGCACATAGAGGAAGCCGGTGCCGTGCGGGGCACCAAGCCATTTGTGGAGCGAGGTGGCGTAGTAGTCGCAGGCCAAATCGTCGCGGCGGGCCGGGATGTGCGCGAAACCGTGAGCGCCGTCGACGAGGACCGGGATCTGACGACTATGGCAAAGCTCAACGAGCGCGCGGACCGGGAGCATCCGACCGGTCAAATTGATGAGTTGGGAAATAAGGACGAGGCGGGTGCGTGGCGTGAGCGCGGCCGCGAACGTATCGACCACGGTCGCGGCGCTGGCGTCGGGTGGGGGGAGTTTGAGCGTATCAATTTCAATACCGTCTCGGGCCACGCGTTGTTTGAGGGTGTTCAGGAAACGCCAGTAGTCCTGCGTGGTGGTGAGCACGCGGTCGCCGGGACTTAATTCGTAGCCGAGTAAAACCGTCTCGGCGCCCTCGGTGGTGTTGCGAGTGAGGGCGAGTTCCTCGGCTTCGCAGCCGAAGGCGGCTGCGACGCGCGCGCGCACGTCTTCGAGTTGCGGGAGTTGCTCGCGGTTGAGGGTGATCGGGGGCGCGCGGTGGGCGTGCCGTGCAAATTCTGCGAAGGCGGCGTGGACGCGATCGGGCGAGGGCTGCACGCCGCCGTTTTCGAGGTTGATGATCGAGCGGTCGACGGACCACGCGGCCTGCACGTATCGCCACGCGGACTCGTCGGCCGCGAGTGCGCCGGGCGGGCGGGAGCGATCCAGCAGCGCGCTGGATGGCGGGCGACCCGCAGGGGCGGCTGCCCCCGCGATGAAGGGGAGCGAGCCGGCCAGCGCTGCACGACTGAGAAATTCCCGACGACCGAGCAGTGGCATGGCGCGTCGTTCGATCAGAACGACGTATTCAGGCGGACATACCAGCGACCACCATCGGCGTCGTAGGGCGAGTTGCGCGAATAGAGCAGGCCGTTGGCGGCGTTAAACAGGGCTTTGTCCGGGTAGCGGTTGAAGATGTTTTCCACGCCGAGGACGACTTGGGCGGACTTGGTCACGCGGTAGCTGGTGGAAAAATCGATGAGGGTCTGCGTACCGAACTCCTGCACAATCGTGGAGTTGGACTGGGCGTCGGTCCATTCGCCGTAGTAACGCGTGCGGGCGAGGAGACCCCATGGACCGACGTCGTAGGCGAGCGAGACATTGCCGGCGTTGCGGGGGAGACGGCGCTCAAGGTTGGTGCGACCATCGTTCGAGACGATTCGCGGGTCGTAGCGTGTAGCGCGGGTCAACGTGCGATTGGCGGCCGCGGTCAGGGTGAGTTTGGAGTTGGCGGAAAGTTTCCAGCGGTAGGCACCGACGAGATCCAGGCCGGAGGTGCGGGTGTCGAAAGCGTTGGTGAGAAAATTGACGGAGTTCAGATTGGCCGCATCGGTGACGCCGGAGGCGACGAGCTGGGTGCGTTGGGCGGAGGTGAGCGTGAAGCCTTGCGAGATGTTGAGACGGTCGCGCACGTCGATGCGGTAGGCGTCGAGCGTTACGGTGAACGCCGCGGAAGGCGTGAACACGAGGCCGAGGCTGGAATTGGTGGACGTCTCGGGCCGCAGGGCCTTGGCACCGAGGAAGACAGCGACGGGATTGTTCACGCCGATTTGGCCGGAGGTGAAAAGCGTGGACGTGCCCGCGAGGAGACCCTGGCTGGTGCGCGTGTAGTTGGAAAGACCGGGCGTGGGGGCGTGAAAACCGGTGCTGAGTGCACCGCGCAGCGCAAGTTCACGGGCAGCCTGCCAGCGCGTGGCCACCTTGCCGGTGGATTTCGAACCGAAATCCGAGAAGCGCTCGTAACGGCCGGCGACTTCGACGCTGACGGTTTCCAGCGGACGGGCTTCGACATCGGCGTAGGCGGCCCAGCTGTTGCGGTTGGCGTCGACCACTTGTTGGGGGCTCCAGCCTGGGAAGCCGTTGGAGCCCACGGCGAGGTCGGCGAACTTGCCTACGTCCCAGGAAAAACGGTCCCCTTGGCGGATGTTGAACGCCTCGTTGCGGTGCTCAGCGCCGAGAGCAAGGGTCGTGGGTTTGGCGAGGGCTAATGCCCGCGGCGTGTAGACGAGATCGGCGTTGACGTTGCTTTCGCGCTGCCGGAGACCGCCGGCGTCAAAGCTCGTGGGCGACTCGGGCCCGAAGGAGGCGTTGACGGTATTCGTGAGGGAATAGTCGATCCGGCTGCGGCCGAGCGAGGCGCTCAGGTCCCAGCGGAATTCAGAACCGGCGTCGCCCTTGAGTCCCGCAAAGAGTGAATAGTCGGCGTCCTGCGTGCCGAAAAACGGGGCGAAGCCGCCGGGAAATTTATCGACGAGATTGAACGTCGGGAAAAGCGAAGTCGGGGCGTTTTGGAAAGCAGAACGGCGAAAGGCGGCGTTGGTGTCAGGATTGCGCCAGTTGAAATCATCGAGGCCTTCGCCTTTACCGAAGAGGCCGAATGCGTAGGCCGTCACGGCTGGGGTGAGGCGGTATTGAGTGTTAAACATCAGGCGCGAGGCTTCGCGTTCGGGCTGGCCCCAGCGCTGCACAGGAGAGAGCACCGAAGCTTTGCGCTCCGGGTGGGCGGCGCTGTAGGCGAGCGCATCGGCGCGCTGGATCGAGCGGGAGGTGCGGTCTGCGTCGGTGTATTCGAGCGCAAGATGGAAGAAGCCTTTACCGGCGAGACCGGTGCCGAAATCGAGGCCCACCTGGCGATTGAGTCCATCGCCGCCGAAATACTGCGCCACCTGGGCGAAGCTCTCGAAACCGATCCGGTCCTTGAGCACGACGTTGATGACGCCGGCGATGGCGTCGGAGCCATATTGGGCAGAGGCGCCGTCGCGCAGCACCTCGATGCGCTGGAGACCGGAGCCGGGGATTTGGGCGAGGTCCACGGCCTGGTAGCCACTGGGGCTGATGAGCGCAGAGCGATGCTGGCGCTTACCGTTGACGAGGACGAGCGTTTGGTCGGGTGAAAGGCCCCGGAGGCGCGCGGGGCGGACAAAGGCGAGCCCCTCGCCAATGGTCAGGCGCTGGACGTTGTACGATGGCACGGTCTGCATCAGCACGTCGGTCAGTTCCGAGGAAACAAATGAGCGGATGGTCTCGGCTCCGACGATGTCGACGGGCACCATTGATTCAGCCGCCGAACGGTCAAGACGGCGGGTGCCCGTCACGACGAGAGATTGCAAGGTGACGGCTTCATCGGTCGTCGCTGTTTTGACGCCCTCTGCGGCGAGGCAAACGGCAGACTGCAGCGCGATCATGGCGGCGAGTCCTGTGATGAGAGAACGGGCAGAGATTTTCATAATGAGGTCGCACAGACGCGCCCGCTGATGCGCGCTTCAAGCGCTAAACGTACCGTCACTGGAATATCACTGTTTTGACGCGGAGCTGTGACACGTGCCTCCGTCG
>Ga0114974_10003302_pt1 | contig 12207 bp, 13 predicted proteins | sample S_130206_EF_Meta_FD_87318 | JGI IMG/M metagenome (GOLD analysis project Ga0114974, IMG submission 87318) | Freshwater microbial communities from Lake Simoncouche, Canada to study carbon cycling - S_130206_EF_MetaG | ecosystem: Environmental > Aquatic > Freshwater > Lake | place: Lake...
GTTGTTCCAGTGACAACCCACCGCCTGGAAGCATTGGGTTGTACAGCACGCAGTCATCCAAGCTCAGGCCTAAGTCAAGAACAGCTGTGTTTCGGCCAAGATGCTGATCTGGCAAGAACAGCACCTTTTCGCCTTGTGCAAATGCCCACTCCAAACTTTGCTTTGCATTGCTTGAAGTACAAACGGTGCCACCGTTGCGGCCAGTAAAGGCTTTGATCGCAGCCGTTGAGTTCATGTACGTAACCGGCACCGTGACCTCTGCGACACCTGCAGCTTTGAGTACGTCCCAGCATGCTTCGACCTGATTGATTGCTGCCATGTCTGCCATTGAGCAACCAGCGGCCATATCGGGGAGGACAACTTGCTGATTATCAGCAGTCAGGATGTCTGCGCTTTCGGCCATGAAGTGGACCCCGCAAAAAACGATGTATTCGGCGTTGGGGTGGGCGGCGGCCTGTTGAGCCAATTTGAATGAGTCGCCCGTGACATCAGCGAAGGCAATGACCTCATTGCGTTGGTAATGGTGGCCGAGAATAAAGACTCGATCACCGAGCCGGGCTTTGGCGGCTTGAGCCCGAGCCACCAGGCCAGGGTCTGAGGCTGGCGGCAGCGAGCCTGGGCATTCCACCCCTTTTTCGCTGTCCGGATCGGCATCTTTGCCGAGCAAAAGGAGTGCCAATGGGGTTGGCTTGGGCTCCAGTCCTAGTTCGCTCATCTTCCTATTGTCCACATTGCGTACCAGAAATGGGAATGGGATGGGATATTTGATTGTTAGTTATGGCATAGACTGTGTTCACACCATCGATTGGAAGGACCGCCATGACTGCTGACGTCACAATCCAGGCGCCTACTGTTGACGGCATTGCGCTCACTGAGACCGCTGCCATCAAGGTTAAGGCTCTGCTTGATTCAGAAGGTCGCGATGACCTTGCCCTTCGCGTTGCTGTGCAGCCAGGTGGTTGCTCAGGACTGCGCTACCAGCTCTTCTTTGATGACCGCAAGCTTGACGGCGATGTCAACAAAGACTTCAACGGTGTTGGTGTGGTGACTGACCGGATGAGTGCTCCCTACCTCAACGGCGCAACCATCGACTTCGTGGACACAATCGAGAAGCAAGGCTTCACGATCGACAATCCAAATGCAGGCGGCTCGTGCGCTTGTGGAGATTCGTTCAGTTAAGCTCTCAATACAAGAATTAATTTTGAGGGGCCCACATTGCGTGGGTCCCTCATTTTTTTAAGAAATCACCCGCAGCGCCGTGTTGGTCAAGAAAAAACTTGAGGGTGAAGGGAAAACGCACAAACGATTTGCTCCTCTGAGCACGAACTTGCAAGAGCGCGCATTTTCATTATCCAAAGTTACTGTCGAACAACAGTGACGTAAAACGCCGTTGGTGGGTCTTCAGTTCGGATGAACTGAAGGCTCATGGAATTGTCTTGGACGAAACCGTTGAAAGATCCGCCAACTTCGGCAAGTGAAATCTGGCTGCCATCTGGCGAGAATGAACCCACCATCGCGGCTTCCAGCTTTTCGCCCTTATTGGTCCATCGCTCGATACCCCACAACAAGGGCCCTTCTTGGCGAGTAATTTCAATCGTGAGTGGTGATTCCTCGATGGCATTACTCACACTGGGGAATCTATAGGTTCCAGACCAGATGCCTTTGAGGTTCATGGGGGCTGAGGATTCTTGGCCGCCACATCCAGCAAGAGTCCCAGCAAGTAGGGCCACAGTGACAAATCCCAAGGAAATTCTCCGATGCATATGCAAAGTATGCCGAGGTTCATGAGTAAAGTCCGCCAACATGGCCATTCTTGTTACCGGATCAATTGCTTCTGACCACCTGATGACATTTCCGGGAAAATTCACTGAATCCTTCGTTGCCGACAAGCTCGACAAGATTTCCGTTTCTTTCCTTGTCAATGAACTTGAAGTTCGTCGGGGTGGGGTTGGCCCAAACATTGCCTTTGGCATGGGATGTCTTGGACTCAATCCGGTGCTCGTCGGCGCTGTCGGCGCTGACTTTGCTGAATATCAGGCTTGGCTTGAACGACACGGCGTGAACACGTCCGCAGTTCATGTGTCTGAGCTTCATCACACTGCCCGTTTTATTTGCACGACGGATACGGAACAAAATCAGATCGCATCTTTTTACCCAGGTGCAATGCAAGAAGCCGTGAATATTGAGTTGAAGCCTATTGTTGATCGTGTTGGTGGAGCTGATGTTGTGCTGATTGGTGCAAATGATCCCGGCGCGATGGCTCGTCATACCGCTGAATGCCGTGACCGAGGCTATGACTTTGCCGCTGATCCAAGTCAGCAGTTGGCATTTATGGACGGCAAAGATATATCGCCGTTGATTGAAGCCGCGAAATATTTGTTCACCAATGAATATGAAGGTGCACTCATCGAACAGAAGTCCGGATTAAGCACAGCAGATATATCGGCGATGGTCGAGACTCGAGTAACAACCCTTGGTTCCCAAGGTGCTCGCATCGAGCGCAGAGGACAAGCTCCAGTATTTGTTGATGTGTGCAAGCCAGATCGCATCGCAGATCCAACTGGAGTGGGAGATGCATTCCGCTCCGGTTACCTCACAGGCATGGGTTGGGGACTAGGAGATGAGCGAGCCGCGCAAGTGGGATCGCTCATGGCTACCTACGTTATTGAAACTGTTGGTACTCAAGAATATGTATTCACCCATAAGTCATTCCTGACGCGCTTGGCCCAGAATTATGGCGATGCGGCAGCTGCAGATGTCGCCGCACACTTGGTAGTTACGTAGGGCTAGCAATGCCAATTGATCCTGGTCCTTGTGATTGGAATCTTCCTGATCCGCGCTTTGGCGAGCCAGGGGAAGAAGTGCTGGCTATTGGTGCTGATCTCGATCCGGCCACAGTCCTGCAGGCCTACCGCACGGGCCTTTTTCCGATGCATGTGTCAACGGGTGAACTCGCCTGGTGGTCACCAGATCCACGTGGCGTTATGGAACTGCACGCACTTCAGGTGTCAGCATCGTTACGAAAGTCGTGTAATCGATACCGCGTGACTTTTGACAATGCGTTCGAAGCAGTTATGCGCGGATGCGATGAAGATCGTGAAGACTCGTGGATCACCGAAGAATTTATTGCAACGTATTGTTCGTTGCATGAAATGGGTTGGGCGCATTCGATTGAAGTGTGGGATGAGTCAGAACTCGTTGGCGGGCTGTATGGCATTGAGGTGGGTGGGTTGTTCGCTGGTGAATCAATGTTTCATCGAAAGCGGGACGCATCAAAAGTTGCATTCGTTGCTCTCGTTGAAAAGTTAAAAACATGCAATGGGGTTCGACTTATAGACGTGCAATGGCAGACCGACCATCTTGCAACCTTGGGCGTATCAAAGATTTCTCGCAGCGACTATCTCGACCGACTCGCTTATGCGATTACTTTGCCTGCGTGTTTTTAAGCAGAAAATTGGACGAGATATCCGGTGCCGGGACCACCATCAGGTGGATTGGTCTCGCCGAGAAACTCTGCGCCTTTTAATCGGCACCAGGCCGGAATGTCGTATTGGGCCGCTGGATCGTCAGCTAAAACACCGATGATCTGCGCTACTGCGGAGGTGTCCTTAAACCATTGGGTTTGCGCACGAGCCAAAGCGATAACAGGAATCGGACACCGACGGCCGCGTTCGTCGAGCCAAAGGGCAACGTTCATCGACCAGCTTCAATTCTCAATAGGGCAACTGATTCGGTGAAAACTTCAATAAAGCCGTCTACGGTTGCTTGAGCACAACCAAAGGGCAGCGAGATCCGCACATTGCCACCGGTAAATGCACCGATTGCTACCAGCACGTGACTTGCTCTATCGCTGTCGGCCACGCACGCTGATCCGCTCGCGACTGCAAAGCCGCGTCGGTCCAAATCGCTGATGAGCGCTTCACCGCTGACGTACAGCACGGAGCAATTGAGAATATGTGGCAGGCGATTCTCGGGATCGCCAGAAAAAACAACGTCAGGCACGTCGGCTTCAAGGCGAGCTCTCAGATACTCGGTCAAAGCAAATGCGTCTTCAGCTTGGGTTACAACCTCGGGGAGGAGCACTTCAAGCGCGGTAGCTGCCGCCACGAGGGCCGGCACATTTGCACTTGACCCAAGCCAACCGCCAGGGGCGGGCAGAGGCGCAGCCCAAGTTGCTGACGGGTTCACCGCAATCACGACAAGTCCGGCCGGCCCACCCCAACCCCGCGCATCAGCCATCAACACTGACCAATGTGGGCCAACCTCGATACGACCTAAACATTGCGAAGCATCGACCAGAGTCGAGTACCCCTGATCGGCTAAGCCTCGAAGGTCTTGCCTCGTGCCTATCTCCACATTTGCCGCTTGGACAACAAGGAGAGAGCGATCTACGTCTGAGGTGAGGGTGAGATCAATGCGCCCCATGTGATCCACACTCAACACTTGTATGTCAAGGCCGGAATCGGCGCAGGCATCAATGACGGACAGCGTCTCGATAGCGGTGTGGGAGATGGAGCTCACCGCGCGAAATCCAGCAATTGCCCAGTTCGCGGCTAATCGTGCCGATGAGGCGAAAAATACCTGTTCAACAGTGAGAGAGACGCCAGTTGACGAAGTAATGCTCGCAGCAAGGCTTGCTCGAGCTGTGTCGGACAGCAGCGCTGATTGCTTGCCAAGGTGATGAAGCCTGGCTGGGTCAGACCATGCAAGCTCTTGGGCACGACTAAAGGCAAGTGCAGTTTGAGGCGCCAATGGCAGCCCGCCAACCGCATCCATAAACCCCGCAGGGGCCGGAGCAAAGCCAGTCATGGACGCCACGTTACTTGCAGGGACAATAAGGTTGGGAATTGAGCGCTGGATCACATTGATCCGGCGCGAAGTTGTGAGGGGCAGTGAGTTAGTCTTTACTGAGTTTGTGCTTCATCAACGTGGACTGAAAGGCGACTAGTGGGTTCCACCGCGCACCAGCCGAAAGGCATTCGCAGTATGCGGCGTGCCGTCATCGGATTTGGCACCATCGCTATTGCCGTAGTCCTTTCCGGATGCACTGCAAATGAGGCATTCTTCTTCGACTTGCCGGAGCCGGCAACTAAAGAAGGCTTTATTACGCAGAACCTCTGGCAGGGCACCTGGATCGCCGCTTGGATCGTTGGGGCGTTTACCTGGGCTCTGCTGCTCTATGCGTCCGTGGCTTATCGCCGTAAAAAGCGCCAAGGGGTTCCGGTACAAAACAAATACAACATGCCGATCGAGATTTTGTACACGATCGTCCCGCTGATCATGATCCTTGGGCTTTTCTGGTTTACCGCAAAAGACCAAAGTGAACTTCTGACCATGAAGAACGACCAGGAGCAAAGTATTGGCGTCGTGGGCTACCGCTGGAGTTGGGGCTTTAACTACCTCGACCAAAATGTCTGGGAAACGGGCATGCCTCAGGGCGAAGGAACAACCGCTGTAGCGCCGATGCTCTGGCTACCAGTGAACGAAAAAGTGCGATTCAATCTGAACTCACCCGACGTCATTCACTCTTTCTGGGTTCCCAACTTCTTGTTCAAGATGGATGTCATCCCAGGCAAGACCAATGCTTTTGAACTCACGCCGAATAAGGTTGGCACCTTCGTCGGTAAATGTGCTGAACTTTGTGGAGTGAGCCACTCGCAGATGCTCTTCAACGTAAAGATTGTTGACAGGGCAACATTTGATGCCCACATGCTTGAGCTCAAGGCCAAGGGCCAAGCCGGAACGTTTAATAGCAAACCATTTAGTAACCAAGGCACGATGCCAGGGGAGAAGACGATATGACGATTCTCAGCGAGCGCCCAGTTGATGCTGCTCCTGCACCGCAGGGCAAACCCAAGAAGTCATTGGGATCAATTGCAGTGAGTTGGATCACTTCAACTGACCACAAAGTCATCGGCTACATGTACGTAATGTTGTCGACGTTTTGGTTTGTCGTTGCGGGTGCTTTCGCATTAGTTATGCGCGCCGAACTGGCCAGCCCGGGCTTGCAGATCGTTTCACTTGAGCAGTACAACCAATTGTTCACAATGCACGGAACAATCATGCTGTTCTTGTTCGCTACTCCGCTGTTCATCGGCTACGGAAACATCGTCATGCCGCTGCAAATTGGTGCGCCTGACGTCGCGTTCCCGCGCTTGAACATGCTTGGATTCTGGTTCTTCGCCTTCGGTGGGCTCGTGGTTGCCGCAGGGTTCTTCACGCCAGGTGGCGCGGCAGCCTTTGGCTGGTTTGCTTATGCGCCCTTGAGTAACGCAGTGTTCTCACCTGAAGTCGGTGGAAGCCTGTGGCTGTTGGGTCTGACTATCGGTGGACTTGGCACGATTTTGGGTTCAGCAAACTTCGTCACCACGATCTATTGCATGCGTGCGCCTGGCATGACGATGTTCCGGATGCCGATTTTCACTTGGACGATTCTGGCCACCAGCGTGCTCGTACTTTTGGCCTTCCCAGTCCTTGCAGCCGCACTAGCGATGGCATTCATTGATCGTCAATACGGTGCTGTGGTCTTTGACCCAGCCAATGGTGGGGCCATGCTTTGGCAGCATCTGTTCTGGTTCTTTGGGCACCCTGAGGTGTATATCCTCGCGCTTCCATTCTTTGGTATCGCTAGCGAAATTATCCCAACGTTCTCGCGTAAGCCAGTCTTTGGTTATAAGGGCTTGGTCTTTGCCACTTTGGCTATTGCTGGTCTTTCGATGGCTGTGTGGGCTCATCACTTATACGTAACTGGCTCGGTCTACTTGCCGTTTTTCGCAATCATGACCATGCTGATTGCGGTGCCAACAGGTGTGAAGTTCTTCAACTGGATTGGCACCATGTGGAAAGGTTCAGTTCAGTTCGATACACCGATGCTGTGGACGATGGGCTTCATGGTCACATTCCTTTTCGGTGGACTTACCGGAATTATTCTCTCAGCACCTCCGCTTGATTTCCATGTTTCAGACTCATACTTCGTAGTAGCACATTTCCACTACGTAGTCTTTGGCACGGTTGTCTTCATGTTCTTTGCTGGTCTGTACTACTGGTGGCCAAAGATGACCGGAAAGATGCTGAACGAAAAAATTGGGAAGTGGCATTTCTGGACCCTCTTCATTGGTTTCCAGGTCACATTCTTGATTCAGCATTGGCTTGGCGTTAAGGGCATGCCACGTCGATACGGTGATTACCTACCGGCAGATAACTTCCAGACATTCAATGCAATTTCATCAGCGGGAGCAGCACTCCTGGGTATCTCCATGTTGTTCTTCTTCTGGAACGTCATCACGACCACGAGAAATGCACCAAAGGTCACCGTTGACGATCCTTGGGGCTGGTCAAGTTCATTGGAGTGGGCTACTTCTTGCCCACCTCCGCGCCACAACTTCTTGGCCTTGCCTCCGATTCGTTCAGAACGTCCCGCCTTTGATCTGCATTACCCTGAGCTGTCGGATACTCCGACTTCGATGAATGCACCGATTTCTTCAGGGGCGAGCCACTAATGAAAATCGAAGGCCGTCTTTTTGCAGCCGGCTCGGCGGGGTTCGCATCGATTGCTGCCATCTACTGGTACACAGCACATGACCCAATCGGGACTACTGGCTTAACTATGAGTGCGCTATTAGCGGCTCTGGTTGCTTTCTATACCCTTTACACATCCAAGCGAGTGTGGCCACGGCCAGAAGATCGTCTCGATGCCAATATTGATGAAGCTGACCCTGAGTATGGCTTCTTTAGCCCACATTCATGGTGGCCGCTAGTCATCGGCGTAGCTGTTATGTTCACGGCCCTTGGACTTGTGTTCGCAGTCTGGTTGATCGCTCTTGGTGTCTTCGCTTTGGTGTTCGGTCTGATTGGTTGGATGTTTGAGTACTACCGCGGAGAGTTCGCGCGCTAACCTTGCTACAACGTCATACGAGAAAGTAGCCGTTCACCTTTCTGACCCATATTGACCTTCCAGCGCAAAAGTGCAGGGAGGTTCCCTATTGTCCTATGATCATTGCTTCTTGATTGAGTAAAATTCCTTAAAACAAGTCGAGATTGTCACTGTCCGATAACTCTTAATCACCGGGTCGGGGGTTCGAGTCCCTCTCTTAGAAGTACTTGGCATTTATGCACCTATGTCAGATGCGAAGCTAGACAGCCTCAAGATACGCAGGAATCACGATCTCGTTGTACTGCAAGAAACTAGGTTTAAATGGGGGATCAAAACGACAGATTCGGGTTTCATCAGAAAGCGGGATGTTGGCGTGAGAAGCGCTTGCTCGAAGTTCTTTAACCATTTTTCGTGATCGTTCATTGGTTGCTCTTCCGCGGAATGGTTTGGCAACACAAGTTTGGGTAACTAATTCGCGTAGTGTGATCTGTGAATCGTTGGGATGTGGCAAGTGGCCAACGGTGCTACCTGATGGCATTACAAATGAGACATGCCATTCGGCGGATTCGGAACTTACTGCCTTTTGTGCGGTGATTACCGGGGCAGTCATTGCGATTTTTTCCGATGACTTATTCCCCTGTGAAATGTAATGAAATAATGTAGAAAAAGCACCACTTGTTGCAGTGGAATATTGACCAGAAACTTTGACCTCGGCGATGACGCAAGGGAGATATTCACGAACCTCAAAATCCTCATAAGTTCGTAGCACTGTAAATTCTTGTCGGTCAGTCACAAGCTGAGTCTACTCTGACAGACCGGTCATCTACTTATTGCCGATCGCCTTCTTTAAATCGAGGTACTCCTCGCAATTTGTTCCGCAGATAGCTTTAATTTTTGCCAGATTGAGTTTTGCCGGTGTGCTTTTCTTAAGAATCATAAATAATTCACCTTGATACTCGAGTGCTCCTAAATGTTTTGGATCAATAGTTAATGCCTTGGTGTAGTAGACACCCGCTTGGGAGTACTGCTGTAACTTGCGGCTCGTGTAGCCAAGTAAGTTATTGACATCAGCATTGTTTGGGTAACTTCTATCGGCCATCTTTAATGAGGCGAGCGCTGAGCTGTATTTACCTAAATCTATAGATACACGGATTGAGCTCAGTTCAGTAGTTACATTTTTTGGTGTTGACGGTGACGTTGGCGCTCTTGGACCAGGTTCCGAAGTGGCTACTGGATTAGAGTCTGGACGATCTGCGGCGTGTGCTGCCCCTGGCACGAACCCCAGCGAAGTGAGCACTGCTAGGAGGGTGAGTAGTTTAGTGAACATAGGATAATTCTTATAGTTTTATTAGTTTTTATCAACTGCATCTCCTTGAGTCTGCTACTCCACATAGCTTTAGCCCTTACGAAATCCTTGCGCAATCTGACTTTGCGTAATGACACCAACTTGCCCGTTGACATCAAAAAGGCGAGTCAGTGCAAGACCGATTCCTTGGTCGCTGACTTGCCCCTGAGTCTGGAGAAAGAACCAAGGTCCGACTGGGTTGCCGGCCAGCGTGACGTTCACATCGACGTTGATCAGCCCAACTCCAGCGTCAGGAGCGATTGCCTGCGATAGGGCTGAGCCGAAGTCAGCTATTGACAACAGTTGGCTTAATGCACAGGACTGTTCATCCAAGACAACCGGAACACGAAGTTGCATCCACGCGTGTCCAGGTCCAGGGATCGACCAGTCACCTTGAGTGAATCGAGCTTCGATGGCATCACGATGGAAAATGATGGGTTCACTATGCCGGGGAGCGGATCCAGGCGAGGTGTGTTCAGCACCTACGAGTTCATGCACGATTGGGGGACCCAGATCAACAAGAGGAATGGGGCCAGAGCCACGGAGCAACACAGCTCGGGCCGATGCCACTGTGTGATCTCTGGTGCGAAGCTCTATTTCTAGATGAGTAACTCGGCGACTGACGTTGCGACGGTTGACAACTGACGAGAGTGGTTCCAAAGGCACGGGTTTGATGAGGTCAATATTGACCCGGGCAACTTGCTCATCGGGTTGTAGGGCATCGGTAATTGCTATGCCGATCAAAGCCGAAGGAGGTCCACCGTGCATGGCGTCAGGCCGCCACGGGCCTGTGGTGAAGGCGGTGGGATGAAACCACTTACCTTGGCGGACAAAGAGTGCTTCTTGAGGCATCCGGAGACATTAGCATTTCAGTAAAGATGAGAAGTGAGAAAGTAGAAGGCCCACCGCAACCTCTGCAGTGGGCCTTCTACTTCGAGTTGAACGCTTAGTGCTCGTCGTGTTGTGCAGCGTTTGTCGGCGCCATCCCGGGGTGATGCAGGACGCCACCGTGGAAGTTTTCGATCTGGTCAGCATCTTCATATGCATGAAGGGGAGCTTCGATTGCGGCTTCATGCGCTACATGAGCCTGCCCCGCGGCAATTTCCGCTGCGGATGGCAGTGCAATATTCTCGCCGTAGAAGAAATGGCTGACCTTTGAACGAAGATTTTCGATTTGATAGCGCTTGTTCTTCACTCCATCGATATCAGTCTTCTGCGGCATAGGAAGAGGAGCAATATCGTTTTTGCTCGTGATCACCGCGAGTTGCTTCACCGACAACGGTTCATGCGCTTCGATGAACTCACCATGTGGCAGACGAAGGATGCGACCCGCTTCATAGCCGTGGAGCAATTTGGCATTGTCGCGACGCTGCAAACCTAAGCAAATACGCCGAGTTAAGACGAACATGAGCGGCGGAATGATGAGGAGTGAAATGCGCAGGAACCAAATAATCGAGTTATATGACAGGTTGAACGCTGCAGCGATGATGTCGTTTCCGCCACCGATGAACAGCAAGAGGTAGAAGGTAATTGCCGTCACACCAAGAGCAGTTCGGGTTGGTGCATTACGCGGGCGGTCAAGCAGATGATGCTCGCGCTTGTCGCCCGTGACGAGCTGCTCGATGAAGGGGTAAGCACCCAACAATGTAAACAGCAAGCCAGGAATAATGACGGATGGGATCAGCACATTCCACGACAAGGTGAAACCGGCAATATGGGACTCAAGGTTCGGCATCAAGCGCAAGGCACCATCAAGCCAGCCGATGTACCAGTCAGGTTGGGATCCAGCACTCACCTGGTCAGGGGTGTATGGACCAAAGATCCAGATCGGGTTGATGCTCACTAAGCCGCCGATGAGGGCGATCACACCAAAGACAATGAAAAAGAAGCCGCCGGCTTTTGCAATATAAACAGGCAAAAGTGGGTAGCCCACGACGTTGTCGTTGGTGCGGCCAGGTCCAGGGAATTGGGTGTGCTTTTGGGTGAACACCATCAACAAGTGGAAGGTCACCAACGCCAGGATCAAGCCTGGAATAAGCAAGATATGGATGGGGTAGAGCCGCGAGATGATGTCCGTACCCGGGAATTCACCACCAAAGAGCAAGAAGGCCCCCCAGGTGCCGATAACCGGTATCGACTGCACGATGCCGCGAATGATTTGAAGGCCTGTGCCTGACAAGAGGTCATCGGGAAGTGAATATCCAGTGAATCCAGCTCCCAGACCCATCGTGACAAGAACGACGCCCAGAATCCAGTTCAGTTCACGTGGCTTGCGGAAAGCGCCAGTGAAGAAGACACGGAACATATGCACCGTCATCGATGCGACGAAGATTAATGCTGACCAGTGGTGCATCTGACGTATGAGTAGACCGCCGCGTACGTCAAAGGAAATGTCCAGAGTTGAGGAGTAAGCCTCAGACATCTGAATGCCCTTGAGAGGTACGTATGAGCCGTCGTATACTAACTCCACCATTGAAGGCTTGAAGAACAGCGTCAGATATGTGCCGGTAAGTAGCACGACGATAAACGAGTACAGCGCAATTTCACCCAGCATGAATGACCAATGGTCAGGGAAGACTTTGCCCAGGTTGCGCGCTAGGAACTTATTACTGCCGAGGCGCTGGTCAAGATAGGTAGCTCCAGCTGCACCCGTGGTTTCAACAGGACTTGTTGTGCTCATCCGCGCTCCCAGAAACTCGGTCCGATTGGTTGGTTAAAGTCATCCATGGCGACGAGGTAACCCTCGCTGTCGACGCCGATAGGTAGTTGCGGCATATTGCGTGCTGCTGGTCCGAAGATCACTGCTCCAGCATTTGCCAAGTCGAAGGTTGACTGGTGGCAAGGACAGAGCAAGTGGTGAGTGCGGTGTTCATACAGTGCAATCGGGCAACCCACATGCGTGCAAATCTTTGAGTAAGCAACGATGCCTTGGTAATCCCAGCCGTCACCTTGTTGAGCCACGATCTCTTGTGGCTCCATGCGTACCAAA
>Ga0114974_10003310_pt1 | contig 12186 bp, 14 predicted proteins | sample S_130206_EF_Meta_FD_87318 | JGI IMG/M metagenome (GOLD analysis project Ga0114974, IMG submission 87318) | Freshwater microbial communities from Lake Simoncouche, Canada to study carbon cycling - S_130206_EF_MetaG | ecosystem: Environmental > Aquatic > Freshwater > Lake | place: Lake...
GGGCCCCTCCCCCTGGTGGGGACGTTTCGAACCACCCCCCCCGACTCCACCATGTCGGGGTTTAAGGGAAAAAGCCCGGCGGAGCCTACTCCCCCCCCCCCCCCCCTGGACCGGCATGGCGCAGAGGCAGCGCGCAGGGCTCATAACCCTGAGGTCACAGGATCAAAACCTGTTGTCGGCATTCATCATTCGCAGGTTTACAAGAATCTGCCACGCTGTCATGACAGCACATTTACCCCGGTGTGGCGCAGAGGAAGCGCGCGAGGCTCATAACTTCGAGGTCACACGATCGAAACGTGTTGCCGGGATAAGGTCTGCTCGACCTAAATAGAGCACCGTTTTTTAGTCCCATCAGCTTAAAAAAGTGCACCACCGCAATTCATCGTCGTCGTTTGCCCCGCTTGCAACTCTTGAATATCGGCTTGTCAGTTCGCACAAAAAATAACGCCCGTTTATCATGTCCCATGTCAAACCTCATGTCAAAATCATGCCTTTTCGCACCCTTGCTCTTGCTCCGCACCTTCCGCTTCAACGTCCGGCAATTCGTAATCCCTTTCCGCCGTCGGTCTGCATATTCAGCCAAATACTTATAATCCTTCCCCACTTCAATCTCCTTAGATGACACCCAACCGGGTTCAGAATCACCACGAATAAAACTAAATATTCCCATAAAGATTATTATACATTCATGTCATATTATTTCATCAATTTCTCTCGACAACAATGTTTCAAGAATCAAAAAGTTTGAACAATGTTTAACCATTCTGTGTTTGGGGGCCGCATGGTCGAGAGATATGCGAATAACCCATTCCTCATAACATGAGCCATTCCTCATAACCGCACTCATTCCTCAATAACTGTATTATGCGGTTTTAGGGTTTTCCAGGGTTTTCCAGGGTTTAGGGTTTAGGGTTTAGGGTTTAGGGTTTAGGGTTTAGGGTTTAGGGTTTAGGGTTTAGGGTTTAGGGTTGCGGAGTATGAAAATAAATCACGGCGCAATATAAAAACAAGATGTTGAAAACCCCGTTCGCATGTTGCCTGTGTTGTTTCAAACGACGCCCCTTGCAGTCGAGTGTCGAACCATGCGACCCAAATCAATACATGTTTGAAGATGCATGCCGTTCCACGAAACCCAACGATGTCTGACCCCCGAGGACACACTGTATTGGCTTAAAAAAAAGCACCAGACGTCATTCCAAAAAACAATACGAAACTAAAAAAATTGAAAGCCAATTCGGAGGGACAACCGGACCAATCAGAGCCTCATTCCAACGAACGAACGAACGAACAATGCACACCGACATAACAATTAGTCTCAACATGGGTTTCATGGATGGAGAAGAAGAGAGACAAATGCAAGAAACTGAAGCCCAATCCAACCTGGCCGACCTGATCCAGCACATGAAAGACATCCTGCCCGACCCCGATGACTTGGACCTGGCAGCCAAGATTCAATCCATTGCATTCAAATCCCTGGAAATCGGGCATTGGACTTCATGCGAGCGTGGAACATGGGCTGCATTGAACCCACCCCAAACGACCCCCGACACATACAACATGCAACTGACAGTCACCCTGCACCACGCAACCCCCCAGTCCTATGCAACAATGGCTGACGTAATTGAGGCCATTTACGAAAATGGCGCCAACTTTCCAATGACACCCGACGCAGAAGACGCAATGCCACACTGCATCCTCTACCCTTATAGCAGCACCGGCTACGAATATTTGGTTGGCGAAAACGCAGACGCATCCGAAGACGAAATGTAAGTCAAGGTGTCAAGGTATAAATGTTTACTGTCATTATTATCATTGTGCCCCCACTAACACTTTTTTCATTCGGTGTGTTATGAATGTGGGGCCAAAAAGCAAAGCGTAAAAGCAAAGCACCAAGCAAAGCACCAAGCAAAGCACCAAGCAAAGCGTAAAAGCAAAAAAAGTCGCCGGTTGCGATAAATGTATGCAAATTTATTAATATCATAATTTTATAGTAAATAAACATGCCAAATGATGTAAAAGCCGCGATACTGCGGAACGAGAAAATCGAAGACACGCTGCACGTGATTGCGGTTGTTTCCAACCCGTGCAATTTCAGGATACGGTACAAGCTGACCAACGAGTTCATCAAGCGCATGCTGACGGAGCCGGACGTGACGCTGTACGTGGTGGAGCTGGTGTACGGCGACCAAGAGTTTGCCATCACGTCGGCCGACAACCCGAACCATTTGCAGTTGCGGGGCGAAAAGCCGCTGTGGCACAAGGAGAACATGATCAATTTAGGCGTGCGCCGCCTGCTGCCGGCCAACTGGAAAGCGTTTGCATGGATTGACGCGGACGTGGAGTTCGAAAGCGCGCACTGGGCCGCCGACACGCTGAAGCTGCTGAACGCGGGGGACAAGGCCGGCAAGGACGGCAAGGACTTTGTGCAGCTGTTCACGCACTGCATCGACATGAACTTTGACGAGCAAATCATGAACATTTTCACGGGGTTCGGGTACCAGTTCTGCAAAGGGTTTAAGAAGGGGTCGGGCGTCAACTACTGGCACCCCGGGTTTGCGTGGGCGTGCAACCGCACGGCGTACGAGCAAATGGGGGGCATATTCCAGGCGGGCATCATGGGGTCGGGGGACAACATCATGTGCCACACGTTCACCAAAAAAGCGCCGGAAGCCCTGAAGAAGGGCATGGACGCGGGCTACATTGAGTTTGTGGCGGAGTATCAAGCCCGGATGGCGGGGCTGACGCTGGGGTACGTGCCGGGGACCATCCGGCACTACTTCCACGGGAAGAAAATAAATCGGAAGTACTACGAACGCGAGGACTACCTGATCAAGTACAAATTCAATCCGAAGACATATATAACGGAAAACGAGATCGGGCTGCTGGTGCCGACGGAGGCGTGCCCCCCGGAGTTCGTGGCCGACATACTGCAGTACTTCAAGGACCGCAACGAAGACGAAATGGTCATGGAAGAAATCCTGAACAAGCACGACAAGGACACGCTGGAGTACAAAATAAAATTCATACTGGATGAATTCGAGAAGCTGAAGAAGAAAAGCAACCTGCCCGACCAAAAAGCAGAACCAAAACCAAAGCCAGCAGAACCAGAGCCAAATCCAAATCCAAATCCAGAGCCAAATCCAGAACCAGAGCCAGCAGAACCAGAGCCAAATCCAAATCCAAATCCAGATCCTCCAAAGCCAGAACCAGAGCCAAATCCAAAGCCAGAACCAGAAGAAGCAAAGCCAGAACCAGAGCCAGAAGAAGCAAAGCCAGCAGAACAAGATAATTTGAGCGAACTGCAAATTTTGCAAGAAAAACTGCAACAACAGTTGCAACAACAACAGCAACAAATGCAACAAATGCAACAAATGCAACAAATGCAACAAATGCAACAACAACAAATACAACAACAACAAATGCAACCAAGACCAATGCAACCAAGACCAATGCAACAACAACAACCACAACAAATGCAACCACAACAAATGCAACCAAGACCAATGCAATCAATGCAACCAAGACCAATGCAACCAAGACCAATGCAACAACAACAACCACAACAAATGCAACCAAGACCAATGCAACAACAACAACCACAACAAATGCAACCAAGACCAATGCAACAACAAGCACCAAGTCTACAACAAGCACCAAGTCTACAACAACCACCAACGCAACCACCAACACCAACACCAATGCAACTACAACAAATGCAACAACTACAACAAATGCAACAAATGCAACAAATGCAACAAATGCAACAAATGCAACAACAAAACCAGCAACAAATGCAACAACTGCAACAAAAGCAACAAAACCGACGACCAAGGTTTTAACCAAACTTTTTTAATAAATTATTATTTCAATGATGTCAAATAATAATATGATTGATGTGAATGATGAGGTGGATTACATGTTGCATGAAACAATAAATGAAGTCATTGAATACATGAAATGCGTGAACACAAATACAAATCCAAATCCAAATCCAACGAAACAAAAAACCCACACAGACGATGAAATGTTCAAGGGAATTTCGATGCTGGACGACAAGTTGTTGCCATGTTATAAATTGAACTTATCCGAAGCGATGCTGGAAATAAGAAAAAACCCCAAGTGTGTTCCATTTCATGTGTATTTAGAACGCTGGAAATACTTCAACGACAAATACAAAAAAGCAAACAAACTGAAGGAAAAACCCAAACCAGTGATCAACGACGCGCAGTTGCCGTCAATCTTGCTGACGCTGCCCGTTGCAATCAATCACATAAAAAACAACCCACTGTGCGTTCCGTTTGAGGCATACATGAAACGATGGAACGAACTAAAAACCATGAAAAAGCACAACGCAATGACAAAATGAATGGAATGAATGCAATGCATGCAATGCATGGCGAAATGAATGAGTGAAAGATGATGCAATGAAGAATAAAAAATATGCATAGTATAACTATTGAACTGAAAGAAGAAATCAAATGTCATCCTACAGCACATATTTAGCAAACCGAACGGTGTGTTGTTGCAAGGGGAATTCCACAACAAACGAAATCTCCGTGATGATAAAAAATGAAGTGCATGACGCGACCATGACCGTGTTCAACCAAATGCAACGACTGCTGTCAAAAACATCCATGCTGGCGAGCGAAGCCGCCGCATCTGCCGGTGAAGCCGCCGCATCTGCCGGTGAAGCCGCTGCATCTGCCGGTGAAGCCACCAACTTGATAAACCAAGGAACCAGCGCATTGGCCGAATCTGTGGCCGCAGCCGTGGGGTCTGCCGAGGCGGCGGCAACGTCTGCTCGAGCCGCATCGACATCCATGAGTTTGACATCCTTGCACGCAACAAAAGCGGCAACAAGTGCAACGGCCGCAGCGGCAAGTGCAACGTCCGCAACGGCAAGTGCAACATCCGCAACGGCAAGCGCAGCGGCCGCATCCACGAGCGCAACAAGCGCCGCCGCAAGTGCAACAAGCGCCGCAATAAGCGCAGCGACAGGAGGAGGAACTGGAGGAGGAACCCCGAGCCAGGAGCTGCTGAATCAAATTCAGCAAATCGCGGCAGTGGCAGAGGCGGCAACGAGCGCAGCGAGTCAGGCAACAAGCACCGCAAACGCAGCGGCAAGCACCGCAAACGCAGCGGCAAGTGCAGCGACCGCAGCAACAAGCACCGCAAACGCAGCGGCAAGCACCGCAAACGCAGCGGCAAGTGCAGCGACCGCAGCAACAAGCACCGCAACCGAAGCCATGGCAATTGCTCAGACTGGAACCCCGAGCCAGGAGCTGCTGAATCAAATTCAGCAAATCGCGGCCATTTCCAACAGCGCGCTTGCCGCAGCGAGCGAATCGACCACAGCCGCCGAAGCCGCCGCAATTGCCCAAGAAATATACAACAGCAACTACGGCAACACGAACCAGGAGCTGATTGACCAAATCGAATACTTGGCAAGCATGTCTTCCAGTTCATTTGCTGCAGCCATGAGCGCAGCAAACGCAGCCACAAGCACCGCAAACGCAGCCACAAGCACCGCAAACGCAGCCACAAACGCAGCGACTGAGGCGTTAAACGCAGCGACCGAAGCGGCAACTAAAGCAGCCGCAGCAGCGGCACTTGCCCAAGAATTGTACGACAGTTCAAACCAGGAGTTGATTGACAAAATTGAATACCTGTTCATGATGTTTTACCGCAGCGATTCGAATTCAATCATGGAAAACCACCCATTGATGTAAGAAAACTACCCATGAATGTCATTGTTAATATGAATGTCATTTTTGTTCGTAAAAAAAAAAGTATAAGCAATATGTATAACCCACACACACACATAAACGCAATGTCTCTCCCCACCCTGTTTCTTGGACACGCAACTGTCAATGACAGCGCGTTCAATTTCAACGACTCCGCCGTGACGGCGCCCACCCCCGTCAACAACTACGACGTCACCAACAAGCTCTACGTTGACGATGTGGTTCGCGTTCAGAAGGAGCGCCTCGACGCGCTGTTGGACGGCGCCAGCGTGAACCTCGACCAGCTGAAGGAGATTTCCGACTACGCTGCCGCCCTGAACGCCTCCGAGACCGCCAGCCTTGAGGCAGCCGTGGCCGCTCAAACCAGCGCCACTGCGACCCTGCAAGCCTACGTGGACAGCACCAAGGCCAACCTTGAGGCGACCGACCTGGCCATCATGCAGTCCGTCGCCGACGAGACGTCCGCCCGCACCGTCGCGGATTCGCAGCTGAGCGCGAGCATCACCTCGGGCTCCAACGCGCACGCTGCCTACGTTGCCAGCAACAACACGCGCGCCACCGCCATTGAGTCCGCCGCGTCTGCCGAGACCGCCGCGCGCATTGCCGGCGACAACACGCTTCAATCGAATGTGAACAGCCTGCAGACCGCCACGCAGAACGCCGCCTCCGCCCTTGAATCGTCCCTGACCAACGCCATCAACAGCGGCCTTGCGACCGAAGCGTCCGACCGCGCCGCCGCCGACTCCACCCTTCAGGCAAACGTTGACGCCGAAGCCGCTGCCCGCGCCGCTGCCGATGCCGTCCTTCAGGCAAACATTGACTCCGCCAACGGCGGCCTTGCTGCCGAGATTGTTGCCCGCACCGCCGCCGACACCGTGCTGCAGTCCAACATTGACGCGCTGTCCACCTCCGTCGACACGCACGTCGCCGCGCTTGACGCCATGGACGCGTCCATCACTGCCAACGTGGATGCCGAGATTGCTGCCCGCGTTGCCGCCGTGAACACCGTGACCGACCGCGTGCACGACTTGGAGACCCTGGAAGCCACGCACTATGCCGGACTCGTGAGCATGGACACGTCGCTTGCCGCCTCCGTTGCCGCCGAAGCCGCCTCCCGCGCCGCCGCCGACATCCAGTACGCTGCCGAGCTGTCGTCCCTGGCCGCCTCCACCGCCGCCTCCGTTTCGTTGCTGCAGGTTGCCGACAGCAACATCATTTCCGCCGCGAACGCGGAGGGTGCCGCGCGCATTGCCGCCGACGCCGCGCTCGGCGTGCGTGTGGACACCGAGGAAGCTGCCCGCAGTGCCGCCGTTGTTGCCCTTCAAGCCGCCGACGTTGCGCTCGGGGTCCGCGTTGACAGCGAAGCCGCCAGCCGCGCGTCCGCCGTGAGCGCCCTCCAAGCCGCCGATGCCGTGCACTCTGCCGCGATTAGCGCCGAAGCCGCCGCCCGCGCCGCTGCCGACAGCACGCTGACCAGCGGCCTGAACACCGAGGTTGCCGCGCGCATCGCCGGAGACAACACCTTGACCACCAGCGTGTCCACCCTGACCAGTTCCACCAACAGCTCAGTTTCCAGCCTGCAGTCTCAAATCAGCTCCGTCGTGTCTTCGTTGAGCTCGGAAAGCAGCGTGCGCAGCGCCGCCGACGCCGACCTGCTCAACCGCATTGACATGCTGTTCCTGTACTTCTTCCACCAGAGCTCGAACGGCGCCACCATTGACGCCAACCACCAAATCCAGTGGCTTTACGGCAACCCTTAAATTGCTGACAAAATGACAAAATGTCATGCCCAAAAATCAGTATTCTAAAAAAAAATTGAATTGATTTCAAACGCGCTTTGAAACCAAGCAGTGTATCGTATCAGAACAAGAAACAAGTATCAGAACAATGTCGTCAAAGACCTTTGCCAAGAAACCCCAAACCCGTACTACTTACCGTCCATCCACGCACCCCCGGTGGTCCAGGGACAACAAGTGTGAGAATCCCAATCCGGCGCTGGAGATGCAGATTTCCATTGAAGTTTCCCCGGCGCCCACATATGATCAGCTATGTGTCATGAAAGACGAGCTGGCATCATCCTGTGGCGCAGACGAAGACAAGCTCGCATTCCTGGAAGCAATCAATCGGGAAGTCAACCGTTGCAAACCCAAACCCGTGTGGATGCAAAGAGCGAACCAATCCAACATACCACCGTCTCCGACGCAGCACGCGCGCATCGACGGCACTCAAGTCAATGAGCTGAAAGGCATCCTGAAACCCGAGACGCTGCGCCGAACGTTCATCTCCATTCCGGCGCTGATGGCACAGATTCAAGCGGACATTCAAGAAGCCATTCAACAACAACAACAACAACAAGCGCCAAAAACGCAAGCAGAAGTGGACGCAGAAGCGGAAGCGGAGATTCTTCAAGCAAGGCGAATGTAAAGAGAGAAAGAGGTTCCTGTCTTCAAAAAAAAAAGGTAATACAATATTGATATGTGTTTTATGCAACTAACACTTTTTTTTAATGCTTGCTCAAAGTTTTTCATTGAATGACGACGCCGCGAAGCGCCCACCTCCACAAGCGCTGCTTTTCATTGTCATGGGCAGTCATTTTTTGAAGCATTGTGCGCGCATGAGCCTCCCTCTTGTCCGCATCAAATTCCTCCGTGGTGTTCCATTCCGTGTCCATACAATAAATGCAATACAATCCATGCAATAAATGCAATCCATGCAAAAGCATTCAATTTTTCAAAAAAATGATGGAATGATATAAATATTTTCTCTCGTTAAAACATAACACACTCAAATCCATCAAATCCAATCCATCAAATCCATGCCGTACACATTGCGGAAGCAAAGCCGCCGCGGCTACAAGGTGTGCAAGAAGGGGACGCGCAAGTGCTTCTCGAAGCGCGCTTTAACGAAGCGCATGGCCATTCGGCAAATGCGGGCGCTGTATTTGAACGAATCCGTCAGAAAACCGAAACAACGCGGTGGCTGATCCCCCATGACCCAACTGTTGTAAAACCTTGATTTTGATTGTAAGCGCCACTCAATGACGGTGCGTTCACAAATTGCTGAACCCAAAGCAACGGAACGCAACCCGACAACATGCTTACATCTTTATCTTTACAAAATCCGAAAAGTAGACGCTTTCCGTCATCCAACGATTGTAAGCTGCGCGACGCCCCCCGCAAGGGAGTGCTCGCACGCGCTTGAGAATGCCGATGTAAGCGCGATGGGCGCCAGTGTCTTCATAGTCCAGGAATTTGCGCGCATACTCTTCGCGCAAGCCGATGCTTTGGTCGAGCGCGTCATCCGCGAACGTCGCGACGGCCACGGCATTGATGGCCTTGTATTCATTGTAGAGCGCATTGGCCTGCGTCATGTGGTCGTCGCAGTACAAATGCCTATTTTTTGACACGACGACCCATTCGCAGGCGCATCCAGCCACGGTGCACCGAATGTCGGGAGACCTTCGCCTGGGCATAGGGACAACAATGACAACAATGCACATACACATACATATACACAACCAATTGTATATGCACGGAATCAATTTTTCGAAAAAAAAATCCCACAAAATGTCATCCTCCAAATGTATGAAAACAAAAAAAATTGAATCTGTTTTGAAATGCTTTTTTATAAGACAGTGTTTCAAGAACTACAAGAGCGAATCAATGATCAACGTACAAATGCAACAGATGAACGAAGACGTTTACGGAAATGAAGTGAAGCGCCGTCGCACCGGCGACAATGGCGAACACTTGAAGGTATGGCACGCATTTGAAATCTCATACGTGTGTGCAGGAAATGAAGTCGAAGTCGAAGAAGAAAAAGTCGTTCAAGTCGTTCAGGTGCCCGAAGAAGAAGAAGAAGAAGAACCCCAAGCCCAACCCCAAGCCCAACCCCAAGAAGAAGATCAGTTGTTGCACTTGATTGGGCGGACCATCATTGTCGATGCGGCCGACCAAACAGCGTGTCGCGGCACACTCGAAGAATTGATTGTGCTGAATGGAGAGCGTGGCATTCATGTCCTGACCAGTGATGGCGAACATCGCATTTTCACAAGTTCTCAAATTCTCGACCTGAGAATACTTCACAATCACGCGACCGAAGAAATTCTGTCTCCAATTGAACCAATGGTCGTGCAAATCGTCGTGCAAATCGACGACGACGACAACGACGACAACGACAACCGCGACATTGAAGAAATCATTCAACGCATCGAAGTCGTGCAAATCGAAAGCGACGACGATGAGGACGACGCCAACACAGTTGAACACCAACAACACCAAGACGACGACTTTCCTGAAATTGAATTTCAGCCAGCCAGAAGAGCAGCCAGAAGAGAACAAGAAGAAGAAGCGAATTGCTGCGCGATCTGCCTTGACATGACCGACGCCGCACGCAACTTCGTGAGCCTGGACTGCGGGCACCAGTTCCATTTCGCATGCATGATGCAAAACATGGCAGCCGGCGGACCAAATCGCAACAGCTGCCCCATGTGCCGGGGTGCGGTGAATCAACAGTACGAAGTGCACAACCTGGGCGAAGACCAGCAGATGGACATGGAAGAAATGTTTCGACTCGCCGCTCGTGGCAACCAGCATCTACATGACGAGCTGGAACGGACGCGTCAGCAGCGCGAAGAGTTGACCGCCGAATACGTGCGCGTCATGTCCATGAACATGCAAATCGGGATGCGACACAACGAGGAACGTGCAGCGAGGAGTGCATTGGAACACCGGGCCCAAATGTGCCATCTGAACGAGCGCATCGCAACAGTCGTGGACAATGCGGCCAACAATGACATCCGACAACACCAATCCGCTGTCCCGCACATGGAGCGACAGATCCGGGATCTGTGCATGAGCTTCGCGATGATGGCATATGACGCACAGTACGACGACGCACATCACGACGACCCAGAACCAGAACAGCACGAGTATGACCCCTATTATGCTGATCCGGAAAACATGGATTGAACAAGCAATCCAAAATCAAACCAAAGCAATCCAAAATCAAACCAACCAAACCAACCAACCAAAAAAGCAAACCAAAAGCAAATCAAAAGGCAGGGTAAGTCCTTTTTTTTCGTTCAGTTCAGTTCAGACGACATTAAATTTTTAGAATTTAATTTTAGCATTGCAAAAAAAATTGAATCCAAAATAAAATGCGGACATATTGCATAAACAAATCAATTTAGTCAACATGCCAGTTAGTAGACGTGGTGGAAGCAAATGTTCAGTCAAGAAACAAAAGGCGGAGTGCGATGCATCCAATGAGTGCGTTTGGGGGAAAACGGGCAAATGCAGCCTAAAACGAAAGCCAGGCAACAAGAAGGCATCTGCTGCATCTGCCGCATCCCAAGTTGTGTCGCTTCACCGGTTCTTTCCGCCAGTTGCCAAGCAAGCATCACCCAAGTCGCCTGCGGCTTTGTCGCCTGCGGCTTCGCCCAAGTCCCACGGGTCCCAAAGCTCTTCTGAAGAGGAGGAAGAACTGGTGCAAAAGACCAAAGAAGACTTTCAACCCGGCGCAACCCTGAAGAATGTCAGGGCCAATGGTGATGTCGACCTGAAAGGACGCAACATGAAGGGCATCAAAATCACAGGTGGAAATATGGTTAGTGCTGATTTAAGGGGTGCCGATTTGAGCGGCGCGACCCTGGAAAACATCATGTTTCACAACGCCAAACTGGACGGCGCCAACCTGACGGGAGCGACCATTCGGGGATGCGTCTTTGAAGAGGCCAGTGTAAAAGAGACGCGTTTCGGCGGCGCACACATCACGGAGTCAGACATGAATAAGTTGTCCTCTGCGGATAAGACTCAATTCAACGACAGCGTTCTGACCAACGTGTGGTTCAGTGGCAGCAAATTCCGTGAAGCCAACTTTGCCAATGCGAAATTTGAAGGCGCTGAAACCAAACTGAACGGTGTGTCATTTGAAAAGGCGAACCTTACAGGCGCGTCATTTGGCAACGGCGTGATGCTGACGGATCCGCACATGAACGAAGCATCATCGCGTCGTTATGACTACATCAGTTTCAAGGGCGCCAACCTGCAGAAAGTGAAATTCGGCCCCAACGGCACAATAGCCAACCTGGCATACAACAACTTTGAAGAGGCCAACATGACGGGTGTCAATCTTCAAGAAGCCGACCTGCGATACTGCAAGTTTAAGGGCGCGACCATGACAGACGCGAGTCTATCGATGGCGGATTTTCGTGATTCCGAACTGAGTGTGGCCACATTGAAAGGCGCATACATTGATGGCGCCAGTTTCAACACCCTGGAAATGGTGAGGGGGTTCTTGCGATTCCAAGATGAATGAGAACAACCACAACAACCACAACAACCACAACAACCACAACAACCACAACAACCACAACAACCACAACAACCACAACAACCACAACAACCACAACAACCACAACAACCACAACAACCACAACAAC
>Ga0114974_10003311_pt1 | contig 12185 bp, 8 predicted proteins | sample S_130206_EF_Meta_FD_87318 | JGI IMG/M metagenome (GOLD analysis project Ga0114974, IMG submission 87318) | Freshwater microbial communities from Lake Simoncouche, Canada to study carbon cycling - S_130206_EF_MetaG | ecosystem: Environmental > Aquatic > Freshwater > Lake | place: Lake...
ACCAATGTTATTCAATCAGATATAGATAATAAAATATACACAATAGATGAATATAATAATGTCTATGGTGACTATCTAAAATCGGGTGGTAAGCCATTACCAGAAGGATTTAATCGTGAAAATTTAAACAAAATACTCGATTTTTTATCAGGTAAGTAATTATATTCAATATATAATTATATGAATACAATATATTGGTTTACCGGACAACCCGGACACGGAAAGACAGTACTTTCAAACTTACTTATCAAATACCTAGAAGAAAAATACAACAAAAAAGTATTTCACGTAGATGGTGATGATTTAAGAAGCTTAACTAACAATCAAAACTACTCAAAAGAGGGTAGATATGAAAATATCAAAAGAGCTCAAAGTATCGCACAATACATACAAAACAAAGGAAATGATGTTGTTGTATCTTTAGTAGCTCCATATAGAGAACTAAGAGAAGAACTAAAATCGAGAACAAAAGTTGTAGAAATATATGTACACACGACTGATATAAGAGGTCGTGAGAAATTTCACTCAGATGAATACGAATCTCCTGTAGAAAACTACATAGACATTAACACTACAGATGAAGAACCAGAGGTTACAATCAAAAGACTTATAGAGAAGTTAGATTTACCTTGGTCTAAGTCAAATCATGGTGGACTACCAACCAATAATAAAGATAAAAAAAGAGCTATTTTCATCGGAAGATATCAACCATATCACAATGGACATATTCAACTGATTGAACAAAAATTAAAATCTGGAGTAGGAGCTTTAATAATGATTAGAGATATTGAACCAGATGATAAAAATCCATTCACAACTCAACAAACGGTTGATATGATAAGAAAATATCACTCATCAAAAGGAGATGATGTTGAAGTTATAATAATACCAGATATAGAGTCAGTTAATTATGGAAGAGGAGTTGGATATGAAATAAATGAGTTTACACCACCGGATAACATAGGCAACATATCAGCAACAAAGGTAAGAGATTGTATAAAAGAAGGAGATGATAGTTGGAAATTAATGGTTGATGAATCAATCCAAGAAGATATAAAAAAATACTTACTAAATGAGTAAAGAAAAAACTTATCAGATAAGATACAACACAAAATCAAGTTCAGATAAAGATACTTGGAGATTAATATGTGAAAATGAAGAAATATTAGTATCTAATATATTTATAAAATCAAAAGTAATAACAACAAAAGATTTTATTGAGGAACTTGGATGGAAATATCATGTTACATGTATAGGTGTTCTAAAAATTGAAAATGGAGTAGCTTATATAAATGAAGTAGACAACTCGACTAAAAGACACATACTTAAAACCATATCATATAGAATACTTGGAACATCAGTTACTGTAATTGGCGCTTATTGCTTTGGTTTGTCAATAGAGATGTCATCTTTATTAGGAATGAGTGAATTATTAATAAAACCATTAATTTACTTTTTACATGAAAGATTTTGGTTCAGGTTTATAAAAATCAAATAACAAAATGTTAGTATCACATCTATATAAATTTATTTTTCTAAAATCATTAAAAACAGCTGGAACAAGCACAGAAGTTTTTTTAGAACAATATTGTATATCCAATATAACGGAAGATCATAAAAGGGGAGCTATTGCAACTGAAGAAGGTATAATAGGTAAAAGAGGTAAAAAAGGAACAACGTCAACAGCCTATGGTGAATATTGGAACCACATGAAAGCTAGTGTACTAAGAGACTCATTAGGTAGTGAGATATTTGACAACTATACTAAAGTGATAAATGTCAGAAACCCATTTGATATGTTAGTAAGTAACTACTTTTTCAAACCATTTTATGATGTTTATAGTGGAGGATCAACATTAACTTTCAAAGAATTTATAATGAACACTAATATACTAGTTGAACTAACAGATAAACACAATAGATTTATGTTTATTGATGGAAATTTTATAATTGATGAAGTAATTAGGTATGAGAGTTTACAAAATGATATAGATGGACTCATTTCTAAATTAGATATGCCACCATCTCAAAGATCTCTTGGTTATTATAAAAAATCAAAAAAGAGAGATGATTCAGTTCACTATTCAACAATGTATGACTCAGAAACTAGAGAATTGGTTGAAGATGTAATGAAAGACTATTTAGAAAGATTTGATTACAAATTTGAAAATAATTAATTTCAAAAATTAATATATAAAAGAAAAATACAAAGATGGAAGTTAATTTTAATAATCCTAAAAACCCAGCTATTACTAAAGTAACCGTTAAAAGAGTGGTTGATAACAATGAAAAGAAAAAAGTTACAGCTCATGTAAAAGAATTTAGTGGTAAAATTACTTTATGGGAAGGCGATGTTGCTTATACAGCTATTGGTCAATGGACTGATACAGATGTACAAAATAGACTTTTGGAAATTTATAATAATAACTAATTAAATTAGTCTTTCTATAATTTTCATCTCTAATAAGTATTCATTCATAACATTTTCAATTGAAAATTTGGAATAATCTTGATTTTTATCAAATTTATAATCCCCATTATAGGTAGCTTTTAAAGCTGCCCTATAATCTTTATAATCTATATCCTCCCATTCTGATTCCTTCGAATAGATTAAAACACTATCAAAACTTTGTTCTATTTGTATTGGAAAGGTTTCAATAAGACAAGCATTACTAGGATTAATAAAATCCATATATCCACTTATTTTAGAGTTGAAGCAAATAATATCTTTTTTAAGAACGGCTGCGTATAAAAGTGGTATACAAAATCCTTCCATATATGATAAACAAATATAACAATCAATTCCTTTTCTAATTGACATTAATTCTTCAATTGATAAAAAATCTCTTATTATTACAATCTCTGGTGAGTTTTCATTTTTTTCTATTAAACTCTCAACATCATTACGATACTTACCTTCAGAAATTTTAATAACTAATCTAACATTATCATTATTAGTGAATGTTTTATTAAAATGTTTTATAATATTTATAACATTCTTTCTAGGTATTCCGGTTGTCTCTGAATAAAATGTATATTTTTTATCTGTAAACTTATCACTAAAATAAGTATTATCAGAATCTAATAAATCTGTGTAGTAATAGTTTGGTATTATAGAAATTGGAGATATAACTCCATTTTCAATTAATATTCTCTCACAATTGGTAGAAGGAGTTATAATTAAATCATAGGTATTAAACGCGTCTATGGTATTTCTATAAAACTTAGTACCATCCACAGGTTGTATCAGAATACACTTTTTGTATCTATCTCTATGAGGAACTTTCTTTAAGTAATGTTGTAGTAAAACATCACATCTAACTGAATTTATAGTGTAGTATTTACTTAAAAAATCAGATATATCTTTATTTATTTCTTTAAGAGAGTGACCAAATACATCTTTAATATTAATTCTCAAAATTAAAATTCTTTTTTATTAATATAAAGAAATTAACTATTTGTTTTACCCGAATTTGAAATGTGTGATTCAAAAGCATTTCTCAGTTTAACTTTGTGTAAATTCTGTTTCTCTGTAAATTTTTTAACAAACAACACTATCTCATCAACTTGATATGAATTTTTAGGAACTGGAATTTTAGGTCTATTTGGAACAGCCGGCATTTCTTTAACTTGTTCACGAGTGAGTATATCGGCAACTTTATTTTCAGCTTTATCTTTAGTTATTGAATTTTTAATTATACCATCAGTGTATCTTTTAAGACTAATCATCTTATTTTTAGAATTTTGATTAATATCAACAAAATCATTACCTATTAACTTATCAGATATAAAAAGAGATAGTTCTTCCTCACTAAGAGAGTTATAATCATTTAATATTTTATTTCTTTTTGTTAAATTCTTAGTAAGATCATCTATTTTTTTCTGTGTTCTTTTAACCAAAGCCTGATCCGATAGTCCTTCAATCGATTTTTCCAATTCACTAATACTATTTTGAATCTTATGACACTCCATAGATAATGTATTTCCAGCGGATCTAATACCATCAATCTCATCTAATATAGAATTTATGATATCGGAACTATATTGTTGATTATCTTCAAAATACGAAGTTGCATTTCTTCTAACCGGAGTTATATCAGGTCTTGTTGGTCTTACTGGCCTTGTTGGTTTTTCCATATCCTTTATCCTTTAAATTTTTTCAAAGATTTAGTTGATTTTCTAGGTCTAGGTGGTAAATCAATACCTGGATTAAAATCACCTGAAACTTTATCACCAGCAGAAATTAACATAGATATTCCAATATTTGTAGAAAAGTTTATTCCTTTACTCAGTTCTTTATATTCTTTAACTTTAAAAAAGAAACTAAAAATTTTGGTTGTTAGTATAACTTCTGTTGCTTCAATTCCCATTTTTTTAGCATACTCTTCATTAGATGCTGAAACTCTGAGTATACCACTAACTTTAGGATCAACTATCAAAATTTCTCCATTTTTACCACCTATTTGAACACCTCCAAGATCCTCAACTAGACTCCATGTGTCAGCTACAAATCCTTCAATATCTGTCACTTTATTTAATTCATATGATGTTCGTCTATCATCATCTGAATTAATTCTTGATATAAACATACCACTTGCTACTGTCGCCACACTATTATTTGGTTGTTCCTCCATAGATTTATATATTAATATTTTTTACTGTTAACGCATCAAAAGCATTATGATAAGTTAATCTCTTAACACCATCGTATCTTTCAATTATATGACAACTATAAGTCGCATAAACTGATGGAATTCTAACATTATTTATGGTTATTATTACATCATCAGTTCCTGAAACACCACCAACATTTACACCATCTATTCCAAATGTATTACCAGTTACATAATTTTTACCACTTGTGTTGATAGAAACAGATGATACAGTACCACCAGATGATATAACAACATCAAAAGTAGCTCCGGTTCCACTAAGACTTGAAGGCCCAGTCGGTGTTAATCCACTGTAAGTACCAGTAATCCCCGAATTAGAAGTTGTTAAAGTATAAGTTAATATCTCACCATTATATGTTGTAAAATCAACTGAACTTATTTCAGTTTCAATTATATTTTGTTTAAAATTGTTATCAATAATGTTGCTGAAAAATTTATTTGTTACTATTTTATTATAAGTGAAAGAATTAGCTATATTATTATCATCAAATCCATCACTAATGTAATTATAGGTGAAAGAGTATCCTATACTATTATTGGTAAAAAGATTGTATATAAGGTTACCAGAAAATGAATAAGATATTAAATTATACATAAATTCATTACCAATCTGATTATCCACAAAATCAGATTCTATAAAATTACCACCTCGGGTATTTCCAAAATTTCTATCAGATCCAAAATAATTACCTATAACATTTCTTTGAAACCCAGCACGAATGTCATTTGAAGGTCCTGTTAATGTAGAATTACCAAATCTATTTCCGATTTTATTATGTTGAAATTCTCTTCTTATCTGGTTAAATCCAGTAATATCTCCTATAGAATTTAAAACAAATCTAGGACCCATCATATTAGGCCAACCACCATTACCACTATTACCGACAAATAAGTTTCCAATTTTATTACTTGTAGAAGATTTACCAAAAGAGTTGTACCAAATTTCATTTCCTAATTGATTCCATTGAAAGTTTTTATCAAAAATATTAAAAATAACATTATCACCAAATGTGTTATTTTTAAATGAACTGGCCATTAAATTACCACCATCTTCACCACCAGAACCAGCTGGATAATTAAAATCATTACCAAAATAATTTCCAATTTTATTACCTATAAAGTCTTCTTTTGTGGTATTTCCAGTAGGAGTATAGAAAGAGAAGAATAGATTTTTTTTAGCTCCAAAATAGTTTCCGATTTCATTATGTTGAAACCTAACACCAATATCATTACCTTCAAAGAATGTTCCGATTTTATTGTATTGGAATTCATTAGCAATAGTATTTAATCTAAAGTTATTACCAATATTATTATCTGTAAAATCTTTACCTATTGTATTACCAAGTGTAGTAGATCCCATTAAATCACCTATGACATTTCTAGCACAACCAATGTTGATAAAGTTACCAATAAATGAATCACCAATATGATTTGACTCAAATCCATCTTTAATGTTATTAAACATACTGGTATATGAAAGCACATTTGATATAAAATATTTACCTATTGTATTTGAATAGAAGAAATACGGAATAGTATTTCCAGTAAAATCGGTATCTATATCATTATTTCGGAATAGATTCCCAATTGTATTAAAATTGAAGTGTGGTTTTATAATATTAAATGAAAAATCATCACCAATTGTATTAGTAGACATACTATCACCACCATATTGGTCAGTATATGTGACATTAAATACAAATGCGTGTCCAATTGTGTTGAAGTTAAACTTAGTACCGATTAAGTTACCACCGTTTCCACCACCACCACTTATATCATACCCAAAATAGTCATCAATTCTATTATTATTAAAAAAGTCTTTTATTCTATTTGAGAAAGGAGTTGGAAAATAGAAATTAGGAGTAGTTTCCTCATTTCCAAAATAACTACCAATTACATTATACTCAAACGCATACCCTATTTCATTTTTAATGAAATAATCTTTAATTTGATTACTTTTGAATCTTTGACCAATTCTATTGGATTTAAATGAATGTCCAATAAAATTCTTTTCAAAGTTTGCACTATTACCATAAACACTTGATGTTCCAATTACATTTAACTTGAAGTCATTATCAATATCATTTTCTAAGAAGTTATCTAGAATATAATTAGATTCAAAATTACTACCAACATTATTATATTCAAAGTTATCTTGTATTTGATTTAATTTGAAGTTCAATTTAGTATTATTACCAACAAAATCATCTCCAATTATATTATCAGTATTTAAATCCCCTAAGTTATTATTTGTAAAGTTATTTGATATAGTATTTTGTGCAAAAATGTTACCAATTATATTTGACTCAAAACGATTTCCGACAACATTTAATAAACAAAGATTTCCAATAACATTATCGAAACAATTTCTACCAAAAAAATTAATTGTAAATTCATCTCCAATGTTATTATTACAGAAGTTTGAATCCAGTAAATTAAATTTGAAGTCTTCTCCAATAGTATTACTATAGAAACCATCATTGATCAAGTTTTGGAAGAATCCGTTTCCGATTTTATTAGCTTCGAAGTTTTCAAATAAAATATTATCATTAAAGAAGTTACCTATCCTATTTCCAAAGAATAATGTTTTAATATTGTTACCAAGATTATTATCATTTATATCAGTACCAAAATAATTACCAATAACATTATCATAGAAACTAGCTGGTCTTACTCCACCATAATTACCTATAATGTTATTTTTGAAATAACTACCTATACTATTTCCATGAAAGTCATATCCTATTAAATTGGATTCAAAATTATTTTGTATCTCATTAGAGTAAAAATCATAATCTATATTATTTTTTTGAAAACTATTTTGTATCTCATTTAACTTAAAATTATTTTTTATATCATTATTAGCAAAAGTATTACCTATTGAATTTCCGAAAAAATAATTTTTTATTACATTTTCAGTAAAGGAATTTCCGATACTATTATCATAAAAGTTCTGTCTAATATTATTTTTAGAGAAATCTCCACCAATAGTATTACCATTTTTACCCCCAAAAAAAGATTTAATAGTATTATCTGAAAAAGCATTCGCAATTCTATTATTAACGAATTCATTTCCACTAACATAATTATATATTCCACTAATACTATCATATGTAGTATATCTTGAATTCCATAGTGTACCATCTGGTGAAAAACCTCCTGTATAAGAACCCTCAGATACTTGGTTGTAAATACCTTCATTAGAAGGAGAACTGGTTATTTCCAAAACACCTGATGATATAACATCAACTTCAGAACCACCATCAGTTTTAGTAAAGTAAACAGTAGATCCAATATCTGATCCGGTTATTGGATCTATCTCTGTTCTCTCATAGGAGAATCCATCACTTAATGGAGTCCATCTAGTAAACTTAACTCTATAATATTGATTATTAGCAACATCCAACATAACAAGTTCTTCAAAAATAATTTTATCTCTAAAATTACCTCCAAAATATTGAAATGAAGTAGAAAATAAATTAAAATTTCTACCTGAAATGTTACTTAAATCATTCCATCCCCATTTAGTATTATCACCTAGGTTATTTGCATAGAAACCATTTCCTATTTGATTATTAGAATAATTACAGAATGTATCATTTGATTCAAAATCATTTCCTATTTGATTGGATCCAAAGTTGTCATTTGTTTTATTATCAGTAAAGTATTTTCCTATTTGATTACCATAGAACTCTCCTCTGATTATATTACCACCAAATGAATCACCAATGTTATTGTTATTAAAATTTGAATTATAGAATATATTTCCCATGAAACCATCTCTGATTATATTACTACTGAATAAAAAACTAGAGATTCCACTTCCACCACCACCTAAGAAATCAATAGTTCCTATCTCATTCTCCTCAAATTCAGATCCTATTTGGTTATCACTAAAAAAGTTATATATTTTATTTCTCCAAAAAGATGTATCAATAGTATTATCTCTAAATGTTCCTATTATTTTATTTTCATTAAAACATTTAGGTGTAGAAATGGTCGAAATTATATCAGATACACCAATTGTGTTAAATGAGAATCCTCTATTAGTATCTTGAGGAAATGATTGTTTCAAACTATTAATATAATTATTAACAAATCCATTTCCTATTTGATTACCTCTGAATACTCCAAAAATGGTATTTCCTTCAAAGTTATTATCTATTCTATTGTCATTAAATTTAAAATCATGAGTAACATCAGCACCACTATTTCCATAAATAGTGTTATTAGTAAATAAATCACCAATAGTATTAAAAGAAGAACCTATAGGAAATGTATTATTAAAAGAGTAATTTCCAATAGTATTGGAAATAGATTTTCTACCAAAAACTATATTTGAAAGAACAAATCCTGAACCATACAGAACCCCCTCGTGATTATTAATAAAGTTATTTTTAGACAAAACTTGACCACTATCTATTATTTCATAAGCAAAATCAAATGTATATCTACTAGCCCAGTCACCAGCATCGGATTGACCAACATAAACTTCTTTCCAATCACAATATTGAGAGTAATCACCAGGATTACCTGATCCAATTAATAGAACAGAAGCGTAATATTCAAAAGATTCACCTGAGAAGACAGTACCACTATAAGTGGAATCTATCAGAACATCAATAAGAATATCGCTATAAATAGTAGTAACTTTAACTCCTACCTGTGTAAAATTGTTAATCTCTATAAGAATGATATCACCTACAGAAAGTTGTGTAAGGAATGCAGTACCATTACCATTAATAACACCAGTTGTACAATCATAATCTACTATAACACCTGCTAATCTTTTATCAGCATGTGATGATATTGTAGCTCTATTATATGATTGATATCTTTTATATAAAACATTTCTATGGTCATAATCTGTTCTATTTCCATATTCATCAACTCTTTCAATTATTGTTCCAAATGAAACACCATCAGAACCAATTGATTGTTGAGTAACATCATATTTAATTGTATCAAGAGGCCAAGCTGGTTGATAAGCATCAACTTCTAAAGAGTTACATGACAAGGCAGTGACCAATATTGGTTCAACTGGACCAAAAGATGCAGCGGAAGCTCTTGTACTACCATCAACATAATAATCAGGAGCTAAATAAACGGTTTGATAATCTGTTATTAAATAGTTAGATGCGGTTCCCAATGAATTTGAAGCAATTAAACCCAATAAAACAGCATGTGTAACTTCAGTATAAAAACTACCACCAGTAAGAGCGAATAATGAATCAACATATTGTTTATCAATTAACGAGTGAGTAACAAATGTAGGGTTATAATCTGCCGTATAAACCAATCCTTCCAAATTGCTGATAGTTACTAAACCAGACTCACCTGAGATAGTTATCGAAGAACTAGCAGATACTATATCCACACCGGAATCTCCGAATATCTGAACATTACCAGTACCAGCATCTAAACTTATAAGATCCGCCTCAACATCAAAAATAGAAGATGTAAAGTAAAGACTATTAAAGTTTTCAATAGTTAAATCATAACCTTCACCTTGTAGAAGTGTATTTTGTGAAATAGTACCACCCAACGCAATAACACCAGATGAAACCTCACTTAAACCATTTGTAGCACCAACAGCATTGATTAATGAGTCAACATATTGTTTATCGACCAGTGAATGTGTAACAAAAGTAGCGTTATAATCGGCTGTATAAACTAATCCTTCTAAGTTAAAAGTTGTAATATTTCCTGATGTTGCTGATATTGTCAAGGCATCATTAGCAGATACTACGATATCCTGTCCAGAAATAATTTGAATAGATCCATCACCGGAGTCTAAACTTATAAAGTCAGATTCAACATCAAAAACTGAAGAGGTAAAATAAAGATTATCAAAATTAGACATTATCAAATCATATCCTTCACCATGTAAAATTGTATTTTGTGAAATAGTACCACCCAACGCAATAACACCAGATGAAACCTCACTTAAACCATTTGTAGCACCAACAGCATTATTAATTAATGAGTCAACATATCCTTTAGTTATAAGTGAATGTGTAGTAAAATTACCAGTATAATCAGTAGCATAAACAAGACCTTTCTTTGATAGTGTATCTCTTACCATCATTGTAGGTGTAGATCCATCTGTTGAAGAAAGTCCAGACCCTAAATATATTGAGGATTCAGAACCAGATACAAGATATGACCAATTTGTCAACCCATCAACAAAGTTTATATTAGATACCGTACCAAAACCATCAGATTTAGATATACTGATTTGACCGGAGTCAAAATAAAATTGATTTAATCCACCTCCTTGTTCTATGGTAAAAACATTCGACATCAATTCAATATTTGTCCATTGTGATAATGTACCACCTAAAATAGCTGTCGCTCCTATTAATGATAAACCATTATCAACAGATAAAGAAAAAATTGAACCTGAGTCACCAACAATTACCCAGTTAGCTCCATTACTTTCCAATATAACACTATCATATTGATTAAGTGTTTTTGTAAGAACTCCATCAATGGTTTCAGATGAAGTAGTATCAACTGTTATTACACCAGATCCACTATTTTTAACTACATATATTTTACCAGCTGAACCTACCGCTGTTGGTAAAGTTACATTAAAAGTACCCGATGTACCTTCTATAAAATAATCATCTGAAGATATTGAATATGTGGTTGTTACACCAACATATGGAAATGTTATACCACCTTGTGATATTAAACCGCGTCTTGTTACGAATTCTTGATTCATTTATTATTTTTTCTTTTTTCACTCTCCAAAAGAAAAGCCATGAATAGATAAAATCTAATCTATGTATATATAAATTTTATGAATTCATATTTTTAGAAATTGAAAATTCTAAGAAAAATAATTATATAATTCTTATACCAGTTTTAATATCCCAAGTATATGCAGTTACTACAGCATTTAGACTAATAACACCACTTGAATTGGTAACAGAAAAATCAATATCATTAGTATCAAGTCCTAGGTCAGTAGTAGATGTATCAGTATATTGAACATTAGTATTGTCAAATATAGCCATAACAGTACCTACTCTACTTCTAGTTGCACTATCACCAATAACATAATAGTCAAAATAAACCCCTCTTCCTAAAGTATTACTAAATGTTGCAACAACAGATGTTGATGTAATACCTGTTATAATTGAAGTATTAAATACAATACTACCATTAATTGTTAATAAATATCCATCAAATGTAAGATTTGTCTGAGCGATTGCTTGGTCTGTTGAAGATCCAGTTGCTGCTAAGATTCTATAATCAGCTGGGTTTATTATGGCATTAAATCCTGTTCCAGATGTACCATCTGTACCATTTACTCCAGAAATACCACTTGTTCCGTCAGTACCACTTGTTCCATCAGTTCCGGAAGTTCCGTCAGTACCACTTGTTCCATCAGTTCCAGAAATACCAGAAGTTCCGTCAGTTCCACTTGTACCATCAGTTCCAGACACACCAGAAGTTCCATCAGTTCCACTTGTACCATCAGTTCCAGACACACCAGAAGTTCCA
>Ga0114974_10003312_pt1 | contig 12183 bp, 4 predicted proteins | sample S_130206_EF_Meta_FD_87318 | JGI IMG/M metagenome (GOLD analysis project Ga0114974, IMG submission 87318) | Freshwater microbial communities from Lake Simoncouche, Canada to study carbon cycling - S_130206_EF_MetaG | ecosystem: Environmental > Aquatic > Freshwater > Lake | place: Lake...
CCTATAGAAAGTATGGATACTTTTTTTACTCAATCTAAAGAAACAATAGTAGATAAAAAAGGTAATATATACACTGGTTTTCTAGAAGATACCAGAGAAACTGTAGATATAAAAAGTAAAGGTGCTGATATTTATCAGATACAAAACGGTCAAAGATTACAAGAAGCTGCTATAAGAAAAGAGATAGATAAAAAATCACAAGTAACAGCTTCTGGTATAATGTCAGCAGATAAACCTGATAGACTTAGAGCATTACTAAATTATTCGTTAGGTCAAGGACCACAATACTACGATAATGTATTTAAAGTTGATGAAAAAGGAAACGCTAGAAGTCCAGAAGTTCAAAAACAAATGTTAACACAATTGTTAACTGATCAATCTTTTAAAGGAATGGTTAAGTCATTAGAACAGACTAAAAACGCTGATGGAACTACATCTTATTGGAATCCTACTGCAGATATAAAGATAAAAGAAAAACCAGCAAAAAACGGTGGTGGTTCCAGCGGTGGTTCTGGAAATAGTGGTGAAGAAACAGATACTGGAGGTGGAGACTACAGAGGTGAATATTACGATAATTTAAGAACTGGAGTTAAAAAGAAGCCAGGTGAAGCGCCAGGAGTTTATAACTATAGATCTAGAAAATATTATGTTGAAAATCTAAATAGATTAGCAGGAAGTCAAACTAAATTTATTACTAGTGATGATCTTTATAAAAGATTTCTTAATAAACCAATCAAAAAAGATGCTACCTTAACTTTTGCAGATCAGATTAGAAATGGAAAATTAACTAAAGAACAAGTAAAAAAATCTTTTAATAGTCAATATCCTAAATCAGATATATATTATGAAGGATCACCTGAAACTTACAGTGCAATAACTAATTACAATCTAAATAAAGCAGAAAGTAGAGCAAGACTAGCATTAGATTTTACTGCTGGTGAAGGAGAGATTAAGAAATTACAAGGGAAAGTTGGCGAAGCTAAGTCAATGGATAATATAACTGAATGGACTAAAAGGAATCCTCAAAAAACAAACGAAACAATTGAGCAGTATACTGCTAGATATAGAAAATCATTAAAATAAAAGAATGGAAGAATTATATATTTTATCAGACGGATCAACAGTAGATATATCTAAATACTCTCAGTTGGAAAAAATGAACTTTTTATTAAATAATGAAGGAGCAAAAAAGTTAAAAGGCGGTGCAAAGAGTGCAGTTGTAGCGCCAAAAAGCAATCAAGCACTACGAAAAAGTACGGATTCAAAATCGGTAAATGGTCCTTCGAATTCTCAAAAATTTAGATTACCAACTGTAGAAGAATTACAAAAGAAAGGTCAAGCACCTCCACCTTCAGAATCTGCAAGTCCAGATATTGTTGATGTTAGTAGACTTTATAACATGGTTGGTAATACCGGTAATAAAGTTAATAAACAAAATTTTAAACTAGCAACAACAGAAGGTAAAAAAGAACAAAAGACTACAGGTTATTTTACTGCTGGACAAGGTGCAGTCGATGACTTAATAGAAAGCATCGATCATCCAGAGAATAAGAATAACAAAAGAAGAGATGTAAAGTATGATATAGATACTATTAAAAATAAGATTCAATTAACTGATTCTGAATTATTACATCCTCATCTTTATTATTCTTCAACTAACAAAGGTACTCCAGATGATTTCGTTAATAAAAATTACGATTCAAAACAACTAGAAAGTATAGGAGTTAATACTGATGATTTTGATGGTTTTTTAAATAAGAAAGGTTATAAAGATGATTTCTTAAAGAAAGAAGCAGAAGGTATTTACGAAGGTACTGGTAATGCTACATTAGCTAGATATGATATAGGATTGGCTAAAGAACTTGCTAAAAAGAAGATGCTTAACATGTACATGGAAGACATGCAAAAAAGAGACTTTACTAGACAAGACCTTAACCAAGACCTTGAAATAACATTTGGCGTTAGAGATAAAAAAGAAATAGTACATAATGACATATTTGATCCAATTGGTATATCAAAATATGTAGAGAAAAATTTTCCTATAGTAACTCAAAAATTAAAGGATAGAGACATTGAGAATAGGAAAATATACGATGAGTCTAAAAAAGGAGGAACTGATTTCTTTTCTTGGGATACGGTTGGTAAAATGGGCAAGTCTGGATGGAACGCTGTTGTTGATAGAACTAAGCAAATTAGTGCTGCGACTTATAGTGCCATAGGCATGGAAGCAACTGCAGAAGGTGTTAGAGCATTAGACGAAGAGAATAAATTTATAAGACCAGATGACAGAGGTGTATCCTATGCTTCTGGTAAAACTGCATCGTATGAAGGAACAGACTATTTAGTTGATTCTAAGGGAGAAATATACGATAAAGAGGCAAAGATAAGGGTAACAGATTTATTTGATGAATCTGAGTATAAAAACATAGTAGAAACATCTAAGTATGGATCTTCAGACTGGATGTTTAGTCCTCAAGGTGCTGCGGTTCAAACTGCTGGTGTTATGGCTGACATGTTAATACAGGCGGCAGTTACTCGTGGAGTTGGTGAATTTGGTGCAATAACAAGTGAAGCAAGAGTTGCATTGAATGGAGCAAGACAAACTAGTAAGTTTACATCTTTATTAAACGATACTTCTCAATTATTAAGAAAAATTCCTTTAGATAGAGCAGAAGGTTATTCTATGATCGCTCAAGGTGCATTAGGATATTCACAAGGGTATGAAGATACATTAAAAGCCGCTAGAGATGCGGGTGTAAATGATACAGAGGCTTTTAAATTAGCTTCTACTGCTGCTCAAAGAATGGCAGTATTATATAGTACAACTGGTATTATAAATCCACAAACTAAACTAACTGAAAATATATTTGGTTCTAAAAATGTAATTAAAAAAGCTATAAATCAATATCTAAAAACAGGTGAAAAAGGTTTTGTAGGTTATATAGATGATATAATTAAAAGTACACCAAGAAACTTAATTGAATTTGCTGAAGAAGGTGGCAAAGAGGTTGTTCAAGAGAATATACAACAAGCAGGTGAGTTAGGAGTAAATAAATTAACTAATGAACAAGCGGGTAAGAAGATACTAAATGAAACAATGTCTGGTGACGATTTTATGAATACTTCTATACTTTCTTTTATTTCGTCTGGTTTAATATCCAAGATGAAAATGCCTAGTTTTAAGGCATCAAATGAAGATAATGATAACTTATCTTCTTTAAGTACTCTTGCTAAAAACAAAAAAGAATTCACAAAGATAGTTGATGGTTTAGTTACTGAAAAAGTATTTACACAAGAACAAGTTAACAATTTAAAAAGTGATGTAGATATATATAGTAATAATATCAACAAGATGCCTAAAAGTGTATCTGCAAAAGCAGCTATGCCAATTTTAAGATCTTTAGATAAAATACAAAAATTAAAAAACGAGAAAGAGTCTTTAGACAAAGCTTTTCACCCATCGATAGATGAAAAAATAAAAAAAGAGGAAATTATTGCCGATGATTTATACTATGCTGATGATTTAGAAACTAAGAATAAACTAATAAAAGCTGCTATAGATAAAAAAGTAATAAAGAATATAGAGATGCAGACTTTTGGTTCTAGCGCTGAGATAAAACAATATCTAATAGATGTGATTGGTATGCCAGAAGAAGAAGCTGACAGTAACTCTAAAAGAGGAGGATTCTTTCTTGACGATGTATTACTTACAAAATATGCAAATCAATCTGGTAAAGATGCAAGTAAAATAGTAAAAGGTAAAAAAATTATACTTGTAAACGAAGATGTTTCTATTAAAGGTGGAACTACAGATGTAGCGCAACATGAATTCCTACATGGATTAATACATGAGACATTAAAAAACAGTCCTGAATCTCAAATTCTATTAGGTAAAGCATTACATAAAGAATTAATAAAAATAAGTAAGACTGTATCTGATGAAAACACTGTTCTTCCACAAGATTTTAAGGATAGAATAAATAAGTACACTAATTTTTACACAGATAAAATTGCTGCTGAAGGTTTAAAATTACAAAAAGATCCAAAATACAAAAGACAACATGATGAAAATGTAAGTGAATTTTTAGGTAATTCATGGGAAGAGGTTTTAACATTATATTCTGATGCTATTAGTAATGGATCTGTTAAGTTTAATGAAAATACATTTACTAAATTAAAAGATATAGTTAGACAAGTTTTACAAAATTTAGGAGTTAAAGATATTAAATTTGAATCTGGTAGAGATGTATATAATTTTATAAAAGATTATAATAAAAGTGTTAAAACTGGTAATTTCGGTATTGCTGGTATAAGCGCTATGAGAAAATTAGGTCAATCAAAAGCATTTATAAACAAAGAGGCATTAAGATTAGAAACTGGAGAGAACATTGTAGTATCTCAAGGTTCTGGTAGTAGTGTAGTAAAGCCGTCTTTAGGTGGTGACAGAAGATCAGGAGAGAAAAAATCATCAGACGACATAAAGAAAGACGTTGACAATGCTTATAATAAAGAAACGTTTACACAAAAAATAAATAGTCAAAGAGATCCTTTATTATTTGATATAGTTGAGGAATATGAATATTTAATAAGGGGTAAAGCTAAGTCAGAAAAATTTTTTAGTTTACCTGGTTTTAAAAATGACAGAGAAGAACGTGAAAAAGATTTTGTACAAGAAACAAAAATTGAACTAATGTCTCATATACGAAATTTTAATAAAGAGTTTCTAGTATTAAGAGAAGAATATAAACAAGATTTAATTTCTAAAGGTTTTGATCCAAACTCTAAAGAGTTTAAAGAAATATTAGATGCTAAAGATGCGGAAGGTTATAAGGGTGAAAAAGGCATTGTTAAAGAGAACAACAGTTTAAATGGTTGGATAAACTCTCAGGTTTTAAATAAGATGAGAAATGCTCTTAAAAGAGCAGGTATAGTAGGCGAGAAATTTGATTTAGACTTTGGCGGAGAAGATTTCGTAGAAGGAAGAGGTACTACAGACATTGGCGAAGAACTTGATTATTTATCAGGAGATGGCGTTGATGTATTGGAAGCTACTGAAGACTTTAATGAAGAACAAGAAAAGTTAGCGAATATATTAAAAGATCCTGTATTTAGATTTGTTGATGAAAAAGGAGATGAAGTTATTATAGATACAGTTCCTGAATTTACTTATATTATTTCTGCTAAAGATCAAGGTATAGAAGCTAACAAGCAATTAAAAATAGAAACAGATCCAGTTAGAATAGAAGAATTAAAAAAGGATTTAAAAGACTTACAAAGAGGTTTAGATTTACAAAATAAAGAAGAACCTTTAACACCTGAAGAGAAACAAGAACTTAAGTCTTTAAAACCTACAAAGGCATTTGATTTAACTTCTGGAAATGTTGAGTATGTATTTAAAGCTATAATCAAAAAAGAATCACCAGCTAAGATTGTTGCTCAACAAGTTGCAGAAGAAATACTAAGATCTCCAAACGTAGAGACATTAGAGTTTAGAAACTTTAAAAAGTTACTAGCAAATAAATCTATGGTGATGATGAAAAGAATCACATTTGAAACGGGTGAAGGACTTGAATCACTCATGTATAATAATTGGAAATTAGTTTACGATGTAATAAATAATCCAGTAGATGAGGTTACAGGTCAATCTAGTTACGCTTCTAAAAAAATACCTCCGTATTTAAAAGAAAGAAATGAAAAAGGAGAATTTCAAAAAGTTGCAGATATTAATAGAGCCGTTTTCCTTCAATCGTTTTATTCTGAAGAAGACGCAAAGAAAATAATAAGAAAATACAATTCAGTTAATCCTGAAGAAGAGATTTCTAAATTCTTAGATTATGAACAATTAACAACTAATGCTTGGTTTGATAGAAGAACTGCGTTAAGAGAGTTATTTGGAGATGTAATGGTTCTTCAAGAGGCAAGAAGATTGTTACGTAATCCAGACTTTATAGAAAAGATAGGTGAAGAAAAACCTAATTTATATAATAGTCTTAAAGACGATGTTATTAGAACACAAGTTCTTAATGATTTAGCTAAAGGTAAAAGTAGTTCAGTTAAATTTAGTTTAGCAGGAGAGATGCGATCTAGACCAAAACAAAATGATATAACTGCTAACCCTTATAATATGGTTGGTGGTAATCCAATGTACTCTTTAAAATACGATGAATTATTCAGTAGTCCTAGTGATTTTATTAAATTTAGTTTAGATGACATAGAAGAAAAAGCATCTGAACCAAGTTCTAAATTTAAAAATTTCCTAGATAAGATAGACTTAGATGAGATAGATGACAAAGAAGGTTGGGTATTAAAAGTACTTCAGCAATCTGATATACAAGATGATGATATAAAAGTTAAAAAACTTCATACTCTTAAAACAAGTAATCCTAAAGTTGATTTAACTAGAGAATTAACTTACGAAGTTGAACAAAGATTTAGTAAATTAATATACTCTCTTAATGAACCTATAAGTGAAAACGAATGGATTATACAAGAATATAAAGAAGGTTACATAGATGCTATGTTAAAAAGATCTATAGATCTTCCTGAAGAAGCAGTTCATAATCCATATTGGAATAGAATGAAAATTGACGAAGACTTTAGAAAAGAACAATTAAGAGAAAAACAAATTGAACAATATATAGTTATTGATAATTTAATTACTACTATTAATTCTAGTGAATTTTTAGATGGAGATAGTTTATTATTTTCTCGTTATTTGTTTTTAAAAGATGTTCTTAGTAATAGATATTATCCAAGTGGAAATAACAGTGTAGTTAAAAAATCAATTAAAAAATCAGAATATAAAACTACAATACAACCAATTCAGGATTATAACGATGCTGATTTGTTACGTGATATTTTTAGTAATTATTCTGATAACAAAAACATAGGAATTGGAGCTATATATTTCATTAAAAAAATGGCTGAAAAACCAATAGATTTTAATGATAATTTTAATAAAGAAGTAGATGAAAAAAACAATCTATATAAATTTAATAAAGGAGAAGATAGAAATCAAGTAAATTCATTAAATACATTAGCATCGTATAGTGCTAAATCTGGTTATCCTGGTTCTTCATGGTGTACTGGTGCTAGTAGATCAATGGCAGCGTCACAATTAAAAGAAGGTGATTTTTATATAATAGCTAACAAGAAGAATAAGATTCCAGTACTAGCTGTAAGATATTCTGGAGATAATATTGCAGAAATGGCAGGTACTAGAGACAATCAAGATCTATGGTCACAAGATTACGACAATATAGAATTTGCTATAAATGAATTGCCATCTGATAATAAACAATTAGCATTAGATCAATTGGAAACTGCTAAAATGTTATCTAAATTAACCGGAGAAGAAATAAATAAATTTGAATCTGAAGAAACTTTACAAAAACTAAAACTATCTAAAGGTATAAACATACATTTTGAAAAAGAGATATATGCTAAATCAAAAATAGTTTCTATTAAATTAAGAAAATTAATAACTGAAAGACAAATTAAAAGCGGCGTTTCTCCATTAGAAATTTATAAAAAAGGATTTAATGTAGATGAAAATGGTAATAGTAATATAACTTCAGAATTTGATTTAGAAGTATTAAATAAAATAACTGAGTTTACAGAGAATGTAATTATAAAAGTAGCACCTGATGATCAAAATGATGAAGATTTCATGGAAAATGTTATTTTTCCTTCTGAAGACTTAAAATTAAATGAACTAACTAAAGCTGAAATTTTAGAAATAAATATACCTTTTTTCAGCACATTAGAAGCTAAGAAATTAACAGAAGCAAAAATACTTCATGTTAATTTTGAAAGACATCATGAACAACCATATCTTAGTTTACCAGATAAAATAAACTATAATATAGAACTAACTTTCTATGAAGGTGATCCAGAAGAAACTAAAGAGATAACTATTTTTGATAAAGAAGTAGATATGTCAAATAATAGTATAGGTTTATATTTTAATGATCAAGAAACAGATAGTGTTATTTTGTCTGGTGCACAGAATTCAAGTAGTATAAGTATTGCAGGTGTAATAACTGATTTTATTGATTTACCTAAAAAAGTTAAAGCGTTATCAACTGAAAATATTTATGGAAAAAGTGGTCCTAAAGTTAAAGTAACAGGACTTGAAGAATTAGAAGCATTAAGTATGGAATGGGCTGGTTTTGATGACATTTCATTTACAAAATTAAAAAAAATAGGTAATTTAGAAATAACACTTAGAGATGAATATGATAAAGATCTTGAAGATATCATAAGAGGATCTAATATATTTAGTATTGCTGAAAATGTTGAATTTAGTTATGAAGATCATCAAGGAGGAGATTTTAAATCAAAAACATTAAAATCAAGACCTGAAGAAACAATTAAGTATAGTTTAGCAGAGACTGCTAATGCAGCAATAAGTCCTTTGTTAAGTGGTTTAAATCTGACACAACAATCTGTTATTGCTAGAGACATAGATAAAGCAATAATGAATGGTAAGTTATCAGAACTTGCTAAAAATACAGAAATGGATAAGTTAACTGATAAATTAAAAAATCAAACTGATCCTATAAAAATAAAAGAAGTTAGACAACAAATGTCTGATTTGTTTCAAGCAGATACGGTTCCTTTTAAAGTTCCTAGAATGTCTGATTCTACTGATAAGGCAATAGCTACTTTTATAATAAACAAAATGGCTGAAGGTTATAATAGTTTTGACTTTCATGTTAAGAAAAATGCTAATGGTCCATTAACAAAACAAGTTTTAAATGCATTAGATACTAATTCTGAAAAAATAAAACAAACAGCTTTTAGAAATTCTAATTTAGAACTTACTATGAATGAAATCATAGAAGAGAATAAAGGAATTCCAAAAAGCGAAATCTTTTCAGAAGAAACGGCTAAGAATATTGGTAAAGGTAAAAAATTAGACTTTGCGTATCTTCCTCCAGGTGACGAGGATTTTGAAGGTCTATTATATAAACTAGCATCTGGAAAAGGTGCAATGGGAGAAGCACAACTTGAATTCTTTAATGAGAACTTAATCAGACCATATAGTGAAGCCATGACTACTTTAATGGTTGCTAGGCAAAAAATGTATGGCGAATGGAAAGATTTAATTACAAAAGAACATAAAGGTATAATTAAGTTGTTAAGTAAACAAACTGATTATGAAGGTTATACGTATGATCAAGCTGTTAGGGTTTACCTATGGGATAAAGCAAAATATCCAATACCTGGTATAAATAATAGAGATAAGTTTAATTTGACGGATATTGTTAGAACAAATCCACAATTAAAAGCTTTCGCTAATTCTGTTAGTTTACTTTCTAAACAAGCTAATGGATATATCGAACCAGAAAAGAACTGGAGTTTTGGTAGTATCTTAGGTGATATGAATAACATAATCTCTACCGTGAATAGAGCTAAGTACCTACAAGACTGGCAAAATAGAGCTGATAAGATTTTCTCTAAAGAAAACTTAAGCAAAATTGAGGCAGTATACGGAGGTGAATATGTTAGAGCATTAAAGAATATGTTAGCAAGATTAAAAAGTGGTACTAACAGAAATCCAGGTGCTAGTAGTAAGTTATTGAACTGGTTAAATAAATCTACAGCAAATGTAATGTTCCTTAATACTAGATCAGCTGTACTACAACTTTTAAGTGCTGTCAATTTTATTAATACATCTGACAATAATATCGCACAAGTTGCAAAAGTTTTTGCTAATCAACCTCAATTCTGGAAAGATGTAAAGTATCTTTGGAACTCTCCTTATCTAAAAGATAGAAGATCTGGTCTTATGAATGATGTTGCTGAGTCTGAAATAGTTCAGTTAATGGATAGTCAAAAAGGAGATGATTCTATTAATAAATATAAACGTATTGTAAACTGGATATCAACAAATGGTTTTATAGCAACTAGAGTATTTGATGCTGTTGCTATTGCTTTTGGTGGTGCTAGTTTTTATAGAAATAGATTAGAAACTTATAAAAAACAAGGTTATACTGAAGAGCAAGCTGAGAAAAAGACGATGAGTGATTTTTATCAAACATCAGAACAATCACAACAATCTGCTGATGTATCTAAAATATCCGCAAACCAAGCAAGTACAACTGGTAGAATTCTTTTATCATTTATGAATACGCCTTTTCAGTATTCTAGAATTATGAAAAAAGCTGCTATAGATATTGTTAAAGGAAGAGGAAGTCTTGCTAATAATATAAGTAAAATAGTATTTTACGGCGCTTTACAAAATATTATGTTTAATGCTTTACAAAACTTAGTATTTGCTACTATGTGGAGTGATGACGATGATGATGAAGAAGCAAAAGCAAAAGATAGTAAACAAAGAACACTTAGAACTGTAAATGGAATTGCTGATAACATTCTTAAAGGTATGGGTATGAATTATGTTGCTCTTTCAGTTGTAAAAAATGCATTGATAAAATGGTATGAAACTACTGGAACACCAGAAGGAGTTTATACACCTGTAATAGAATTACTTAATATATCACCAATGGTTGGTATTAAATTTAGACAAGTTCTTAAAGGTATCAAAGCATTAGAATACAATAAAGAAGTAAATCCAGAAGGTGATAAAGTTATACCTGCTAGTGCAATGGTTGAAGCTGCTGCTTCTTTTGTATCTGTAGGAACGAATATACCAGCAGATAGACTTTATCAAAAAATAGAAAATATATCTGGAGCACTTGATTCTCAAAATGAAGATTGGCAAAGAATAGCACTTGCTTTTGGATATAGTAAGCAGAATTTAGGTATAAAAGATAAAGAAGAAGAAACAGGATCTGCAACTAGAGGTAGTAGTTTGAAATCACCAGGTCTTTCAGGTGGTGGTTTGAAATCACCAGGATTAAAATAACAGGAACAATACATAATGAGCACCATACTCAAAGTTCCTATATAAGAAAAGGGGATCACAATTAAGTGAATCCCCTTTCTTTATTTAGTGTGTATAGCACTTTTAAGTATTTAAAACCGGTTTTGGTTTACTTTCTTCTAATTCCTTACTAGCTTTTTCAGTCATCGCTTTAATAGCATCGTCATAACCAGGCATTAATTTGAGTGTCTCTAATGTACCAGCAGCTAATACAGTTAAATGCTTTTGTTCGTCCATTATATTCTGAAGTACTCTAATAAGCGCATCAACTTTATTCTTCATTTCAACTAAACTTTGTTCTTTCATTTTTCTAATTCTTTAATAAGTTTTTTAATTGCTTTTAATTGTCCATGTGTAATATTAAAATACTGTTCCTGAAAATTACTGATATTGACATCCCATCCTTCGCCATTCTTCCATTCAGTTATTTCTATATAAGCATCTTTTTTACTAAGATAATCAAATTCTGATAATTCAGAAAATACTGATTTTCTATTGTATTTTTCTATTTCTTTTTTCATAAATTTATTATATTACCATTACTACTTAATTTTCCAAACCTTCCATCAGTTACTACAGAACCATTGCTAAATATGGTATCACATATAGATAATTTCATTGTTCCAGCGTTTATAATTTCTTTATTATTGTGTATGTGACCAAATAACATTAACCTAGGTTTTATCCTAGTTATAACATGTCTTTTAAGAGCATTACAACCACAGTTTTCTAAATTACGATTTCTATCTTCAGAAATATCTAATATACCCTTAGGTGGACCGTGTGTGATTAATATATCAACATCATCATCTACACTGCGTGACCAATGTTTATCTAGTTTGTCTCTACTCTTCATAAATGACCAATTGCTAAAACTAGGTGTTATTGGACTACCATGAATTTTCAATCCGTCTATATGTATAAAATCATCTTCAAGATATATAATACCATTAGTATAAAAATCACTTGTACTAACTAACTTCTTCTCAATAGAAGAGTCATGATTACCTGCTACATAGATTTTAGTTGGAATATCTAATTTAGAATACCAATCTATAAAATTCCTAACTTCAGGTTCGTTATTATATGGATCTCTAGGATTACTACAATCACCAGAATGTATTATCATATCTATATCTTTAGGTACATCTAGTAAATCGTGATAACCATGTGTATCACTTATATGCCATATTCTCATAGTTTCTCTACTTTATAAAACATTACAAATACTTTTCTACTATTTAAAAATTCATTAGGATATTTACTATGGAAGTAATTACATGGATAAGATA
>Ga0114974_10003313_pt1 | contig 12181 bp, 13 predicted proteins | sample S_130206_EF_Meta_FD_87318 | JGI IMG/M metagenome (GOLD analysis project Ga0114974, IMG submission 87318) | Freshwater microbial communities from Lake Simoncouche, Canada to study carbon cycling - S_130206_EF_MetaG | ecosystem: Environmental > Aquatic > Freshwater > Lake | place: Lake...
AGAAACGGCATCTTCAAGCTCAAAATAGCTGCCGCCATTCTTTAGGTAGAGTTTATAAGCCATTCTGCCTAGGGTTTCTGCGTCTCTCATTTGTTCTCTCTCCTTTGATGATTCAGTTTCTCACGTTTCCGACTGAATGTCAACCCACTAATCAAAAAAAATACCACTTATTTTGCATTTAAATTCATTTTTTATCTCACTCAATTTTATCACTCGAATTTCGACTTTCCACCGGCGCATGGTGTGTTCGAAATACTACACTTCGAAATGTTACATGTGTTTCGAAAATATACATGTTTCGAAATTACACTCCTATTGCCACGCTCGTGCTGTTATTGCCAAGGTCAAGTCCTTATTGCCACGCTCGCGTTGTTATTGCCAAGGTCAAGTCCTTATTGCCAAGCCCACGTCCGCCTATTGCCAAGGTAAAGCTAGGCTATTGCCTAGCTCTAGCTTTGCGGATGAGTGTTGCAAACTTCATCCGGTTTGCGTTAATGTGTTTCATCATTGTTACTTGGTCAGCGTGCCAATATGGTTTGCGCGGGGCAAGAGCGAATGTAACAGTGCTTTTAACATTGTTACATGCGCTGCAAAGCATCTGACCATTCGACTCGCTATTGTTACAATTAATGTTAGGTGTGCCGTCCGCGTTTTTGCGCGGGATAATGTGGTCAACCTCAATTCCAATCCAGCCGGGAACGCCACACGCCCAACAACAATTTCCCTTCGCCCGAATGGCGGCTTTAGTCGCGGAAGTGAAAGAGTGCTTGGCGGTCATAAGCTTGTTTCCTTGTTTCGATGACCATTTATCGCATGGCGTCGAAAATAACGCAAGCGGAAAAACACGTTTTTCGTTCACAAAATAGTGAATAAAAAAATGTGTATAAGACCTGTTTTTCCTATTGACGGCGATTCAAAACTCGCATATTCTGCTAGTGTGGGAATCCGTGTTCGAGCGGCGCCATATGTAACAAGTCATGTTACATTTGTTTGTTCACGTTTTGTTCTAGCCGGTGCTAGGTGTGATAATTATATCACACCTTTTGCTCATTTTAGTAAACCCTCACCTTTTGCATGGTATAGGAAACTTTTCCGTCTGCCCAGAAAGTTTTCTTTATAACCTTATAACCTCTTTTCAGCAATTCTAAAGCTTTCTTTTCGCAATAGGAGGGGTTCCCGGTGAAAATCTCTTGCAGAATCTTTTCCATTTGCTTTCCTTTCTCTGTTCTAACCATGACCCTTTATCGCATGGCGTCTAAAACAATGCAAGCGGAAAAACACGTTTTTTGATCACAAAATAGTGATTAAAATAAGTTATTTTATGGGTTGATTCTAATCCAAAACTCGCATATTCTGCTAGTGTGGAAATCCGCGTCGAACCGGCGCCATATGTTACAAAAATGTAACATATGAGTTGGCACGATTTTTGCTAGTTCACGTTTTGTTCTCAGCGGTGCCAGGTGTGACATTTCTGTCACACCATCCTATTAGGGGCAAGTAGCGCCCCGATGGCGGAAAGGCCTGTCGTTGAAAAGATTTTCAACGGCTCTCCAGCCTTTCTTAAAAACCGCAGGCTTGCGGGGAGTGCGGGGAGCGCGAACGGGACGAGGGGTGGAAGGGGTGGAGCTGGCAGTCATGGGAACCTCCGTGGTTGTCCCTGTTTCGATGATTAAGTATCGCATGGCGTCAAAAACAATGCAAGCGAATAATGCGCTTATTCGATCACAAAATAGTGATTAAAATAATTTATTTTATGGGTTGACCTTACATGTGATTTCGCGTAATCTGCTAGTGTGGGAATCCGTGCCGAGCCGGCGCCATCGACCCTAAAAAACTGTTTGTTTTCAATAGGTTAGCGGGACCTTGGCCCCGCCTTAACCCATTGATTTTATTTAGTTTTTCCTGCCTCGCAGGCTAGCCAAGCTTTGATGACGGCTCTGGAAAGGGTCTGAGCCGCGATGACTGTTTTGGAAGGTTTGCCAAAGGCTCTCGCCTTGTTCACTCGGCCGATGATTTCGATTCGCTGGCGGGTCATGTTGTTCTCCTTGTTTCGATAATTAATATTCGCATATTCCGCCTAGGCTGTCAACCCTCTTTATTGATATAATGATGCGCCCCGAAAAGAATTATCATCACGAAAACGAGAGCGAAAAGAGGGGCGAAGATTATTGCTATGTCAAAGCTGTTCATTTGCTAAACTCCATTTTACGCCATGCCATTTTATAGGTAACCTTGCCATCTGCAAGGAATGTTTTCTTGACAACTCGCCATTGCCTATTAAGCAATTCTAAAGCTTTCTTTTCGCAATAAGAGGGCGAGCCGGTGAAGATCTGGATGGGTTTGTCTATTGTGGTGGTCATGTCGTCATCTCCTCTGTTCATGATTATTTATAGCAAGACCACGCATATAACGCAAGAGAATAATGCGCTTATTCGATCACATAATCGTGATTAAAATAATGTGGAAAAGACCTGCATTTGCTATTGACTCCCCGCACATAATCGCTTATTCTGCTAGTATGGAAATCCGTGTCCGCCCGGCGCCGTAGTGTAACATAAATGTTACACCATCGCCTCTCTATTGTGAGAGGCGAGAAGCATCACGCTCTGCGCGATAGGCACGAATCTTTTCGGCCTTTGTTACATTGAGGCTAGCGATAAACTCATTCCAGAGATAGCCGTCTTGCATAAGCTCGGCAAGAGAGACGTCGCCGTTAATGATGACGTCATAGTCGCCGTTCTCAACTACGAAGCGGGTGTAGGAAGCGGTGATACCCATGTGCTGTTCTCCTCTGTTCCGATGATTAAGTATCGCATGGCGTCAAAAATAACGCAAGAGAATAATGCGATAATTCGATAACAATAATGTGATCAGCCCCCGCCCATACCATGCCTAGACTTGGCATGACTCTTGCTAGTTCACGTTTTGTTCTCCGCCCCGCTATTGCTTAGCTTATGTCGAGCCGGCGCCTCCCACCCTATGGTACCATACGCCCGCCTAGCATGTCAATAGCATCTGAGATAAATAAATAAAAAAAGATAGGCGCTTATCGCGCCTGTCTCTCTCTTGCGCGCTTAATTAGCGCACGAAACTTGTTACGATTCGCAGTAACTTGTTTCATCATTGTAACTTGATCTGCAATCCAGAGAGGCTTGCGAGGCGATACGGCGAAGGTAACTTCGCCCTTAACATTGTTACATGCTGAGCAAAGCATTTGGCCGTTGCTCTCATCACTATGTGAGTTGGGATTGTTACGCGGAACGATATGATCGACTTCGATGCCGACCCAGCCCGGAAGGCCGCAGGCCCAGCAGCAATCGCCCTTAGCGCGGATCGCTTGTTTCGTGGAAGGGGTGAACTCGTTGCGCTTGGTCATGTCTATCTCCTGTCTATGGATTAAATATACGCGTGATCGCTTAGACTGTCAAGCGCATAATCGAAAAATAATGCAAATAATTTTGTTCACGTTTTGTTCTCCGCTAAGGCTATGCTCTAGGTAGGTCATGCCTAGGGGGTACCCACCCTACCCCCTACCCTACCTATCGCCTTACGATATAAAAAAAATATCTATAAATAAATAAAAAAAATAAATCGACGATTTCATTTATTTATGTTGACTAGGGCGGTTATTAGGACTAGCCATAGGGGCGTACCTAGGGCGGACCGCTACTGACGCTCGATCTTAAATTTTTAGAACTCCTAAGGAGCCACGCTCGATCTACGAAAAAGTGCTTGACAAGGTTGCAATAATATTCTATCATCAACTATGATCACACTTTCGCTTTCCGCTATCAAACAGTTGAATATTGCATCTGCCCTAAATAAAAGTATGATACGTCTCGCCCTACGTGCTGGAGGTTGTGCAGGCTATTCTTACGATTGGAGTCTCGATACGCCAACGCAGGATGACTCCGTCATCGAAGGTTGCTTAATAGTTGATAACGTCACCGCCGACCTACTTGGCGATGTGAAGATTGCTTGGCAAGAAGATATATTCAGTAGTGGATGGAACATATCTTCTGAACATTTAAGTTCTTGTGGTTGTGGATCATCGGTGAGTGTTGGAGGGAATCATGGGTAGACGTGTTGATGTACTTACTGCATATACCTCCGCGCTACAGAATGGATCATACGTCGATTCACCGATGCCGCCACGTGGTGTTGCGCGAGGATTTAAGTGGTTAGATAGCATCAATGACTTTCCATACATCACCTATAATGTGCAAGACAGCGCGCTCGTGCATATATCTAATAACATACGTTACTATGCAATGGATATTGCACTCCGTGCATACGTGCGTGGTGAGAATGCGCAGGCACTTCTAGATCAGATAATGCTAGATATAGAGGACATAACAAATAGCTTCGCAGCCACCGCAGCTCGTTCGTTAGAAATTGTAGACGCTCGTATTCAGACAGTTCATTCAGACGAAGGACTGATGAATCCTTATGGAGTTACTGATATGAGGATTAGAATAACCTACCAACAAAACATTACAATTTAAAGTTGGACAAAAAATTTATATATGGTAGAATGAGAAAATGAATAACATTATAGTTACTACAGCCGATGCTATTAATCGTTCTTTAGATACTCCTGCTCTCGATCCAGTTTTCTTGAGCATTGCTAACGATTACCTCGCTGGAAAATCAATATCCAGCCTAGCGCACGACTATAATCTGCCTGCAGATCGTATTACGTCCGTAATTGAAAAGAAAGAGGTGAAATCTTATATAGATACGGTCTATGCTACACAAGGTTATTTAAACCGTGTGAAACGTGTAAACCTTATCAATGCGGTAATCGAGCAAAAAATGCAAGATGCCCTTGAGACGGGCATCCTTTCTAAGAAAGATTTGTTAGATTGGTTGAAGCTACTCAATGATATGGAGTCAGCTGCTAAGCCTAAAATTGGAGGTCCAGCTGTCGCCATTCAAGTTAATAATTATGAGAAACTCATGAAGGATTTAGTCAATGGCTAGAACTCGACTACCTCGTGATGATAATAATCATGCAATTCCTGTGTTGCGTTTTCGAACTGGGAGTGCACAGCAGTTTGCTACTAACGCTTCTAACTCAGTAGTATCTTCAGCTATCGCTGAAGGAACTCGTGTGGTTACCTTGCTCTGTTCGGTAAACTCATATTTTGAAACTGGTGGAGAAGCTGTAACAGCTAGCGCTAATTCACATTTTATTCCAGCAGGACTTCCTTATGATATGGCACTAGGGGCTGATCTTTCGGACACTGATGGATATCATAGATATGTAGCAGTATTCACTGCTGGCGGTTCTGGTATCGCTTATATTTCTGAGAGAGAATAAATGGCTTTAAAAGTTACATCTATTATGATGAATTTTACAGCTTCTCTAGCAGCTTTTGTGGCTGTTCGCAATAGAGAGCAGTTTGTTAGACTTAGAACAACCTATTTATCTACTCAGAACGGCTTTACACTAATAACACAATCTAATAAAGAGATTATTGCTATACCCGTTGTAGTAGCCAGTCAGACAGGCTTTACTATAGGAACAAATGCAGGTGATGGTCTACTAGTTTAAGGAACACAACATGGCAAATACAGTTGTTAAAATTACGGATCTAACTGCTATGTCCTCAGCTTCTGCTGCGGACGTATTTGTTATTGTCGATGTTGCTAATGATGAAACTAAGAAGATTGATTTTTCTAATCTTCGTATCGCTATTGGCGGATCAGATCTATCTGGTGTAGTTGGTGGATTAACTGGTACTAATGCTGCTGTAGTCGCTCTTCAAGCTAATGTTGGTGTTTTACAAAATACTAAAGATAGCATCGCAAACGTATATTCAACGTATGCAGTTTTATACGCTAATACTGTTGCCCTAGCAAATTCTATTGCACTAAAAGCAAATCTCACCTCAAACAATTATCAGATTGCTATTCAACCTAATGGAAACGTTAGTTTCCCTACAGGTAACATTGCCGGAGCTGGCTCTAATTATATTTCTCTAACTGGAGAGAATGTATATTTACATGATACTACTGGTAATTCATATGTACGTGTTACAAAAGATTATGTTACATTAGAAAGTAATACTAATATATGGAAGTTTGACGGACAAAACGGTGTATTATACTTTCCTACTAATAATTTAATTATTGATACTGGTAATACTGGTTATAATTACATAGATCACTATAACTCAAGTTATCTTAGAACTCTTGGTCCTAATTCCAACGCTTCTATAGGTTGGTATTTAAATGGGGATACTAGTAATAAGATTTCTGAGATTCGTTTCAATGCTAGTGCTAACGGAGCTATCGAACTTGTAACTGGTGATACTGGTCAAACTATCTGGAACTTTAGTAAGCTTGGTGAAATTCGTTTTCCAAATAACGATATTCAGGCTAATGCTTTTACTGGAGCTTATATAGCTAATACTCTTACTGGCTTAACAGGCGCTAACACTGCTATTACCAATCTTCAGACTGGTTTAACTGGGGCTAACACTAACATTACTGCTTTACAAGGTGGTATATCTGGAGTTAACGCTTCCATTCTTAACGTACAGAGTGGTATTTCTGGTTCTAATGCTTCTATTCTTAACCTACAGACTGGTATTAGCGGTTCTAATAACTCAATTAATTCTTTACAGTCTAATCTATCTGCTTACGCAGTGTATGCTAACTCTGTTCTTAGTAATGCTGGTTCTGGAAGTGCTGATTCAGTACAAGCTAATTTAATTGCATATTCTTATAATATTAGTGTAAATATAAACTCTGTACAATCTAATCTAGTTTCATATGCGTCAACTACTAATACTCGTATCTCTGGTAGCGAGTCAAACGTTATTTCTCTACAAGGTGGTATCTCTGGCTCTAATGTTTCTATTATTAACTTACAGAGCGGTATAGCAGGAACTAATACTGCTGTTGCAGCGATTACCAATTCTCCAGTTACTTTTCAATCAGATGTTACAATTCGTGGTAATATAACACTAACTGGTAATACTACAATTGTTACAGCTAATACAATTAGTTTCGGTGACTCTCTACTTGCTTTAGCGTCTAATAACTATATCTCTGATAACTTAGATATTGGACTATATGGACATTATTGGAATGGGACAGCTAATAGCCACACAGGTATATTTAGGTCTGCTGCTTCTAAAGATTGGATGATATTTTCAAACTATACAATAGATCTTGCAGGTAATTCAGAAATAACTATTTCGAATAGTTCTTTTCAGTTAGGTAACTTAAGAATTAAAACTGCAAATGCTTCTCAAGATGTTCTTGCGGCAAATGCTGTATTATCTACAGGTATATACTCTAATGGGGTTGAGCTTCGAGCTAACGACTATGCAACTTATCTTACCGCAGCCGGTGGGTTATCTGGAGCTAACGCTTCTATTGTCAATTTACAGAGTGGCTTAACTGGTTCTAATACTCGTATATCTGGTGCTGAGTCAAATGTAGTATCTTTACAGGGCGGCATCTCAGGTTCTAATACTCGTATTACAGGCGCACAATCAAATGTCATAGCACTACAAGGTGGTATTGCTGGAGCCAATAGTTCTATAAATACTGTACAAGATAATTTAACTAGCTTTGCTTCTTTTGCTAACTCAAGTTTTATCACAATAGCAGGTAATACAACAGTTGTACAACAAAGTTTAGAAGCATATTCATACAACGTAAGTGCTAATATAAATTCCGTACAATCTAACCTTGTATCTTACGCATCAACTACTAATAATCGTATATCTGGAGCTGAATCAAACGTTATCTCTCTACAGAGCGGTATCTCAGGATCTAATACCCGTATATCTGGAGCTGAGGCAAATGTTATCTCTCTACAAAGTGGTATAGCAGGTTCTAATACGGCTATTACTAATCTTCAAGGTGGTCTATCAGGAGCTAATTCTTCTATTGTATCCATCCAATCTGGTATATCAGGTTCTAATACTGCTATTATAAATCTTCAATCTGGTTTATCCGGTTCTAATGCTGCTATTACAAATCTTCAAACAGGCTTGAGCGGTTCTAATACTCGTATCTCTGAAGCAGAAGCTAATGTTCTATCAATAAGAGGTGGCCTAACTGGCGCTAACAGTTCTATAAATACTGTTCAGTCTAACTTAGCTATATATGCTGCTTATGCAAACTCATCTTTCAGTGGTGGTGGAGGTTCTGGTGCAGCAGATTCTGTTCAATCTAATCTTACTTCTTATGCATCAACTGCTAATGCACGTATTGCAAATACTGAAGCAAACGTAATATCATTACAAGGTGGTATTGCTGGTGCTAATACTGCTATTTCTAGTAACTATTCTAGTATATTAGGACTACAAAGTGGGCTAAGTGGTTCTAACGCTGCTATTACTAATTTACAGACTGGGTTAACGGGGTCTAACACAGATATTACTAATCTTCAAACTGGATTAATAGGTTCTAATACTCGTATATCAGGAGCTGAATCTAATGTTATTATATTACAAGGTGCTATCTCTGGGTCTAATACTCGTATAGCAGGTAATTATTCTAATGTTATAGCACTACAAATTGGCTTAACAGTTTCTAATACCAATATTACTAATCTTCAGTCAGGTCTTTCTGGTTCTAATACAGCCATTGTTAACTTACAGACTGGTATCTCAGGTTCTAATACTCGTATTACAGGAGCTGAGTCTAACGTAATAGCTCTACAAGGAGGTATTGCTGGATCTAATACCCGTATTACAGGTAATTATTCTAACGTTATAGCATTACAAGCTGGAATATCAGGGTCTAATACTCGTATTACAGGAAGTGAATCTAATGTAATAGCCCTACAAGGCGGTATATCAGGTGCCAATAGCTCTATAAATACTGTACAAGGTAATTTAGCTGCTTATGCAGTATATGCTAATTCAACTTTTACTGCTAGTGGTGGTAATGTTAATGCAGTACAATCAAATTTAACTGCTTATGCAGCTTATGCTAATACTACTTTTAGTGGAGGCGGTGGTGGGGGTACGTTTACTGGCGGAACAGTTTCTGGTGCAACTACATTTTCAAACGGAGTAACATTAAGTAGCACACTAACTGCTGGCGGATCAGTTGGTGCGTCTGGTCAAACATTATTATCAACTGGTACTGGTGTGCAGTGGGGTGCATTATCACCTGGATATAATTATAGTTCGCAGTTTAATGGAAGCAGTACATACCTTAGTTTTGCTGATAACACAGCGTTTAATTTTGGAACGGGAGATGCAACAGTAGAATTTTGGTTTAATTCTCCAGGAACAAATAACAATTATCCTGGTATTGTTAGTGCGGTTGATTATAATTTAGCGGGAGTTGCAAGTATTAGATTTGATAATACTGGCGCAAAGGGTAAAGTATACATGTATTTAAATGGAGGTGGTGATCCAGTTATTACAAGCACTTCAACCATTTCATATAATACATGGGCGCACATTGCAATTGTTCGTCAGGGAACTTCATTAAAGTTATATTTAAATGGAAGCCTCAATACTACAGTCACAATCAGTGGATCATTGGGATGGTATCTCAGTAATGGCGGTATGCGTGTAGGACGTGGATTTGATGTTGATGGTTCAAATGGTTATTTTCCAGGGTACATATCAAATTTACGTCTTGTTAAAGGCGTTGCAGTATATACAGGTGCATTTACTCCACCAACAGGTCCATTAACCGCTGTTCAAACATCTGGAACTAATATATCAGCTATCACTGGCTCACAAACAAGTTTATTAACTTGTCAATCAATATCAGTAGTTGATAATTCAGCAAATTTAATTGGTATTACTAACAATAATGGTGTAACCACAACAGCAACTCAATCCCCATTCAGCTCCACCACAGTATCAATACCAACAGCATCACTAACCTCTGTTAGACAACAGTTCACTGGCGATGGATCAACAACATCATTTTCTGTTGCTGGTGGGTATACTGCTAATGCTATTTCTGTGTTTGTCAACGGTGTATTACTTCGTAATGGTACTGAAGTAACAGTAACGAACGGTTCAACTGTGGTGTTTGCTATTGCTCCTTTGAGTGGAGCATTGATTGATGTTGTTGGAACTGTACCAACAACTTATAGTTCTATTACGCCTGTATCTTATAGTGTTGGGTTTAATGGTACAAACCAATACTTAACTACTCCTATAACAGCAAGTGGTCCTTTAGATATAAGCAGTAATACAACATATACTATTGAAGGATGGGTAAACTGGAGCGCCCTTACTGCAAACAGATCAGTTTGGAATTTTAGTAATAAAACAGGTAGCCCAACATCAATATATTATCAATTGTTTATTTCTTCTTCAACAGGAAAACTTACTTGGGAAGAAGCAAATACATCAGCAGTATTAACATCTATTGGAACTACATTTGCACCGACCATTGGAACATGGTATCATATTGCTATAGTAAGAAATGGAACTGGTACAAATAATATAACAATATATGTTAATGGAGTTTCGGTTGGTGCTGGAACATACAGCCCATCTGATCAATTATTTACAGAATTTATGTTAGGAGCTATATGGTATAACGGCGCTTATGGTAATTTTTTCCCTGGTAATATTTCCAATGTACGTGTTGTTAAAGGTGTTGGTGTATATACAGGTGCATTTACACCACCACAAACTCCTTTAGCTGCTGTTCAATCAGCAACAAATCCAAGTATACAAGCAATCACTGGCACACAAACATCACTACTTACTTGTAACGGACCAACAATTATTGATGGTTCAACTAACGCATTTACGATAACCAATAATGGTTCTGCACCAGTATCAACTGCTATTGTGCCTACGTTTACTAATGTGACAGTTAGTGCAACAGCCGGCAGTTATTCGCGTGTTTCATATACAGCTACAGCTGGTCAAACTACTTTTGCGGCAAACTATAATGTTAACTATGTACAAGTTTATTTGAATGGTATTCTACTGAATGGCGCTGACTATACAGCAACAAATGGAACAACAGTTGTTCTCGGAGTTGCCGCTGCTCTTAACGATATAGTCGAAATCGTTGCGAATAGTATAGCAGTTACAACTGGTGTTCTTAGTACTGGTACGCCTGTAAGTGGTCAGCTGGCTTCATGGACGTCTGCCACGAATACTATTCAGGGATTTGCTCCATCCGCTGCTGGTGATATACCGTTCTCTACGGATGGAACTACATTCACATCAACATCAAAAATTGTGCGTGGGACATCTGTTGCGTCTACCAGCGGCACCAGCATCGACTTCACTAGCATACCGTCTTGGGTAAAAAGAATATCGGTATTGTTTAACGGTGTTAGCACCAGTGGTGTTTCAACTTGGTTGGTGCGAATAGGTAGTTCTAGCGGCGTTGAAACTACAGGATATTTGTCTTCTGGATTTATTATCGCGACTACCGGCAGTATAATTGGTAATGGGGGCAACTCTACGGTTGGGTATTTAATTTTTGTCGACAACGCGTCATACACTTTTTCGGGTAAACTAGTAATTGACAACATTAGTTCAAACACATGGGTTTCTTCTTATGTTATAGGAAGCGGCGCGCAATTAACAGGATTGACTGGTTATGGCGCGGGCACTAAGACAATTTCCGGTGTTTTGGATCGAATTCGCCTGACCACCGTCAACGGCACCGACACCTTCGACGCTGGTAGCGTCAACATCCTGTATGAATGAGGAATAATAAATGACTATCTCTCGCAACATGTCTTTACTTGCACAGGGCTCAGCACCAACGACTGCGGGCAACGTGCTGTTCACTGCGGACGGGTCTGTGTGGTCATCTACGCAGAAGATCGTGCGTGGAACTTCTGTTTCTTTAAGTGGGACATCCGTAGATTTCACTAGTCTTCCATCTTGGATAAAGCGCATAACTGTTATGGTTAGCGGTGCAAGCCTAAACCTAACATCCCCAATTCAAATTCAACTTGGGACATCTGGCGGTTTTGTCACCTCTGGGTATTCCAGTGGCGTTGCTGCAATTAGTTCTGCCAGTGCTACATTAGGCGCAGCAGCAGTCACAACTGGTTTTTATGTTGGCGGGTTTAATGCCAACACAGATACCGTATCGGCAACTGTTTTCATCAGCAATTTAAGCGGAAATATATGGTCGTACACTGGGACAGGCGTTAGAACAGGAAACGTTGCAACGTATTTTTACGCCGCTATCCCGCAAACACTTAGTG
>Ga0114974_10003315_pt1 | contig 12175 bp, 10 predicted proteins | sample S_130206_EF_Meta_FD_87318 | JGI IMG/M metagenome (GOLD analysis project Ga0114974, IMG submission 87318) | Freshwater microbial communities from Lake Simoncouche, Canada to study carbon cycling - S_130206_EF_MetaG | ecosystem: Environmental > Aquatic > Freshwater > Lake | place: Lake...
AGTGCATCCGTGAGATGCATATTCTCGATTCCTGGTATCACTTAAACCGCACGGATCAGATCATCGGCCGCGCTATTCGCTACTGTTCGCACACGGCTCTCCGTGCGGTAGAAGCGCGTCAGGGTCTGCCGCCCATGGCGCTCAACAACTGTCTAATCTATCTGCATGTTACACGGGTTGCCGAATCAGAGGCCGGTCCCGCTTTCGAGACAGCCGACATGTATGCCTATCGTATTGCGATCGGAAAGGCACAGATGGTTGGTATGGTACAGCGACTTCTCAAGAAGCATGCATGGGATTGTAACCTAGAACTGGAGGCCATTACCTTTGCATCCCTGCCTCCACGGCGTCAGATCGATGCCCAGGGGCAGGATCGCCGGTCACTTCTCGAAGATGGAACGGAGATGGATGGCTATAGTATCAATGATGTGGATTACACGACATACTGTGACTATCAGCGATGCGCACACGAATGCGCTATCTCAGTTGCAGCTGAAGGCCTTCACTTGGATTCGAGTACATTCAGTGTTACAGATGCTCGGCGTCTAATCCTCGCAAAACAGAGCGTGGTGCGGCATCTCTTTGACGATCAGGTCATGATTCCGGAAAGTGTAGTGCAGGATATCTTTGGTGATCTGCCATGGGAGATCGCGTCAGAAGCGCTGATGGAACTCATTGATGGCCGGCGTTTTACATTGACGCGACCTGATGGTGTTGTAGGATTTCTGGTAAAAAAGGCGGGATATCTTGTATTCCAGCCAGCTGGCGTTGCGGATACTGACATTCCAATGTCTCTCAGATATGCGCGGGGCTTTCAGATGCGGCGGCATATGATGGAATCGCGAATGCCGGTATGGGGACGCGCGGAGGAGGCAGGCCCTGCTCCAGTACTCATTACGAAAAAGGCTGCGACCGAGGCAGGGGCGCCACCTGAAGAAGCATCTGCACTCATAGGACGCTGGGCCAGCTGGTTGGCCTTTGTGAATAGCAACGGTGCCGCTGGTCTGCCAACTGGTATGTCGAGCACACTACGTCTATGGGCATGGCTTCTCAACAGATACGCAGGTGTACCTGAGACACGACAGGTTGCATTACGCTGGTGGATCGACAAACTAACGCAGGCTGATCAGCGGTCCCTCTTGGAGATCGCTGCCGGCAGTGCAGGCGGAGATCCGATCATCGAAGGGCTGCAGGCGACGCTTGGATCAGAGATCTTTCGTTCTAAGCAGATCGTGGCCTTTCGCATATTCAACCCAGAGTCAATGGAAGTGCAGTTCTTTTCTAAGCCCATTACCGATGGTGCCTGGGGTCCTGCTCCTTCTACGGTTGCAGGCATTGTCGATAGAACACTTGGAAACAAGCCAGTAGCTATACCGGCTGGCACGGGATCGCTCATTGGATTCATTGCGGCCAAGGAGGGGCGGACGGTGTTCAAATCGCTAGATACTACGAAGGCGCGGAAGCACTCTTCGGTTGGAGTAGAATGCGGTAATACCTCTACCCTGGGGATGCATCGACCGGGTGTGCAGGCGTTGCACGCGGCCGCCATGACAAGCGATCTTGCCCCGCTCGTTCTGCCAGATTCTGATGACTCCTGGGACGAAGCCGGTGCAAAGAAACGCATGGCTGCGATCTCTCCCGAACATGTAAGAGATCTTACGCACCAGCCGCTGTGCCTATATCTGGAGTTTATGTCACGGCTCTTGGATGCTCGTCATCTGGGTGGGCGCCGGTGGTTCTTGAGCGCAGTGGAGGCGGTGCAGTCAGGGCTAAAAGGAAAACGAAGCTGATGAGTAATATGCTTGCAGCTGTCCTTATGTTGAAAAACGAAGAATCTAGCATTGGCCCAACGCTAGATTCTATTCGTGATTATATCAAACATATTGTAGTATTCGATACAGGTAGCACAGATAAGACTATAGAGATCATCAAGCGCGTGTGCGCAAAAAACAAGCAGATCTTATATCTCAAGCAGGGTGGTTTTACAAATTTTGCGGTAAGCCGTAATGAGGCACTGGATTTTGCAGAGGAAAAGCTACGTAAGTCTGACATTGAATTCTATCTACTACTGGACGCCGGTGATGAATTCAGGACGAAGGGGACGAAACTGCAGGTGCTTAGTATTTTGCGCAGAATATCAAACAGGCATAAATTCGGAATAGTAATGAAACAATGGCTGACCGAATCTGGAATGATTGATCATTACGATGTTCGCATGGTCAGGGCTGGCTGCCGATATAATCTAAAATATCCAGTGCACGAGACATTGGCCGGCAGAACCGCTGAAAATATGATTTTATTAAATGATCTCTTTGTTTTATATCAGAATCGTATAGTGCACGGCGTTTCTTCTACCGCTCGATTTGCGAAGGATATTCAAATGTTGCTCGAGGCACCACCGGCACAGAGAAATTACTATCATCTGGCGCAATCCTACGTCGATTCAGGTGACCACGAAAACGGATATAAATATTATATGCTAGCGCTTGAAATGTGCGTACCGAATGATCTGGATGGATTTGAGGCTATTTTAATCTTATCGCGAATATTGATGTGTGCCATAGGCTTGAATAAGGATTTCGACATAGTATATGATCATTTTAAGCGGATACTTGATATAAATGATAATTATATAGATGCATATATTTATTTTTTCAAATATTGCATCGATTCGGATAATCACGAAAAGGCACGACCTTATCTCTCTAAGTTAGCGAATATGGACTATCCATTAAATAAAACGACACATACCTCTCATAATTTCTATAGCTATTTGCGATGGCATTTGATCAGCACAATTTGCTTAAAGATCGGTGACAATGAGATGGGGAGAACTGCGTGTTTGAAGGCTTGTGCTGCAGATTCTGTGATAGATAAGATACATCTTCAGTTGTTTGATAATCGGATCCGTCTAAATGCAGAATAACATGGATACAGCTGACTTATGAAGATATCGTCTTTACCTAGGTCCCAATTCATTCGACTGATATAGTATGTCCGCACTTCTACCGAAATATCGTATAACACGACATATTCGCAGCGGCTGCAATTTATGAGACAGGTTGGAGGAGGTATTCCTTATCGTGAAGTATCGAATGTTATTTTGCTTCACGCGGTTATAACACCTTAAAAGGTGATCAACCATTAGCAGAGGAATGGCAACTGCACGTATGACACTCTTTAAACCCGTCTTTCTGGATCAGCGAGTTTCGCTGAAGCCCAGCGAACTCAAAGACGCATCGGCCGATATCGACACCTATCTCGTGGCCAAGATCCGTAAGGATCTCGAGGGCCAGTGCTGTACGCACGGCTATGTTCGCCCCGGATCAACGCAGATTCTTGCAAGATCCATGGGTCAGGCCGAGCACGGCCGCTTCACCGGTGATTTCATGTATCACTGCAAGGTGAAGATCATGTGTCTGCTGCCGACGGCCGACCAGATCATTGAGGGTCGGATTCTCAAGATGAACAAGCTCGGCGGCTACGCCCTCGTCGTCGATGAGGGGCGACTCCGTGAGGCCATGCGCATTCTGTTGCCTCGTGATCTCCACCTCGGAAATACAGGCTTCGATGCCCTCGAGGTCGGTCAGGGTGTCAAAATCCGTTTACTCAGATCGCGGTTCCAGGCCAAGGATGCCTTCATCCAGTCGGTGGGACTATTCGAGGGACTGTCAGCAGCGGCGGATGCTAAGAAGGGTGAGGAAGATATTATAGCTTTACAGCCTGCTGTGGCGGCGACTGAAACGGTGATCTGAAACGCCTCTTGCAGAGACGCGGCAAACACTATCATATAAGATAGTGTCCAAAATCAGAATGTCTGACGCAGTAGCCCTCGACCTTTTTATTCAGGACTTTGTCACAACTAACAAAGTCTTGAATTATCACTATTCGTGGTCGTCGCTAACCAATCGCCGCTTTCATGAAGACGGTCTTCAGAAAGTCTTCAGTTTTCAGAGCGGCGGATCAACGCACTACGCGATTGGCAAACAGCTGGCTCTCCCGGATGCCGATTGGTTTCGGATCGAACTCGTGAGAGCGATCCCACAGGTGGAGCATCGATTTGACTGTCTACGCATGATGCAGGCGGAGACACACACTGGCCTTGATGTTGAGGCCGTTGGGGCTGACACTATCCTCGTCCGGCTAACTACGCGGCATCGTGGTCTGATCAATATGGTCTTCGTCATTCGTGATAGCCTGCCCGTGGTGAATCCGTTTTTGGCATGACTTTCTGAAAAGGACCAGAGAGGCAATCGTTTAAAGCCAAAAGGAAGAACCTGCGAACCGCCTAAGAATGGAGCCCATCGAATATGAACGCCGCAGAGCATTTTGTGAGGAGATAAAGGAGATGGGGAAGTCAGAGCACATCGAGATTGCACGTATCCTGCGCAAGCATGAGATACAGACAAGTGAAAATCGCAGCGGCATCTTCTTTGATATGGTTAAGCTCCCCCAGGAAGTGTTCGACGCCCTTTTGACATTCCGTGATTTTGTGCAGCAAAACAATGAGGAGCTAGAGAAACGCGATACTCCTAATAAGACCAGAGAGCAGTAACGATATGCGCGATCGCAGTCTAAGAAGAACCCGACCTTAATAAAGTAATGGGTAAGCTACAACACCAGGCCGCAAGTGTCAGTTGGGATGAGATTTCCGCTGCTATTTCCGTCAATCCGCAGAAGTCAGTTTCTTTGAGCGGAGGTTCCGCCTCCTCTAGTGTCGCCGCACTACCAGCAGATACTGTCGTCAGTTGGTTACCTGGTTGGACAGAAGATTCTTCATTTAATGTGACTGATCCAGTGTCATTTTCGCTGTGGGTACGCGACCCACTGTATCGTGTGGCGGCGCCAGCAATTCGCCGCTCTATGGAAATGGAGGAGGCCTCATTCTTACTGCACAGTTCTGAGGCGGCCTGGAAGCAGCACAATGGGCGCGTGCGTAGCTGGATTCGCAAGCACTTGGAAGAAGATTTGCGATTCCGTGCCGGCGGAGGTGAGCCGGCTCCAGATGCCTGGGAAGCCATCCGTACGACAAAGCGGGCGGCCCTGCTTCTAGACTATGTCTGTGTCTTACGCGGCCTGCGCGTGGCGCTCTGGTGGCCGGATCTCAAGGTTGTGACGGTGGTGCCTCTCTCTGGCCTTCCTGTGCAGCCTCCGATTGCTCAGCTTAATTGCCTCTCTGGCCGAATGCTCCTTGGACCTGTGGGAGAGGCATCAGTTCCCAGCACCTCTTGGCCCAATCTGCTGCTCAAGGCGTCGTCTGAGATTGTCTGGGCCCCACCTGCCTCTGCGCCCTCTATTGGCTCTAACACAGTTGCACAGATCCATGATCGGATTCGGCTCCTCTTGGACCCGACACAGCCTTATGTGCGGACAGGAGGACGTACGGCGATCTGGAATCGTCTCATGTGGCTGACACTCGAGGCTTCGTTAAATGGTAAGGAGGTGCAGGATGAGGTTGGGGCCGGTAAAGGTGACCCATAAACCACCGCCTTAAGTAAGGAGTACGATGGACCTACGACGCAGTGATCTTGATGGGCTTAATCGTCTTGCCGGCCTGTGGAAGACAACCCCTGGAGCAGAATTTGAGGCGATGCTCACAGGATTGGATCTTACCGGCTGGCAGGATGTGATCCAATATCTCCGGAGTCTCGGCATGCGCGAGAATCCGCAACTAGTGAAAATGAATATCTGTCTTTCTAATGATATTCGGATAACGCTGGAGGGTGCCGGTGTGATCCAGGCCTACTGTCGCGACAATCGCATCAGCGACAAGCCCTTCGTGGCTATGCTCAAGGAGGCGATCACCGATGCGGAGCCCGTGACACTCGGCACCTACGGTGCGAAGGCAAAGCTCAAGCGGGAGATTCCCTTGGCAGCCGATGACGCGCGGGTCAAGGAGGCTCTCAGTCGATGGGATCAACTCGGCAAGCACTTCCGCAATATCCAACGATTTGAGTTCGTCGCGCCAGGCGGTGTTCCAGTCCGATTCGATGTCAGTATCGTACGGGAGAATGCAGGGAAGCCTGCGCGGACCTTTCAGGAGGCGCGTGTGACGACGCAGCCGCCCAAGTATGAGGTAGAGGTGGAACTGACTGCACCTCGGTCTTCAACGCCAGACAAGGCAGTGCAGAACATTATCCGCGGCCTCTCCTGGCTACTCCAGGGTCGGCAGCGCTCCTTCGTTCTCGTGAGCAACCAGGCTGCTGACTACGTGCGCGAGTCGATTGGCTCTATCTTCAAATCTGGAGGTTCTAATCGGAATGGAAACGGAGGTCGTGGTCGCCCTACCTTCAAATATCCAGGTCCCCAGCCTGCTACGCTGGAGCGCAAGAACATTGTTGAGATATCTGAGCCTGGGGTTCCCAACCTTCGGACCATGCCAGGCGGCTATAACGTCACTGACAAGGCCGATGGTCTCCGTTGTCTGCTCTTTGTCAGCGATAACGGACGCATCTTCCTGATCGATGGCGGCGGCCGCGTTTATGCAACGGGGAAGCAGGTTGAGACGACCGCTGCAGGTCTCGTCCTTGATGGAGAGTGGATCCGTCGAGGACGAAAGGGCAACACCATGAGTCACTATTACGCTTTCGATATCCTCGCTGCGAAGGGTGGCGACACATCAGTGACTGGTCTGCCATTTATGATCGCCGGTGCCATGCTCGGATCCTCTGCCGCTGCGAATACGCGACAGGCGGTCATGGCTTCTATGGTAGGTCTCCTCGGTTCCGCATCTCAGGCCGTGCGCGGTGTACCCTCCGCCGAGAATCTGCAGATCGGTATGAAGGCCTTTCGCTCATCAGTGGGGGCTGACATCTTCCAGGCCGGCGCCGCTGCCACGCTCGAGGATGCCAAGTCGGCGCCCTACAATACAGACGGTCTGATCTTCACACCGAATGCGGCGCCGCTTCCCAATGGACGTGGTACCTGGCCAGAGCAGCTCAAGTGGAAGCCACCGCATGAGAATACGATCGACTTCCTTGTGATTGTGGATCATGAACGCGATGCCAAGGGCCAGCCGCTTGCGGCGGAGGCAGTTGGCACTAAATTTCGCGAAGACTCGGGTCAGACCGTGCGGTACAAGACACTGCGCCTCTTCGTGGGCAGCAATCGCGACGTAGCCTTTGCGGATCCGCGCTTAACTGTTCTGAGCGAGGCGCCGCTGCCGCGATCCCTTGACGAGGGTGAGTGGCGCGAAGTGGAGTTCCGCCCTGTGGATCCGCGGGATCCGATGGCCTCTCTCTGCTATGTGGCGATCGATGCTGGGTCGGCGGACCCAGCTGGCGCTACCTCTGCAGCGAATCTATTGGACGCGGGGGCGGACGTAATCCGGGCCACACGGACAGGCGATATCATCCAGAGTGATATGATTGTGGAGATGGCCTACCACCCTGAGCGGGCACCGGGCTGGCGCTGGGAGCCGACTCGTGTCCGCCATGACAAGACGGAGCGATGGCTGGCTCAGCAGTCAGGGGCAGGAGGCCGAAAGGGTGGTACAATGAACGCCGACTGGGTCGCCAACTCCATCTGGAATTCGCTGCACAATCCTGTTACAGAGGATGCCATTCGGTCTGGAAGAGTACAGCAGTGCGCGGCGCCCACGTCTCTGGCCCTTGGCATAAGCAGACGATCAAACGGCCGTGATCAAATGAAGGTGCAATGCATGCGGAACTTTAACGATTATGTCAAGCGATTTCTCTTTCGTAAGGTGGTGACGACCGCGGGCCTCACCCTATGTGATCTGGCTATGTCCAATGGTCAGGACATTGGTAAGTGGATCAATCTGGATGCCTCATTCGTCTTCGGCTGCGACGTTCAGGCGGCAAACATCAATTCGCCAGAGGACGGCGCCTATCGCCGCCTGCTTGACAAGATGATAGAGCTCGGCGGCCGCGATCGCGTTCCAGTGATGGCCTTTGCGCAGGCGGATGCGGCGCGTCGCCTCTCGACAGGCGAGGCAGCCATGACACCAGAAGATGCCGCTATCATGGCGAATGTGTTCGGTGCTGGTGGCCCTGTGCCAGAAGGGTTCGATGTCGTGAGCTGCATGTTCGCTCTGCAATACATGACGCGCGACGAGGCTACGCTGACTGGGTTTCTGACAAATCTCGCCGACTGTGTCAAGGTGGGTGGCTACTTTGTGGGTTGTGTCAAAGACGGCGATGCAGTGGCTCGTATTCTGGCTGGTGAGGAGAATAGTGTTACTGGGCGCGACGAGTGGATGATGACGAAGCGCTATGGTTCCGGTATTGGTTCATCGGTGCCGCCGTCAGCCGCTGGCCTTGGTCTGGCTGTCGATGTCGAGTTCTTCGCGGCTGGAGAGACATCTACGGAGTATCTGGTGAGCTGGCCCTATCTGCAAGCGCGACTTGCAGAATGCGGCCTGGAGCTGCTTACGGCGGAGGAGATCACTCTCATGGGCCTGCCTGCATCGACACAGATGTTTAGTGAGACGTGGTCGATGGCGGAGGTCGGTGGCGATGTGTTCGCGATGACGGATTCTATTCGCCGGCTCTCCTTCCTGAATAGATGGTTCATCTTCAAGCGGCGGTCGGATCGCAGGCCTGCACCTCTGCCTACAGGCGTGGCGATCGCACCACCGGTCGTGACTGAGCTGCGACCGGTGACTCCTGGGACAGACATCATCGAGTTAGAGCCTGCAGCCGAGACCGATGTTATTGAGCTAAGTCCTCTCCTCATTAATGCTGCTAACAAGGAACCCGATCAGCGTCTCGGTGCTGACTTGGCTGACTGGCCGCGCTACATGGCGCTCGGCACACAGACAGAGATCGCTGATCTCGCCGATCCAACTATCAAGTACCCTAGCGTAGAGGCTGCGCTTGCGGCCGCTAAGTACCAGAAGGCGACTGACAAGCCGGAGCTTGGTGCCTCTCTCTTCCGCGTAGAGGGTGCCATCCACCAAAAGTTTGCGAAGGAGCGTGAGAAGCTCACTGCGACGGGAGCACCGCCTGAGGCGATGGCCAAATCCGTGGATGACGAGGTCGCCATGGTGCGCATCGCCTCGGGCAAGGCCAAGATGAAGGCCTACAAGGCAACGTGGGATGAGAAGGCGTGGATGGATGAGCATCGCGATGCAGTGTATAAGGCCTACTTGGCCCAGCGGTTCGCGACGGATGCACGTTTCAAGGCTATGATCGAGGCTGCCAAGAGGCAGGGGACAGAGCTTCTCTTTGTTAATGGGGTGGATCCCAGCTACCTGGGCGTCGGTGTTCGCATCGACGGTTCGATCGCCGGCGGTGAGAACATGATTGGAAAGTGGATGATGGAGTTAGCTTAGGCGACCCGTGCTTTAGCACGATTAGCGTAAGATCAAGTAAATTGACGGCTAAAGCCTGTCATTTACTCTTATCCAAGCTTCTCAACCTGCACATTTTGCCTCCGTACAACGGCGATAGTCTCTGGATTATGTATTGTCGTCTCAGACCCGTCTATTACTGCAAATAACAGGCCCACAATGTTCAGCGAACACGAAAAAAATTCGCGTTTATTATTGACGCGGAATCCCAAGCTAGATAACAGTTCATGTAAGGCCTGTTCTTTTGCACGCGGATTCACGATACGTTTGGAGATTGCCACGCAAAATGCTGCTGGAACACCGGTCACGCTGCTCAACTCTCTAGCTCTCTCCTCGGGATCATCTAGCGTCATACCGATTTTAACGATGCCCGGCATACAGTCGTTTGTAAGACAATATACATAGCCTTCGGTCTCCATCCTATTGGTGACGCAAGTTATGCTCGTGACGAACATAAACGCGGTAGCCATCGATATCGGTGGATAAACGAAATCCATGTTTAACATACCACTGCTGCACCTCTGGGTCATCGACCGGTGTTAGATGAATCGTGGGCGTAAGTGAGATGACAGCTCTTAGAAGCCGTGTGCCAATACTTTTGCCACGGTATGCATCATGCGTAAAAATGTAATGGAGTTTGTTGTCTCCGACAATGGCTGCACCAACTAAGACTTCATTTATCCAGAATCCGAGACTAGCGCTCAGGTTCCGTGAAGCCCAGGCTGCAACAAAGTGCGGATCTTCTGACATGTCAAATACGTCGTGGAATAGTTGTTTTGTGACTGCATAGTCGGTCTGCTTGAGAGCACGGATCATTCTCTGCTCATATGTTAGGATTATGTTGTCGGTGGCGATCATCGGGCTGGCCATCATTTTTGCCGTATTGTTTTTGTATGTTTGGTCTTCTCAACAGAGAAAGATAGAAAGAAGCACTGATGTGGAGGAGGTTGTAGTTGTACCCGATAACTATTGGGTGCCTTATGGTTCTTGGTATGGTCCTTGGTGGGGCGGAAGTGGTGGCTGGGGTGGTGGACCTTACCGTGGAGGTGGTCACGGGTCTTGGCGTGGTCACGGTGGTGGTCACAGACCTCATGGAGGAGGCAGAGGAGGAGGCGGAGGAGGCAGAGGAGGAGGCGGAGGAGGCGGAGGAGGCGGAGGAGGCGGAGGAGGCGGACACGGAGGCGGTCACCGCTAAAGGTGATGAGTAAGTAACGCATCGGCACCACAAAATACGATGCCCCTTTCAATTAGTGATGGAGCCCTAGACTGGCAGAGACTGGCTGTGATCAACAAGCACCCGCGTGATGATTACATCCAATTTGAAGAGGAGACCCACACCTATACGATCGACGGTGTGAAGAAGGGCTGGACGAGCTGCACAGGTTTCTTACATAACTTCTTCGGTCACTTTGACGCTGACGCGGTAATTGCGAAGATGATGAAGTCGCCTAAGTGGTTTGAGTCCAAGTACTTTGGTATGACCCCCGAACAGATCAAGAAGCAGTGGTCGGATAAGGGCGCTGCTTCTTCAGAGGCGGGTACGCGTATGCACTTGGACATTGAGCGGTTCTACAATGCCATGCCTGCTGGTGGCACCCGCTACAGTATGGAGGACGGTTTTGCAGGCCTGGCGGCTGATCAATGGGTTCCGAATCCTGGTACGGAGTGGAACTATTTCTGCGACTACCAACGGTCATATGTTACACCCAAGGAGTGGATACCCTTTCGTACCGAGTGGCTGGTCTTCGACTCTGAGCACAAGGTGGCCGGCTCTATTGATATGCTCTACATGAAGCCCGATGGCACACTGGCCATCTATGATTGGAAGCGGGCGGAGGATATTAAGACTGAGAATCGTTTCCAGAGCGGCCTGGGTCCAGTTGCTCATCTACCTGACACGAATTACTGGCATTATTCGTTGCAGCTAAATGTCTATCGCTATATGATTCAGAAGCACTATGGCTACGTCGTATCTGAGCTGGCGCTAGTCGTGCTGCATCCGATTAACTCATCGTGGAAGGTGATGAAACTCAACTTCATGGATGAAGAGGTGGCTGAAATGATGGCCTCTAGGGCACGAGCTCTCGCGGTTCCTGGCAATGACGGATCAAAGCCGCTCGTTGTCTTTGATTAAAGTGCTTCTGCTATCTGATTGCCGGCTTCTGTGATTGTTCCTACTACGCTATCTACAACAGATTGTGCTGCAGCTGCAAGGGGTTCTGCTTCTTCTCCTTCTCCTTCTGCTTCTGCTTCTGCAAGAGCTAAGACTGGTGCTGCAGAAGCACCGTCCCCAACTAGTCCACGTGCCTCCTCTTCAGGAATTGGACTCGCCCCATCCAACGCGGCCAAGAGATCGGCCGGTAGATCCTTTGTAAGAAAACGAAACACTTTTCCGCGACTGACCAAGAGCTCGCGTGGTCCCCAGAAAATCATATACATCTGATTTACCACGATTCCTGGAGCCGCACCAGGAGGCTGTATCCACCGATTAATCTGCAACTTACCAGCTGAATCTGTAAGAACAAACAGTACATTGCTTGATGCAAGCGATGCAATAACATAGAAATCCTGCTGGCTCCACTGGAAAGGTCTGTCAGCCTCACCTTCTAGACCAAGCTTTTTGCGCCGGTCCTTCATATACTCCTCCCATTTATCCAAAGGCCGCGCTGTGCCTTCAGCAAAGGCCAACCGTTTCGCATCGTCGATTTCAGGCGGAGGATTAGCGACCTTTAGTCCCTTTTCTATCCAGCTAGCCGGTAGAACCGCAGGGCTAACCGCAGGACCAACTGGCTCAACATACATTTCTTCTTCTGCCCCCTCGAATCGTAACATCTCTTCAGGAAAGGCCATAGCAGCCTGCCC
>Ga0114974_10003318_pt1 | contig 12170 bp, 9 predicted proteins | sample S_130206_EF_Meta_FD_87318 | JGI IMG/M metagenome (GOLD analysis project Ga0114974, IMG submission 87318) | Freshwater microbial communities from Lake Simoncouche, Canada to study carbon cycling - S_130206_EF_MetaG | ecosystem: Environmental > Aquatic > Freshwater > Lake | place: Lake...
ACAGATCCCGTCGATTCAATCCCAGGTGACGGATTGGTTTTGTCCGTCGACGAATCTTGTGATGAAACAAGAGATCGAGCACTCGGGTCAAAAATCGGTGATTGAGGTGAAAGTGTTGCGGTAGGGGGCTTAAGGTTGTGGCCCATCGTAGCCTTCGGGTGCTTCGAACTGACCGCCACGCAACAAAAACCGCCCGCTGTATTTTTTCAGTGGCGCTGCCTTTGTACCTACATATGCTTTGTATTGCTCGAGGTCAGTGACTTCGCCGCGTGTAATTCAATATCCTGTTGCCATATCAGTCCCCAACTTAAATAGTCGTCGACAAACGTCTATGTCAGTTGATCGATGTCGAGCCTTATTTTGCGAACATGACCCAGTCTTCGTGCAACGATCTGATTATGTTATAAAGTATACAGGCGTATACATTTGGTTTAACATTTCATATTTAGTTCGCATCCAAGCAAACTATTGGTTAAGGGTCGGATCGCCAGTTGTCCGATCATTTGCGCTGCAGACTCATCAACAGGAGCCAAAAGTGAGAGTATCTGTCCAGATTCCTAACAGTGATTTAAGGCTTGCCCAAGATTTTGCAAAAAGAGCAGAGCGAGCAGGCTTTGACTCGTTGGTGGCGTTAGAAAATCAACACAATCCCTACTTGCCGCTGACGGCAGCTGCGCTCGTGACAGAAAAAATTCAAATTGGTACGGCCGTCGCGATGGCATTTCCTCGTTCACCAACGATTACCGCTATGGAAGCGTGGGATGTGAATCAGGCAACTGGGGGCCGCTTTTATTTGGGCTTGGGCGCTCAAGTCAAAACGCACAATGAACGTAGATATGGCATCGCCTGGTCGCCACCAGCCCCAAGAATGCGAGATTACATTGGAGCGGTCCGTGCAGTGCACCACACGTGGGCAACGGAAGAGCCACTTAGTTATGAGAGCGATAATTACAAACTGTCGTTGATGACGCCAAATTTCTCGCCTGAAAAGAATGGCTTGCCGCGAATTCCGATTTCTATTGCAACTGTGGGCCCCGCAATGTTGAGGCTGGCAGGGCAGTATTGCGATGGTGTTCGGTTACATCCCTTCTCAACAAGACGCTATCTTCAAGAAGTGAGTAACGTCCGCTTAGCCGATGGCTTGGTGTCAAACGGGCGAGAGCGAAAAAATTTAGAGATTATCTCTGGTGGCTTTATCGCTACGGGTCCAAATGAAGACGTTGTCGCCAAATGGCGAGAGTATGTTCGTTATCGGATTGCATTTTATTGTTCCACCAAGGCGTACTGGGATGTATTACGGTTGCATGGCATCGAAGAGTTAGGGTTAAAGCTCCAGTCTTATCCTCGTGAAGGGCGCTGGAATGAAATGGCCGCACAAATTTCAGACGAGATGATCGATTTATTTGGCGTTGTTGCGACGTATGCTGACTTACCCAAGGCGATAGAAAAGCGTTATGGCGGTTTAGCCGACACGCTTTACCCCTTGCAGCTAGAGCAAGATTTTGATCCAGAGCCGCTGCAAGAGATGATTGAAGCGATTCATCGTATCCCATGTGCATTTGAGGGTTATGCGAAAGAGGCGCCTGCGATGCCGGTTAAACAGGTTGAAGAGTAGGGCCATTTCTGCATGCCACTGACTGCTTTGCGAGTGCTAGAACTTGGAGTTATCCCAGCAGCCTCCTATTGTGGGCGCTTGTTCGCTGACTTCGGCGCAGATGTTCTAAAAATAGAGTCGCCCGACGGGGACCCTGCCCGAGGGCAGGCCCCCTTGGTGTCGCTGCATGACGGATCCCAAGAGGGCGCTTATTTTGGTTATCTCAACGTGCGCAAGCGCAGTGCGGTGCTAAACCCTGAGTGCGAAGTCTCATGCAAAAAAGTGCTTGAACTGGTCGAACAAGCAGACGTGCTGATTGACTCTCTGACGGTTGAGGAGAAACTCGCGCTTGGCCTAGATCACGAGCAATTAATACAAGCCAATCCAAATCTTGTGATCGTCGCCGTGAGCTGGTTCGGTGACACTGGTCCATATCGCGATTATGTTGCAAATGATGCCGTGTGTCGCGCTCTTGCTGGTGTATCTCACGCAATCGGGTCGGTCGAGGGGCCACCGGTGCCCTTGCCAGATTATCAGGGTTCAATAGTGGGTGGAGTCACTGCCTTCATGGCGGCGATGGCGGGTGTTGCCTCAAGCGAGCAACTGGGTGGACGTCGCTTTGAGGTCAGCGTCTTAGAGGCCAATCTGGCCATTGCAGACTACAACGTAGCGCTCTCTTGGTTTGCCGGGGGTCGAGATCAGCGCCGTGGCGTTAACCGATTTTTGCCTAATTTTCCAATGGGTATCTATGGCTGCAAGAGCGGTTGGATTGGCGTGACTGTTGTTACGCCGGTGCAATGGAAAACCTTTTGTCGTATCTTGGGTGTTGAGGATCTTGGTGCCGATCCTGCCTTCGCAGTTAACCGAGATCGACTAAAAAACGCCGACACACTTGAAGAACGTTTCAAGCACAAGTTTCTCGAGAAAACTGCCCAAGAGTGGTTTGAGATTGCGTTAGATTTGATGCTGCCCTTTGTTGTTGTACCCGATATGCAAGCGCTGTTGGTCGATCAAGAGCACCGACGTCGGGGTGTCTTTGAAACACTGACTCACGGAGCTCGCGAGTATGAAGCACCTCGCAGCCCGATGCGACTCAGCCTCACGCCGCCGCGCTCTGGTGGTACCGTGCCAACACTCGGAAGCGCCGAGATCCATTGGTCGTCCCAGAGGCGTACCTCTCAATTACCGAGCGCTAAGAGTGCCGCTAGCCCCGGAGACTTGCCGTTAAAAGGAGTCCTTGTTGTCGACTTGTCGATGGGGTGGGCGGGGCCGCATGCGGCGCGTCATCTAGCTGATCTCGGTGCTGAGGTCATCAAAATCGAAGCGTGTCAATATCCAGACTGGTGGCGCGGTGTAGACAATCGACCAATCGTCTTTGAGCAAAAGCTCTATGAAAAAAGCCCTTTTTTCATGCTGCAAAATCGTAATAAGCTAGGCATCACGCTAGATTTAACAACTGTTGATGGCGTCAACATTGTGAAGCAGTTGGTCGCTCGAGCCGATATTGTGATCGAAAATTACTCGTCTGGTGTCTTACCAAAACTTGGACTTGATTACGGTAGTTTGAAGCAAATCAACCCCGAAATCATCATGGTTTCGATGCCTGCGTTCGCAGCAGACGGCCCGTTGAGTGAGTGCCGAGCCTATGGCTCGACCTTAGAGCAAGCGAGTGGTCTGCCCACCGTGTCAGGAAGCGCGCAGAGTCCGCCAGCGATGAATCATATTGCGTATGGTGACCCGATTGGCGGTTTGAATGCCGTCTCGACCTTGCTGGTGGCTTTGGATCATCGCCGGCGCACTGGTCTTGGTCAGGTGATCAACCTGTCGCAAGTTGAATGTATGCTGCCGATGGTGGCACCGTGGGTGATTGAGCAGTCTGCAAACCAGCGAGTTCAGCCACGGGCAGGTTCAAAGCATCAAGCCTTTTCACCGCATGGATACTTTAAATGCTCGGGCGGTGATGATGAGTGGTTAATGGTTTCAGTGACAACGCAGGAGCAGTGGCTCTCTCTTTGCGAGGAGGTGCTTCCAAGCGAAATTCAAACAGAGTTTTCGAGGATGGATCTTTCGCAGCGGCGCATACATGAGTCGCCGATCGAGCAATACGTTCAAGCGTGGACTGTCAATCGCACACCTGTTGAGGCGATGACTATTCTGCAGAGCAAAAAAATTCCTGCTGGCGTGGTGCGAGCCCCCTTTGATCTCTTAAAAGATCCACATTTATGTGCCCGTGAATACTGGAGTTGGATTGAGCACCCTTTTATCGGCTCGCATCCTCAGCCAGCTGCGGCGTATCGCGAGAATGGCGTACGGTATCCAGTCCGTAGCCATCCCCCAACGTTGGGACAACATAATGAGCAGGTGTTGCTTGGCTTATTAAATTTTTCTCAGTTGGAGTTTGATCGACTACTCGCTGCCGGAATCATCGGTACAGCAGCGTTGCCCCCTCATCTCCGTAAAGCCAGGGCCGCTGTCGGAGCCAATTGATGTCTCAGGGTGAACAACAAAATGAAACGTTTCAGTCTGGCGATTGATAGTGCTCAGGAAGTGGTGCCAATAGACTGGCTTCTAGCCGCCGACCTAAGCGAGCTCATGGCCTTGGCTAGCGACAAGCGGGATCGCCTGTTCAAAAAAAATATCTCTTACTCAAAAAAGGCGTTTATTCCTCTGACTAAACTCTGTCGAGATGTCTGTCACTACTGTACGTTTGCGCAAGCGCCGCGATCGGTGCAAAGTGCCTATTTGACGGCGGAAGAGGTTTTAGAGATTGCGAAAAAAGCCGAAGTCGCGGGCTGTACTGAGGCGTTATTCACGTTGGGCGACAAGCCCGAATTGCGTTACGACGTGGCGCGTGAGGCGCTCAAGAGCCTTGGGCATCCTTCCACCATCAGCTATTTACGTGCGATGTGCGAATTGGTCTTGCAAGAGACTAGTCTGCTGCCGCACGTGAATGCGGGGGTCATGAGTCGAGACGATCTGGCTAGTTTGCGAGAGGTTTCGGCAAGTCAAGGTTTGATGCTTGAAACGACCAGCACAAGATTACAAGCGCGCGGTGCAGTACATTTTGGCTCGCCCGATAAAGATCCCACGTTGCGTTTGCAAAATTTGCAGTGGGCGGGTGAACTGTCGATTCCGTTTACGACTGGCATCTTGATTGGAATCGGTGAGACACGCGCAGAGAGGCTAGATGCACTGTTCAAAATTGAAGAATTGTCGAGGCAGTACGGACATATTCAAGAGGTCATTGTTCAAAATTTCAGAGCAAAGCCAAAGACCAAAAGCCATGCGATGGTGGAGCCTGACTTAGAAGATTTGCTGTGGACGGTTTCTGCAGCTAGGTTGATTTTGGGTGATGGCGTGAATCTTCAGGCGCCTCCTAATCTGTCGCCGCACGACTATCAAAGATTGGTGGCTGCGGGTCTGAACGATTGGGGAGGTGTCTCGCCGGTCACGATCGACCACGTCAATCCTGAAGCGCCTTGGCCTGTGATTACACAATTACGCGAGCGAACTGAAGGCGCGGGCAAAACATTGGTAGGACGTTTGCCGGTTTACCCTCAGTATGCCCTTGCGGCACAAACGTGGCTGGCGCCTGACCTTGCGGTCAAGGTGAGGCGACTGATGGATTCTGAAGGGTATTGCAGAGAGGACCAGTGGGTCACTGGTCGCAAGGCGTTGCCTCCTAATATTCGAGGAGCAAGTAAACATATTGCAAGCCAGTTGACGATGCAGCTTATTGAGCGGGCGCGTCGCGGTCAGCGCTTGGCTGAAGAAGACATTGTTCATCTATTTTCTGCGCGTGCGGCGGATTTTGAAGCGATTTGTGCTCAAGCAAACGAGTTGCGACGCGAAGTCAGTGGCGAGACTGTGCGGTATGTAGTGAATCGCAATATAAATTACACAAATATTTGTAGTTTCCGCTGCACCTTTTGTGCGTTTTCAAAAGGTAAGACGCATGAGGCCTTGCGAGGAGTGCCTTATGATCTTGACCTCTCTGAAATTGTTCGTCGGGCACAAGAGGCTTGGAGCCGTGGGGCAACAGAGGTCTGCTTGCAAGGTGGTATTCACCCTAGCTATACCGGCGAAACCTATCTAAATATATGCCGCGCGATTCGGTCTGCTGTGCCCGATATTCACATCCATGCTTTTTCGCCATTAGAAATTTTTCAAGGCGCCGCAACGTTAAAGATCGAAGTGAAAGATTTTTTGGCAGAGCTCAAATTAGCTGGCCTAGGTTCGCTTCCGGGTACAGCGGCCGAAATCCTGGATGACGCAATCAGAAAAGTGATTTGCCCAGACAAATTGAATACGGAGCAATGGCTGTCAGTTGTTCGTGCGGCGCATGAAGTTGGGCTCAGGACGACTTCAACGATTATGTTTGGTCATGTCGAACAACCCATACACTGGGCTCGACATTTGCTTGCCTTGCGTGATTTGCAGGCAGAGACTCGCGGCATCACAGAGTTTGTGCCCTTGCCTTTTGTGCATATGGAGGCGCCCATGTATTTGCGCGGTTTTGCACGTAAAGGCCCCACCTTTCGTGAAACTATTTTGATGCATGCGGTATCCCGTTTAGTACTGAATCCTCTAATTACGAATATTCAGACCTCTTGGGTCAAACTCGGGCCAGCAGGCGCTAAGCTTTGCCTTGAGTCGGGGGCAAATGACATGGGCGGTACCTTAATGAATGAGAGCATCTCGCGCGCAGCGGGGACTGAGCATGGACAAGAGTTTGAGCCGGCCGCGATTGAGCAATTAATTTTGTCGTGCAATCGGGTGCCGCAACAGAGAAATTGTTTGTATGAGCCAATTACCGAAACGCGGCGGTTGCAATCTCTTGAGGCAAAGCCTCTCTTACCGATGCACTTTACTCCACCCAAAAAACACCGTAGCCTGGCCACTTAAACATGACAACAGAAGACAAACCAATCATCGCAATTTTGGGTGGAACAGGCCAAGAAGGCGGTGGCCTGGCGGCCCGATGGACCAAAGCCGGCTACTCAGTGGTAATTGGGTCGCGTGACCAGTTGCGAGCGCAAGCGTCCGCAGCTGCCCTGAATCAAGAGTCCCGGACGTCCTTGGCCGTTGGCAGTACGTTGGAGGATGCAGCAGCAAAAGGATCAATCGTCGTGCTGACCGTGCCGTATGCGGCGCAACTCTCGACCTTGGAGCTCGTCAAAAGGCATTTGACAGGAAAAATATTGATCGATGTCACTGTGCCGCTTGTGCCACCAAAGGTGAGTCGGGTGCAGTTACCAGAAGGTGGATCGGCAGTCGTTCGGGCCCAAGCACTCTTGGGCTCTGAGGTTCGCGTTGTTTCCGCTTTTCAAAATATCTCCTTCGAAGCCTTACGTCGCTTTGATCGACCGATTGACTGTGATGTGCTGGTGTGTGGTGATGATTTGCAGGCCCGCGAAAGTGTCATTCAGCTGGCGAAAGCGGCGGGTATGCGAGCGTGGCACGCGGGCCCACTGGTGAATTCGACGGCTGTTGAGGCGCTGACATCGTTGCTGATTTTTATGAACATTAAATATAAAAGTCATTCTGCAGGGCTTCGGATCAGTGGATTAAACCAAGCGCCAGAGCCGCGACAACTGATCGTGACTGCACTGCCGGGGATCCCCGAGGTTGTACCAGGTGATGATTTGGTTTCGCTTATTTTGGCAGGTGTCGCACGAACAGGAGGCCAGCTTCAAGAGAATGATGTCCTCGTGTTGGCGCAAAAGGTTGTCTCAAAGGCTGAGGGGCGTTATGTTCGTTTAGCTGATGTTGAGCCTTCGCTCAAAGCGCAAGAGCTCGCGACTCACGTCAACAAAGATGCAAGGCTGATAGAATTAATTCTGCAAGAATCCAACGAGGTGATCCGTACCCGCGAAGACGTCATCATCGTTGAGCATAAGTTGGGTTTCATTTTGGCGAATGCTGGAATTGATGCTTCTAATATCGGCATTGGCGAAGAAGACGAATTTGTGTTGTTGCTGCCTAAAGATCCCGATGCCAATGCAACAGCGATTCGCAGAGGGCTCGAGCGTGCAACGGGCTTACGCCTAGCCGTGGTGATTAATGATAGTTTGGGACGAGCCTGGCGCCAAGGTACTGTTGGTACTGCAATCGGAGTCAGTGGTTTACAGGCCTTGCTTGATCTTCGAGGTAGGGTTGATCGGCGAGGCCGAGAACTCAAGTCGAGTCAATTAGGCCTGGCAGACGAAGTCGCAGCGAGTGCCTCATTAATGATGGGTCAAGCCAGTGAAGGGAGTCCGATCGTGCTGATGCGTGGCGTGCCCGAGATGGAAGGGGAAGGCAAAAGTTCGGATTTAATTCGAACTAAGAACATGGATCTCTTTAGATGATCATCGCCTTATCTGGAGGTGTGGGGGGGGCCAAACTGTCGTTTGGTCTTAGCCAAGTTGTTGCCCCTGAGGATTTAAAAATTATTGTCAATACCGGCGATGATTTTGAGCATATGGGCCTGCATGTCAGTCCTGATATCGACACCGTTTGCTATACCTTGGCTAGGATCGCCAATCCCAAAACCGGGTGGGGTTTGGTAGATGAAACCTGGAAGTTTATGCAGGCAACCGAGCGTTTGGGCGGCCCGACTTGGTTTCAATTGGGTGACCAGGATCTTGCAACCCACGTGCTACGCACAGAGCGATTAAGGCTCGGTCATAGTCTAAGCGACATTACTCGAGACTTTTCTCAGCGCCTTGGCTTAACGTGCGCGATTATTCCGATGTCCGATGATCCGGTACGCACCGAAGTTGACTCGTCCTTGGGGCGCCTAAAATTTCAGGATTATTTTGTGAGGCATCATTGCGAACCTGTGGTGACAAAAATAAGTTATCAAGGAATTGAACGTGCTGTGCCCAGCGACAGTTTTACGGAGGCGTTGTCTGACTCGCGGTTGCAGCTGATTGTTTTTTGTCCGTCTAATCCCTTTTTGAGTCTTGATCCGATCTTGCACTTGCCTGGAATTGCACAAAAGATTCGAGATTCGAAGGCAAAGGTCGTGGCGGTGTCTCCGATTATTGGTAATGCCGCGGTCAAGGGGCCGGCTGCTAAGATGCTGCAAGAGTTGGGTATGCAGGTGTCTGCCTACGAAATTGCGCGCTACTACCAAGATTTGCTGGACTGTATTTTCATAGACAAGATAGACGCGCACTTGACGCCTTTAATTGAAGCACTAGGCGTCAAAGTGGTTGTGAGTTCAATTTTTATGAAAGACGATGCAGATCGGACGCGACTTGCTCGAGAGGTGCTTGAGTATTCAATATGAACAATTTGCGGATACTCATTCCTGCCAAGGCTTTTTTGTGTGCAAAATCAAGACTCGCACCCGTATTGGACGTTGTGGCTCGTGCCAAACTTTGCGAAGAGTTATTGCTTGCAACGTTGAAGACAAGCGTTGCGATCGCTCCAACAACCGTGGTGACGTCTGATTCTCGCATCAGCGCGCTTACCTTGCGAAATGGGGCTGAGTGTTTGTTAGAGGGCTCTCAAGAAAATCTAAATATTTCGTTGTCGTGGGCGCGTGAAAAAATTTCACCCACCGACGATGTCTTGATTATGCCGATTGATCTTCCTTATCTGTCTGAGCAGTCGCTCGGTGAGTTTGTTGCCCGCACACGTTGCCTAACAATCGTTGCCGACCGCCATCAGTGCGGCACGAATTTACTTTTTTTGCCAAGTCAAATTGTTCAGAAATTTTGTTTCGCTTTTGGGGAAAAGAGCGCACAGGCTCATCAGCGAGAGGGTCTGCGACTTGGCGTTGAGGCCAAACTTGTCGCGCTACCCGAAGCAGAATTCGATCTGGATTCGCCTGCGGATTATGCGCAATACCTTCAGCGTCCTTTCCATGCTGGAGGGCGTTTTTCGGAAAATGCTTTAGGGCCCTCTACACGATCGTCACTCTCGTAAAGTGCCTTGACAGCCGAAAACGATTTTTGAGTTTTATAAGCGCTTTCGAGAGAGTCTGCTTCTAGGCCTTGCATAACCGTTTGTTTCGAGGCGCGAATCGACATCGGCGAACCTTCAAGGATGACGTCTGCAAGCCTCAGCGCTTGGTTTAAAGCGGATCCAATGGGCGCGACCTCGTTGACAAACCCTAACGATAGGCCTTCTTGCGCGCCGACCCGACGTGCGGTCAAAATCATTCCCATGGCTTGTTTCAAGGGGATTTGGCGGGGCAGGCGCAGCAATCCCCCAGCGCCAGCCGCAAGACCCACTCGCGGTTCTGGTAGGGCGAAGACGGCATTTTCAGCGGCAACGATCAAATCGCAGGCCAAGGCTATCTCGAAGCCGCCCCCCATGCAGATCCCATTTACCGCCGCAATCACAGGCTTAATGGTTTGGAAACGCCCAGTCAGCCCGCCAAAGCCGCTAACAGGTAGTGTCGTGTCATTGCCGGCGGCCTGGTATTTGAGATCGTTACCCGCGCAAAATGCTTTTTCACCAGCGCCGGTAATAATTGCCACCCACAATTCTGAGTCATTAAAAAAATCATCAAAGGCGTGCTCAAGTTCAAGGCTCGCTGGTCGATGCAGCGCGTTCATCACCTCGGGGCGACTAATGGTGATGACGCAGACACGACCACGATTTTCAACCTGACAAAACAAATAATTACGCATGACTAAGTTAGTTATCCATTTTAATATTTGCGGTTCGTGCTAAGTCGGCAACTAGCTTTGCGTCAGTTTGAATGCGCTCAGTGAATTGTGCAGGACTGCTGCCAATGATGGTGACGCCCATGGTTTGAGCGGCCTGCACAAATTGTGTCGAAGACAGGCTGAGATTAATTTCTTTGTTGAGATAGTTAATCACCGCTGTAGGTGTTTTGACGGGGGTCACAAAGCCAAACCACATAGGAAGTGAGATACCCCCATAGCCCAGTTCAATAAAAGTTGGGACATTGGGTAGCGGGGACATTCGGTTGGCACCAGTAACCGCTAAGGGGCGCACATTGCCATTCGTGATGTGGGACATGTTGAAAGGTGTAAAAAACATCATCGTAATTTGTCCGCCGATCATATCTGCGATCCCGAGTGCTTCACCCTTGTAGGGCACATGCAAAGAGTCGGTTTTTGTTGTTTGCTTGAACATCTCGCCAAGAAGGTGACCGGCGCTGCCGCTACCCCACGAGGCATAGGTTAAAGCAGACGGTTGTTTTTTTCCCTCTTCAATGATTGAAGCTAGCGTTGTATGGCGAGACTTGGACGATACGACAAACGCAAAAGGCATATCGGTAATTTGCGTGACGGGTGCAAAATCTTTCAGTACGTCGATGTTTCCGCCGCTGCGTAATACCGGTTCGCTAACAAGTGATGAGGTGCTTGCAAACAAGAGCGTGTAGCCATCAGCACCTGCGCTCGCGACTGCTTTGGCGCCTATGCTGCCACCAGCGCCCGGACGATTTTCAACGATGACTGGCTGACCGACACGCTCTGACAGGCCTTTGGCAACCAGTCGAGCTTGAATATCTGTACTACCGCCTGGCGAAAAAGGTACGACGATGGTGATGGGTCTGCTTGGGTAATTGTCGGCGGTGGCGACGCCGTGCTGACTGGCGACAGAAGTCAAAAATAATGCGAATAGGCTGACGGATAGCTTCTTACTTGCCACGTTATATTTAAGGCTCATCTTTGCTCCTCTTTTTTGTTGTTTTAGAAATTGACTGACTGTTAAGATGGAAGTCATCAAATCAATCTAGTTGCTAATGAAAACACCTCAAAACCGCTTAGTCAAGACAATCGGTGCCTCAAAACCAAAAAAAACTGAGGCGGGGTCAGAAAGTCATAAGACGCCTGAGAAATCGAAACGTTCGCTCGGTTTTTCGGCTTATGAGCAACTGCGACAGGCGCTGCATTCTGGCGAGTACGGACCCGGCGATCGCATTTTTGAAGATGAGATCGCCAAGAGCCTGAATATTAGTCGCACGCCAGTGCGAGAAGCCTTGCGTCGGCTCGAGGACGAGGGTTTTTTGGTGCACGAGTCTCACCGTGGGATCACGGTGGCGCGACTTGATTATCAAATGATTATGGAGCTGTATGCGATGCGCTACGTGCTCGAAGGCGCGGTTGCTGCGATGGCGGCGCGCAATGCCTCGGACATCGAGATTGAGATGCTTCGTGGGCTGGTCAAAGAAGAAAAAATTGCTGCGAAAAGTGCAGCGAGCATGGGTGAACAAAATCGACGGTTTCACTTGGCGATTTACCAGTGCTCACATAACCGCTACATGCTTAAGACCCTCAACATCTTGAGTTATCCGCTGGCACTGTTGAGTAAAACGGCCTTCATGTCACCCGAGCGGCGCGTTACGGTATGTTTAGAACATGAGGCAATTGTAGAAGCTATTAGCCGCAACGATCCCGTTGCGGCCGAGAAGGCCGCTCATCGCCATATGCGGGCCGCGCAAATGGAACGAATGAAAATATTGGGTGCGTTAAACGAGATTCAAGGCGGCATCACTTAAAGCCCCAGGTCGCCCCACATTGCATCCACACGTTCCTTGGTGGCGGCATCCATCGTGATAGGCGTGCCCCATTCGCGCTGGGTCTCGCCTGGCCATTTGTTGGTGGCA
>Ga0114974_10003320_pt1 | contig 12166 bp, 24 predicted proteins | sample S_130206_EF_Meta_FD_87318 | JGI IMG/M metagenome (GOLD analysis project Ga0114974, IMG submission 87318) | Freshwater microbial communities from Lake Simoncouche, Canada to study carbon cycling - S_130206_EF_MetaG | ecosystem: Environmental > Aquatic > Freshwater > Lake | place: Lake...
ATCAGATACTAAACCTTGTGCCATTTTTAATAATTCTAGGCGAATTTCATATGGTGTCATTCTTCTACTCCTGTGTGTTTATGTGTGTAATGTATCAGCGTTATGTGTGTGCTGATAATTTATTTATCCAGGTGATTCTGTTGCTAAGTTCACCTGGTGAAACTCCGCTTACCTTTTAGGCAGCAAGTGCAAACTTATTATCGTTAGCGTTTAATTTAATTTAGTGATTACGCCTTCTCTGGCGATCCTCCATTATTATACTAATCTGATAATCGAATCTATTCACCCCCATTAGGAACTACACTAGACCAGTCTGGCTCTGTTTGCTACCGATAACTCGGTTCGTTCTAATGTAGTTGCTGGTGGAGGCGGTGGGATTCGCACCCACGTCTTACCAAACTTTTTAATAACTTCTACGAATTATTTCAAAATAAAAAGTATTGCTAATACACCTACAGCGAATGCACAGGCACCCATGTAGAAAGCAAAACTTCTTACCTTATATTCTTTTACACAATCTTTGCTAGGCATTATAGAATCCTTTCTAGTAACCAAATAACAAAAAGAAAACTTAAACCACCAGCCAAAAGTTTTAAAGCCCCGTACTGTCTTTCATTCTGCTCGGGAGTGCAGAGTTTTTTCCAATATTTGTTCATAGTGTTCCTATTATAAGTGTTTATACTTATATAGGCAACCAGTTTACTTCAAGTTTACCACTTTATGGACACCAACTGGTCTTTGCCTCACCATAGTATTCCCGTGCATAACCTTGTTGGATCAACATGGAACGCAAGGACTGACCATTCAATAGTACGTCACCTAGGACACGACCACCATACTTGTCCCAATCCATTAATACCACTTGCCGAGTGGTAGATTGTTCTATCATCTTCTTGGTAAATGCTGTGGCGGCTTGGCCACGAGCATCCTCAGAAGGACATTTGGCACGAAAACCTTTTTCTGGCGTATCAACACCAAATACACGGATTGACAATTCTTTCTTTAATGGATCTGGTAACCATAACGCTTGGAATGCCACAGTATCACCATCAATAACTCTAGTAATTGTTGCATTGTATGTTACGCCAGCTTTTTGTTGTTGAGCAAAAGCCAACATTGGTACAAATAATAATGTAAGTAATATTTTTTTCATTTGTATTGGTCCTTATAAAATTGTATGGCCTTTACCAATCCATCGATATGATGTTCTGTTTTTTCTTGGAACAATAAAGGTTGTTCATCTTGTACTGCCATGATAATGACCAAATTATTTATTGGTGTGCCAATCAATTCTTCATACATGAGTGCATATGCTGATGTTTGCCAGAAATAATCTTCAATCTCAACTTTAGATTTTATTTTCTTAGATGTTTTAAAATCAATTACAGATAATACACCATCAAACTCACCAATACAATCTACACGACCTGCCATACCTAATTGTTTAGACCATAGTGCTTGTTCTTGATAATGAATATTATTGATACGATTGAGTAATGGCTTGATTGATTTAAACATTTCTTTGGCATCAGGCATAATATCACCTAACGATTCATTGTTTAAATAACGTTCACATAGTGTATGAACATTGGTGCCACGACCTGTGGCGGCCTTTGATATTCTATTGGCCTCTGCTTCACCAACTCGTTTACGCCATGCCATGATGGCATCTTTCTTTTGTGCACCAAGAACTGTGGTGACCGATGGCAACTTCGTGCCATCTTCTAATGTATAGTATCGTTTACCATCAGGAAAAGTTTCGGATTGTAAGTCTTTTAGTTCTTTTGGTGAACAGTAATTAAACATTTTTTATAATAGCCAATACAAAAGGTTCAAGGTTTGAATTTTTTTCATATAATTTTCTTATATCACTCAGTGTTATTTTTTCAATTTTAGAAGAATCCTTAATGTATATTGCATAAATGTTGTCATTTGATTCGATATAAGATAAAATTGTTTCAAATGTATTTTCATTTATGTAAATTGACATAACACAATCTAATAAATTAACAGCGTCTGAAATAAAATTGATATCAATTTTATGATCTATGTTAATAATTCGAATAAAATTTGGAGGTAATCCTTTTGTTAGATTTAAAGCTTTTAATTCCTCATACGCCAACTGTGAAGAAGATTTGCAATTTATTACTTCAATTAAAGGAACAACATTTAACATATAAAAAGTAACTGAATCACTTTTATAAGGATTTCCAGGACAAAATCTAACAATATGTTTTTCAGGATATAATTGTTTTAATTTTTCCATTAATGAAATTGTTTTTAACGCAACATTTAATGGAACTTTTCTTTTACCTTGGTTGTTTATCCAAATATCATCAAGAGTTAGAACAATTTTTTTAGTTTGTTTTAAATGTTCAATGTTTAAAGAATTTACTGAAAAAAATTCAAACCCATTTTTTAATAATAGATTATATCCAACTGATGACGACTTGCCTTCTAATGTATTTTGTGATAATGATGAAGTTATTAACCCAATAATTTCTTTATCTGAAGAAATAAAATCTGTAAATTTTTTTGTTATAGATTTTTTATTTAACGGCAAACCAATTATATAATTTTTAGACATTATTCATTTATTAATATAAGTTCTATTGAGCATAGTGTGATTGTGGTCAGTTGGTCCCCAATCACCGTCCGGATGAAAAGCAATTACAACCATTGGTTCTTTCTCAGTAATAAATCGGTGATTTTCTTTTTCTTCAATACAAAATAATGTTTCAGGTTTCAGTTTAATCTTTTTTCCATCACTTAGGCAAGCATATCCTGACCCACTCACAACAAAACCTAATCTAATACTTGGGTGTATATGATAAGATTGTTGTATATTTGGTGGAAAATATAATGCATTTAATGTTGGATCACCCAATCGTGGAGGATATACCAACAATGTGTCGGAACAACCATCAATATAACATAATCTGCCGGTAGATTCTAATTTATCACCAATGATATTCTGACCTTTGAAACCAATACGAGTAATTAATACTATTTTACCGGTGTATGATATTTCATAAGAACCCCAAGACCAATATGAAAAATATTTGCCTTCGTTTACAACTTCACCATTAGGTAAAGTCGCTTTACCTGAAAATATGTAACCATATATTGTGGAGCATTCATTTGTAAAAGTTAATCCTTGGTCCAAATTTGCATCATGAAAAGCCGCAGAACAAGGATACATAGTATTTGTGTAATCTAGCCACACTTTATCTTTTTTTGAGTAAATTTTCATTTATATAAAATCATTGTTATAGTTATAAAAAGATTCATTTGGATAATCTTTACTAAAATTCATTTGACTGTCTATGTATGTACATGTACTTTTATTCTTAAATAAAGAAGATAAACTTCCAATTTTTGGTTTATTTAAATATTCCAAATCACCATTATATTCGAATATATAATCTTTGGCAACCTGTTTACATCTTCTATTTTCGGAAATAGCATTGTTCATAGCCCACAACTGAAAGTCTTTTGTGTGATAAAATGTGGTATAATTTTCTTCCAACTTCAATGTTTGTTTATTTTTGGAAAAAGGTAACATTCGTACATATACTGATTGCCATTTTGTTGTAAAATTAATCCACCAAAAATACTTAAATGCGTTATCTATTTTAATTGGTGCAGCATCTGTGATTTTTTTTAGTGTATGATATATTTTTTCACCATTGGCTTTATCACCACATCTTTTTGACATCCAATCTATAATTGTACCTTCAGTTTTTTTTAATGGTTCAAATACAACACTAAAATCTTTATCTACAGTATAGAATCCTGTAGCCTGAGAACCAAAAAGTTGATCTGCATTTTCACCAGATGTAAAAAGAAAATTATCGTGGCCAATGTAATATGGAAATTTGTAACTAGAAATACAATTGAATTTTTTTACAACATAGTCATAATAAAAATTTAAATTTTCTTGTATGCTTAGGTCAGAAAGTAAAACTATTGTGTTTTCTTTTAAGTCTTTTTCGTTAATATTCTTTAACAAAGCGCAAAGGATTAATGATGAATCAATACCGCCACTATACATGACTACAAGTTTTCTTCCTGTTTCTACAGCTTGATTGTATAACTGAATTGCTCGTTCATCACAAATATCATAGTAGTGTTTAGAATATGTTTTAAACATTGGCATTTCTAAATGTGGTAAAACATTACATTTTAATGGTGTTGCAACATTATTTGTTCTATCAATGAAGGTAATATTTTTACCAAAAATATCAAAAAAATTTGAAAAGGTTTTTCCTCCTGGCATTTTTAATTTTTTTTCTTCATTTTTCTTATCAACAAAAATATCAAAACTGTTATAAAATATAAAATTATTCATAGTGAACTGTAACCGTGTGCATCGGTGTAAAAAGAAGTTAAAATATTTTTTAAATTTTCTATTTGATTTTCTTTGCGAATAATATTAGTGTATTTAATTCGTAAATTTTCACTATCAGCTAAATAACAGCTTTGTAATTCATATTGCATTAATATTTGTTTTGCTGATTCTTGCATTGAAATATTAACTGTATCTGCATAACCACTAACAAAAGGATAATTTAAAAATTCATCTGTTTCTATATTTTTTTCCACAACTTCTTTTGCTTCCAAATATTTTGAGGTATATACAAAATCTTGACCAATTAATTTTTGAGTGCTAGGTTTTCTGTTATAATCAATGTAATCATGTATGTTGTCCAACAAGGCAATTTTTTGTGTTGTTAAAATATAACTTTGTAATTCTTCAATTGAAGATATTTTTAAGTTTTTAAACCAACGTTGATTGTCATTGACAAAATGCCAACATTTATTTTTTTCCACAATAATATCATAATCATCAGGATATTTTAATTTTGAAATGTAAAAAGAATATATTGAAAGTGTGTTAGATCCAACAAGCGCTCGCACACTCATTGGATTATTTGAAATTGCAATTAATCTTCCATCATTATTACGCAATCCATAAAAAGCCAAAACATTATCACACATTCTAATACAAGAACTATTTTTATTAATAAAATGTTGAAATTGTGTATAATAATGATACTCTATCTGTTCTTCATTCAACATAATTAAGATTCCAATTTTGCTTGTTCAAACACCTCAATGTCGTTAACTATTTTTTTCTTTTCCGTAACAACTTTAACTGGAAATGGTTTATGTTTAAGTTCTTCTTTGTGTTCTAATTTTGTGCCCCAAATATCTCGCCTTTCTGGTGGCAAAATATCGTTATTAATATAAACTGGAATATAACCAGTCATTTTTTCAAATGATAAAGCAAACAAGGCAATAGTATCAGAATAAGCATTATTACATGATGCTTCCCAATATTTTCCATCTAAAAACATACAAGCACCTTGGCATATATGTAATGTTGGACAATTAGCACAATCTGGTCGATTCATCCAATGTGTCGCAGACCTCAATTCTATATTTTCAAAATCAGCAATATTACCACCCAAATGTGATGTGCCATTCATAGCAGGTTCAATTGCACTTACGTTTTGACAAGTAATTAAATTGCCTTGCATATCAATGGCCATTATCTCTGGATCATCCATGCCACATTTTTGGTTTAAATACTTTGATTCGTTGTGTGATAATACATTTCTTGTAAACGTATCAATTTTTTCTAAAATAGAAACAAAACCAATTTTACCTTCAGATGAATAAATGTCAGCAAAAGCTTTCTGCCTGAATTCAAAATGAGATTTTTTTGTATTTAAAGAGTTTGTTATACCATCATCATCATAAGCATCAACAATACCTCCTTCGCCTAATGGCACCGTGGGATCGCCAGTTAAATTGGCAAACCATTCATATATTTCTTTGCGACTTCTGTTCTTTTCATTTAGCATCGCATTAAAACTAATACGACCTAATGGTTTCATGATTTTATAAAATTCCAAAATGGTTTTTTTCTTTTCTGGATCATCAAACGGATCTGGACCCCGCACTGATTGTCCTGGGCCATCGTGACTAATGGCAACAGAAAACCCCATGTACAATAACCAAGAACAAATTTCTTCGGTTAGAATTGATCCATTGGTGATTACTGAAAAATGTGGCCTTTTTTTCCAATCAAGAAATTTCTCACGCAGTGCTTCAGCAAGAGGTTTCATTGTTTTCCAATAAACAAATGGTTCACCGCCCCAAAATTCTACCTTTAAACCTTTTTCTTCTGAAAATTCTAAATTAGAAATTTTTTCTAAAAAATTATCAATATCTTTTTTAGATGATTCTGGTGGTCTTTCAACAAATTTTTGACTGCAATACGCACAGGAATAGTTACACGATAAACCCAATTGAATTTTTAATATACGAACTGCTTTGGATTTTTTTAAAGGCACGTCTTTGGAAAATGGTACTACAGGAGACCGATTTTGGTTATTTTTTACATTATCTTTTGGATATTCAAAAGTGTTACCAAAACTATCTTTTAGTGTGTTAGTTTCATTATCATAGTAAAAAACTTTTTTATCGTTTTCGTTTTTTTCTGCCTGAATTTCAAAAATCATTACGATACTCCATTTATATAAATTTGGTTACCCACCACAGGCAGAACAATCACAATTACAATTGCAATCACAATTATAAGATACTAATGCAGTACTACAATTATAGGTACAAGCACAGTTACAATTGGTTTGTAAAAATGCCTGTCCATCACAATTTGCGCAATTTACGGTGCCACCATATACACAATTTGTGCACTGGATATTGCCACAATTACAGTTAAAGGTGCAGTTTCCGTTGTTGCAATTTCCGTCATTGTTTTTTTGATAATAAGTTAAACCTCTAAGAGAACCTAAACTAAACGGTGTTGTACTTCCTTTTGTAATTGCCTTTAAAAAGTTTAAATCTGTCGAAAATGCAGGATTGCGGCCAATCTCAGTATTAATATCTGATATTGATATTGGGTTTGGGTCTACTGGTAAAGTCATTTTTCGTTAGAGTTGTTTAGTATTACATATTTATAATACTATGTCCAGTTATTTTTATTAGATTGTAACTGTATTTTGAATTGTTCCATCTCGTGGGTTTGTTTAACGTATTCAGCCAATTCTTGCCTTACTCTTTCCTTGTTCGCTGATTCGTAGTATAGCCGCTGTTGTTTTGACATCATTCTTTTTTTGCTCATCAGGTCTCCTGTTATTTTTAATATATTTGGATACTTTTTGAGCTTTTACTATGGGGACAATTTTATCATTGACACCTCGCCGTTTAGTTAATAGAATTGGGAATTGAATATTCACGTTTACCATTCTCTAGGCATCTTTGTTTTGTGTGATTTGTGTAAGGTATTTCCTGGTACCGTATCTTTGATTCTTTGTATGACACCTCGTTCAAAGGCGGCATCAGCAGTTTTAGTACCTGGAACATTCATACGACCAGCATCTGAGAATACAGGTAGATTCTCGGCTGACAGGTGTAATTGTAGGTGTGGATTGTTTTGTTTGAAATCTTCCAGAACCGTGTATGACATACGGTGTTCTTCGATTTGATTAGTTTGTTTATTCAAAAAATCATATGTTGGCATTAACTATACTCATGTGAAAGTGATTCATTCATTTTACGATACCATTCTTTCATAAAAGGTGGCACCTCTCTGTTATTTATCTTACCTTTCCATGACCACATTCTTTGCTTTTCCATGATATAGTAATTACGATAGGACTTCAATGAATCACTTGGTACTTTACAGGCATCAGGCATGGCGGGAGTAGGTTGTGTAAACAATTCATGTGAGGTAACTTTATTGGGTGGAAATTGTAATGCTTCCACTAAACCGGATGATTGACACTTGTGTACTTTACCATATCGATATGTGTATTCTTCACATAGGCAAGTCAATAGTTTATAGAGCCAATGATAGTTACCTGCTGTTTCACGACACCATACGGCAGATGGATGATTGATGTGTGTGGCTGAATAGAGAACCGTTTCTCTTTCATCAGGTAAAATCCAACGTTTTACTTTACGGCCAGTTTTGGATTCTGCAATTGTTTCTCTGCCATCAATAATACGGTGTGCCGTTGATAACAACTGGCAATATTCAAGGATCATTTTTACAACGTGTTTGTCCACATGATATTGTGCGCATTTTTGTGGGCAATGGTCAAGATAAAATATATTCATAGCATTCTAATTAAACCGATTGTATCAATAGTAGTTAGCAAGATGTAGTTAGCAAGCATGCCAAATGATTTCCGAGTATAACTAGCCCAAGCATACATAGCACAGCCAAGAATCCAAACAGGATATAAAACCAATAACGGTGGGTTCGGAACGGTAAGTGCCATAGTAATAGAGCAACCAATACTAATAGCCCAAGCCAACAACTCAACAATAAAACGGAAACGACCACTTCGCCAATCATCACGAATCCAATCAAAGAGATTATAAAATAAATCGTTCACTTCTTGTCAAATATACTTTCGGTATACATGTCCAAGTCATCACGACCATTTGAATATTTTTTACCGAGAGGTTCACCTACAAATTCCAAATTACCTTCAAGATGAAAACCACAACCACGTAAAAAGGTTTCAAATTCACCAATGACACTATCTAAACGGTCAGCATTAAACTCAAATGTTTTTTTGGTGACAATGGCATCGGCAAATGGCATTGGTTCATCTTCGCAGATAAATGTAAACTTACTCATAGTTTTGGAATATCCAAATCAACAGGTGCATTTTTCTTTAAAGACTTAATGCGAGCCGCAATATCTTCACTCGATACAGTTTGCATAGCAAATTGTTTGAACTGGTCATAAGTATCTTTTACTTTGTATGCCTTGCTACCACCAACAGCTGCTGGGTCAGCAATAAACAAAGCACAACCACCTGCGGCCAAAGGAGCAATTTCAATCACTTCATCTAAATTAATAATTACTTTACATTGCTTTTCTACTGATTCAACTTCAACAAATAATGCCATTATGCTTCTCCCTTTTCAGATTTGTTTTCTTTCAATTTGGCCAACTTGGCACGTTTCTCTAGTACTTCTGCTTCAATCATCATGCTTTTCCAATGGACACGTTTACTGTCAGGCATTAGTGCAAGAATTCTTTTTGTTTCTTTACTTAATTTAAAATCACCATTTGTTTTCACTTTGTTCCTTTATCACAATCATTAACACGAATTAAATATACTGCATTGTTGGCAGGTCGTACAAAGTAACATTGACCTTTAATATCCCACACCAAATGATTTTGAATACCGCCTTCATATTCTTTTAGTGGTGGATTCTCCATAACAAAGGCAACACCAGCAAGTATAAATGTACCAATGATGAAGGCCATAAAATAACCAGCAACATTAATTGTTTTAATTTTATCCAATAAATTTTTGAACATCAATAATTCCTTTATTAATTAAGTATCCTAGGCTAACACAGAATGTTGTCAATGTCAATAGAAAGATGGTAAACTTTTTTGATGTTTCACGGTAATAATCCACTTCTAAACCAATCATCTCATGTTGCGCCTGAACCATATCTGGTACATCAGGTGCCATCAGTTTGAGAGTTTCGGTAGATTGTTCCAATCGTTTCACCGCCTGCCAATAACGATAATAAGATAACATGATTAGTCCCACAAGTTCTCATAGTATTTGCCAAACAATCTAAATGCATTACGCTTTCTTTCATTGTGTGCATTTAGTCCATCCCAATCAACCTTGGGTCCAACATATTCAGAATCCCATGGCATTTTCTTACTATTGGTGCCAGAGTAATCAAAGAATTGATCCTCTGGATCATCTATAACTTTTTGTTCAAAAGCCCAAATCATTTCATCAAGCACCCATGCCCAGCGTTTATGAATTAAAGCATCATCTTCAATATCTAAAGCCTGCACATCAGGATTACTTTTGAACTTTCTATTCTTTTTGCCACTACGCAATTCAGCAGGCACATCTTCATCATCAATCCATGGTGAACCATGAGTTTCTTCTTTCAACTGCTTCAACATTGGTAGAATAATATATGACAAGGTGTGGTCCATTGACCATGTATCATACTTATCAATCTTTACATACTTGATTGGTGGACGAATGAAATCTAATACAGATTGAATGACCTCACAAATAGGTTTAATATACTTTGTAGATTTCTCAACCCACATAGGATGATCCACATAATCTTTATCTGCAATTACGCCTTTGTTGCGACCACATTTACTCCAATCAGTCCAAAAGAAAATATATTCTATGACTGTGTATGGAGAAATCCAATGACTACGATAGCCACTTAAATAAACTTTCATTTCTTATCTCCTGTTGGGAATGGCCATGAGGCCATGCCTGTTGTTGGATCAGTTTCAAATACTGGTTTTTCCCATGGTTTAAAATATCTATCATGCAATTCTTCCATGATAGTCATAACTTGTTCACTATTTAATTCCGTATCTTCTAATCGTTCTTCTAAATCTAAAATTTCCCACTCGTTATTCTCTACATCATGCCATACCCAAATACAAACTTCTTCGCTTGGCCTATGTATCAGAGCCCATGGTGTCATGTCGTGTTCGGGAAATACAAAACCTTCAGTCAAGGCATCTTTGTGAATGAATACGGCAAAAGATTCCATGTTCTTATTGCCGCCTTCAATGTATTCATCATCTGTTTCAAGGTCACCATAACCATCAAAGATAATCTTTACTTCTTCAACACTTGAAACATTCTCACCAATATCCGATCCTTCATCAGAATCGTGGTACATGGCATCTAGGTGATGTTGCAGTAATTCTTCAAAGCGTTCATAGTTGTATTCAAATGGCATAATTTAATTCTTTCCAATTTGTATTCTCAGGCATTACTTCAATTTTGAAGTCTGCCTTATCAATAAAATTTTGTAATACACTGCCACCATAACCATTGGTGCCGTATGATTTTTTATAACAACGATACACCGATCCCGAATAACCATGAAAATCATAGTAATCATCCGTTGATTCAACTTTGACTATGCCACTATTCATTTTCCATGAATCTGAGCCGGCATATCCACCATACCAACAAGCAAATACCTTATGTAGTGTTTCTTTATCGGTTGTAATCTTCACTACAACCCATCGATCTGGTGTATACTCGCTCATTAATGCAATCTTTCTGGTTTCTCTAATTCTTTATTTAAGATACTTTCGCCTACGCTTATTAATAATTTGGCCAAATCATCTGAACTTTTTACTGAATTGTTCAAATGAATTAATCTGGCCAATGTTACTGCACTAAATTTTAATGGTGATATTTTATATTTAACACATGATTCAGATATAAACAAATCAATTTCTTCTGAGACCAAATACAATTCACTTTCATCAAATTGATCCATGTTTAACTCGTTTCATGTAATCTTTTTTCCATTGTTTACGCCATTTAACGGTTTCCATATTACTTTCACGGTCACGCCATAACGCATTACACTCTGATTGTGTCATACCACCATATAGTTTACAATCTTCCATAAACATCTCTTGGTCAGGTGACATCTTTGCTTCAGGTTTCACCTCTGCAACGGGTGGTTGTGGTTTAATTTCTTCTACCTTTGGTTCTTCTTTGGCAATAGGAGTTACCACAGCAACCTCAGTAGGTTTATCAACCTTTTTGGATGGCATAGCAAATACAGCAACACAAAATGCCAAACCAACACCAATAACAATATAACGCCAATACATTCCAACCAAGAAAATGACGATTGCTGAAATGATTACGATTTGTAACACATCGGTAGTTAAACCTACTGCGGCTAAATTATCAAATAATTGCATGATTATCTCACAGGCTCACAAATAACATTTACTGGCACCAATAGTTTGCCGTGTTCTGTATTAACGACAACATAATCAACATAGGGGCGCATACGAGCATTCACACAATCTTTGTGTGCTTTAACAACGTCTGCACGATCCATTGCTTTAGGGCCATCATAGTTGGTCAATTTAGGTGTTGATGAGCACCCTACGACCAACAACAAGGCGGCACCAATTAGATATTTCATTTTAACTCCATAACGTGTTTAATAACTGCATTTGCTTCACTCAAATCAGATTTAGCCAAAGCGGCCTCAATCAACGATTCACGAAGCGTTTCTTCTTTTGATCGGTTCAACAACCATTGCATAAACAAATTTGCTTCCGATCTATCATAGA
>Ga0114974_10003321_pt1 | contig 12163 bp, 14 predicted proteins | sample S_130206_EF_Meta_FD_87318 | JGI IMG/M metagenome (GOLD analysis project Ga0114974, IMG submission 87318) | Freshwater microbial communities from Lake Simoncouche, Canada to study carbon cycling - S_130206_EF_MetaG | ecosystem: Environmental > Aquatic > Freshwater > Lake | place: Lake...
GCCGGCCTTGGCCAGGGTCATGGTGATCGCAGCCGTCAGCGTCGTCTTGCCATGGTCAACGTGACCAATCGTGCCGATGTTGCAGTGCGGCTTGTTACGTTCGAACTTTTCCTTGGCCATCTTGGTCTACCTTCGGGCGAGATCTGGAGTGGTTGGACTTCTAGAGAAAAGAGTTTGGAGCGGGTAGTCGGAATCGAACCGGCATCCTCAGCTTGGAAGGCTGCTGCACTACCGTTGTGCTATACCCGCCTGGGAAAACTTATAACGCCAAGGGCCGCGCGTGGTGGGGGAAGCAGGACTCGAACCTGCGAAGGCGTACGCCAGGGGATTTACAGTCCCCCCCCTTTGCCGCTCGGGACATTCCCCCTTGCACGCACAGGCCTCTTGGCGCCACAGGGCCCCAAATCGGAGCGCGTCTTATAGTGTCCTCATCCAGCAGAAGCAACGACCGCAAACCCACCTGGCACCCAAAGTCGGATTCTCCACACTCGGGCCATAAAAACAGGGGTTTTCGCCCCTCTGATAGCGTGGCAAAGGATTGGATCTGGGGCATTCACGCCGTAGAAGCCGCCCTAGAAAACCTCGCTCGCCCTACCCCACAACGGTTGTTAGCGAATCCCGAAAGGGCCAAAAACATCACCGCCTTGCTGCGCCGGCTCAACATTAATGTCGCGGTCGAGACGCAGGAAAACGGCGAAATTGCCCGTTTATTGCCCGCTGGAGCGACCCATCAGGGCCTGGCGATGAGGGCCGAGCCGCTAGAGTGCCTCGAGCTGGCCGAGCTGGCCGCCACCCCAGAGGGTGTGATTCTGATGCTGGACCAGATCACCGATCCGCAGAACATCGGGGCCATATTTCGCTCCGCTGCCGCCTTCGGTGCGCGCGGCATAGTGATGCAGGATAGACACGCACCCGCCCTAACGGGTGCCCTGGCCAAGGCGGCGGCCGGGGGAATCGAACGCTGCCACCACGCCCGGGTCGTGAACCTTTCTCGGGCACTGGATGACCTATCCGATCTGGGCTGGCGCAGCATCGGCCTCGCGGGTGAATCTGCGGCGGAGCTTGATGCGATATTAGATGGCGGACCGGTGGTGCTGGTGCTGGGATCGGAAGGCGAAGGGCTTCGCCGTCTGGTGTCGGAACGCTGCGACGCCCTGGCACGGATCGGCCTGGCCCAGAACATGGAGAGCCTGAATGTATCCGCCGCCGCGGCTGTCGCCCTCTACACTGCCGCAAAGGCTCGAGCCTAAGGCCTAAGCAAGCCTCACATGTCGATTTCTGTTTTTGGATTTGAGGGCGGTCTGCGGCTTAACGCGGGCCGGCCTTTCCACCTGCGACGTTGATCTCACCCTCCGCTTGGCCCATTTAGCCTTCAGCGTGAGCCCAACGATCAAAACGCTCAAACCTTTGCACAGGGTACTACGGGGTCAACATGGATCTGCTCTCCTCTTTCGGCTCCGCCGCCGCCCTATTGGCCTTCCTGCAGGTTGTGCTGATCGACGTGTCTCTCGCGGGCGACAACGCTATCGCCGTTGGCTTGGCCGCAGCGGGCCTGCCCCCAGCGGAGCGGCGAAAGGCCATTATCTTTGGCCTTGCCGGCGCGGTTGTAATGCTGATCGGCTTTGCCCTGGTCGCCGTGCAGATGCTGAAGATCATCGGCCTGCTGCTGGCCGGCGGCATTCTGCTGCTGTGGGTGTCGTGGAAGATTTTCCAGGATTTGCGCGCAGGTCACGCCGAGGAACAGGCCGTGGGCGAGGCCGCCCTAGACTGTATCGACGACGAAGGCTCGGGTACCGCCGGGGCCGCAACGAGCGCTACGACAGGAAAACCTTCAAAGACCTTCAGGGCAGCCATGGTGCAGATCCTAGTCGCCGACCTGTCGATGTCGCTCGACAATGTGCTAGCCGTGGCCGGGGCCGCGCGCGAACACCCCGGCGTGCTGGTGTTTGGCCTCTTGCTATCGATCATACTGGTTGGGTTGGCGGCAACCTGGATTGCCCACCTCCTGCAGCGTTTCAAATGGATCGGCTATATTGGCCTGGCCATCGTGCTGATCGTCTCAGTGCGCATGATCTGGGAAGGCCATCGTCAGGTCGTGGTGCGAACCGGCGAAACCGCCGCCTACAACCAGTTCATGCCCGATGCTTTGGATATCGGCCCGTCCGAATTCAGTGAATTCATGAAAGCGGTAAAACACTAAGGTGCGGACCAAATTAATGTTTTTCCGAAAACGACATTCGATTTCACGGAAAGTGCTTTAGGACTCCGCCCCACCGAACCGCGCCGTCCATTCGGCGATCTGGTCGTCATCGATCTTCCTGAACAGCACCTCAGGAGCCTGCACCGGACGGCCTGAAGGCAGGATCTCCAGCAACGCGACAGCCGGGCGCGCTGGCCAGGCGGCTTCGGCGGGTTCGCCCACCGCATTGGCAATGATCGCCGCGCTGTGCGGGATGAACGGCGCGCTGACGCGAGCGTAGAGCGCCACCAGATTCAAGGCCGTGCGAACACCCACCGCAGCACGTTCCGCGTCGGTCTTAAGGGCGATCCAGGGCGCGGCTTCCTGCAAATACTCATTGCCGATGACCCAGAGTTGGCGGACGTCCGCCGCTGCCTTGCGGAATTCCATGGCCTCCAGGCTGGCGGTCAGGGCGGCCAGGGTCTCGTCGACCCGAGCAAACAACGCCTGTTCTACCGGGCCGGGCCCGCCGCCGGCGGGGACAAGGCCGTCGAACTTGCTCTCGGTGAACTTCAGGATTCGGTTGACGAAATTGCCCAACACATTGGCCAGGTCGCTGTTGATGGTGGCGGCGAACTGTTCCCAGGTGAAGGCGCTGTCCGACCCCTCGGGCGAGGTCGCGGTCAGGTGCCAACGCCAGTAATCGGCGGGCAGGATTTCCAAGGCCGCGTCCATAAAGACACCGCGTTTGCTGCTGGTAGAGAACTTGCCACCATACCAATTGAGCCAGTTGAAACTCTTCAACGTATCGACCGTCTTCCAGGGCTCGCCCGAGCCCAGGAGCGTGGCCGGGAAACTCACCGTGTGAAAGGCGACGTTGTCCTTGCCCATGAACTCGACGTAACGCACGTCCGCCGCGCCTTCGTCCTCGCGCCACCAGGCGCGCCAGTTACCGCCTGTGGCCTCGGCCCACTCCGCCGTGGCGCCAATATATTCGATCGGGGCGTCGAACCAGACGTAGAAGACCTTGCCCTCAAGGCCCGGCCTGGCAACGCCCTCATAGGCCACCGGAACGCCCCACGAGAGGTCGCGCGTGATGCCTCGGTCGATCAGGCCCTCGTCGAGGTGTTTGTAGGCGATAGAGCGTGTGAACGGGGCCCAGGCAGCGCCCTTGTCGTCGACCCAGGCGCGTATGCAGTCCTGCATCTTCGACTGCAGCAGATAGAGGTGGCGGGTATCGCGCACCTCGAGGTCTCGTGAACCAGAGATAGCAGAGTAAGGATTGATCAGGTCCAGCGGATCGAGCAGACTTCCGCAGTTGTCACACTGGTCGCCGCGCGCCTTCTCATGGGCGCAATGCGGGCAGACGCCCTCGACATAGCGGTCGGGCAGGAATCGGCCATCGGTGTGCGAATAGATCATCTGATCCACCCGCTCCTCAATCAGGCAGTTCTTTTCCAGCCTGTGGGCGAAATGCTGCGTCAGGTCACGGTTCTGACGCGAGGATGAGCGGCCAAACCAATCCCACGACAAGCCGAACGCGCGGCCGATGGTGTGCTGGATTTCGTGCTGCTCGGCGCAGTACTGGGCGACCGGCTGGCCTGCCTGGGCGGCGGCCAGTTCGGCTGGGGTGCCGTGTTCGTCAGTGGCGCAGATGTAGAGCACCTCATTGCCACGCGCCCGCTGGAATCGCGCGTAAACGTCGGCCGGAAGCATCGAGCCCGCCAGGTTACCGAGGTGTTTGATGCCGTTGATGTACGGCAGGGCCGAGGTGATCAGAATGCGCGCCATAACGCGGGCTCTACCGCGCCGCGCCGAAGGAGGCTAGCCTTCGCGCGTACGGCAGGCGATGCGCCGGCGGGAAATTCGGAGAACGCGATGTTGCGCGTAAATTGGGCGGGCGTCTCGGCAGGGACCATTGCGGCCTATCTGGTCGGATTTCTCTGGTACGGGCTGATCTTCAATGCCCACTGGATCGCCTTGGCTCACCCCCATCTGGCGACTATGCAGAGCCCTGCCGGAATGGGAGCTGGATTCGTCATTGTGACGCTTTCGGTGTTCGGCCTGGACTGGGTTATCCGTCGCACCGGGTCTTTGGGCTGGATCAGTGGCACGCGTGTGGGACTTTCGGCATCCCTGTTCTTTGGCATTACCGTCGCCGGCAACGATTTTGCATACGGGATCAAGGACCTACGGCTGATCCCAATCGACCTGGGTTACATCCTGGTGTGGTTCGCCGTGGCCGGCTGTATCGTCGGCGGTCTGCAGCGGCGCGCCAAGGTCAGCTAAATGGCCTGGCGGCTATTGCTGACCTTCTCGCCCGCCTTCTAGCCCCGCCCACCGCCCAAATCCTTGCGAAGCGAAAGGGTTCTCCTCTATTGAGGGAGCGATGAGGCGTGTCAGTTGCCCTAAGCAAGCAACGGCCCCACCTTAGGGACAGCCCGTAGTCAGAGCGGAGTAAGAAAAAAAATGGACCCCACAGCAAAAGCCGTCTTGATCGCAGCGGTCGTTTCCATCGTCGTAATCGCCGTCGCCGTCTATGTCGGTATGAAGATCTTCAACAAGTCGAACTCTGCTGGCTGATACCAACATGCCGTTGCGCAGGCGCGCTCATGCGGGGCATAAGCCGCCCATCGCCGGATTAGCTCAGCGGTAGAGCAGCGGTTTTGTAAACCGAAGGTCGGGGGTTCAATCCCCTCATCCGGCACCACCCCTAAACCCCGGCCCGCTTGGGTTTTTAGCGACTTTAGCCCCCGTTTCGGCAGGAGGCGAAAAAGGAACGCAGGGGGTACAAAGGGGCCTTTAGGTGTATAAATCCCCGCAGTAGTCCCGCACCTTTGTTCGCCATAGGTTCTGAACGGCATCGTCACCCGCAATAATTTATCGCCCCTAGATGCCCCGCCGACAGCCCGCCTGATCCCAACGGGAACGAAGGTCGGCGAAGCCGGCGAACTGCGCTAAGGGTGTGCTTCCCGCACACCGTTTCGACTCGCCATGATCCCGGTCACCGACCAAATTGCCCTGAACGAAGACGAGCTGGATATCCGGGCCATCCGCGCCCAGGGCCCTGGCGGGCAGAACGTCAACAAGACCTCGACCGCGGTGCAAATTCGCTTTGATGCGCGGCGGTCGCCCAGCCTGCCAAATATGGTAAGCGTGCGCCTACAGAAACTGGCCGGATCACGCCTGACGCTGGACGGGGTTATCGTGCTGACCGCTCAGGACCACCGCAGCCAAATTCTGAACCGCGAGGCCGCCATAGAGCGGTTGTTAGACCTGATCCGCGCCGCTGCCGTCGTCCCAAAGAAACGCATGGCGACCAAGCCGACCAAGGCGAGCAAGGCGCGACACCTGGTGGCCAAAACCCGGCGTTCGGGCCTGAAAGCGGCACGATCAAAACCGGGGTTGGAGTCCTGACCGTGCCGCTACCGCACCCGCTTGCAACCTCCATCTTATCGGCTAGAAACAACGCCATGCGCCCTGTCCTCCTGATCGCCCTGGCCACAGTCGTTCTTGTTTTCGGATGCGGCAAAACGGAAGAGCCGGTGATACCGCAGGCTGCCGATTCCCTGGCAACGCCTGCCGCAGCCGCCCCGCAGCCGTCCGAGGAGGAAACGGCAAAACTGCTGGCGACCCTGCCCGCGCCCTACAACACAGCCGACCTCGAAAACGGCCAGACCCAGTCGGCCTTTTGCCGCGCCTGCCACACCCTTACCGCCGACGGGCCAGACCTGACCGGACCCAACCTGCATGGTGTGTTTGGCCGCGTGGCGGGAACCAAGCCGGGCTACGCCTATTCCGACGTTGTTAAGATGGCCGGATTCACCTGGGACCCGGCGCACCTAGACCAATGGCTGGCCAATCCGACCACCTATATGCCCGGCACCAAAATGACCTTCATCGGCATGAAGGGCGAGAAGGATCGCACCGACCTGATCGCCTATTTGAAGGTGCAGACCAGCTTTACTCCAGGTGCCCCAACCGCGCCTTAGGTCCTATCTCGGACTGAGCCTTTGCGGCCTCACCGGGTCAAATCAGCCTCGAATACGCGGAATGGCATCCAGCCAACGGGCATAGGCCGCCTCGCTTGGATGCCGCTCGATGGCCGGATTGACCGTTTCGGTCTTGGGCCGGGCCGCGATGGCCTGCTCAGCCGAGGCATAGACCCCCGCCCCGATCCCCGCGAACATGGCCGCGCCCAGGGCGGTGGTGTCCTGGAAGGCGGCACGGCGCACCGGCAGGTTGGTGATATCGGCCAAGCGCTGGCTGAACCATGCACTGCGGATCATACCACCATCGCAGCACAGTTGAGCGCCCTGTCCATCTGCCTGAGCCCTAAACGCATGCGGGACGTCGGCACGCATGGCTTCGATCAGGTCACGGGTTTGCAGGGCACAGGCGTCGAAGGTTGCGGCACAGATTTCCGCCAGTCCGCTGTCACGCGTCAGGCCCAGGATCGCGCCGCGTGCCGAAGAGTCCCACCAGGGCGCACCCAGGCCGGTGAAGGCTGGAACCACCACCACCCCGTGGCCGGGCCGCGCGCTCATGGCCAAGGCCTCGGCGGCTTTTGGACCCCCGGCGACGCCAAGTTCGACACTGAGCCAGTCGACGGCCGCGCCGGCGATAAAGATGGAGCCCTCCAGCGCGTAGGTCGTCTTGCCGTCTAGCCGGGCCGCGACCGTGGTGAGCAGGCGCGACGTTGAGACGGGCGCGGCGTCGCCGGTATTGAGCAGCATGAAGGCACCGGTGCCAAAAGTGGCCTTCATCTGGCCGGGCGCAATACAGCCCTGGCCCATCAGCGAGGCCTGCTGATCGCCCGCCACACCGCAGATGGGGATCGCCCGCCCCAGGATCGCCGGTTCCAGGTCGCCGAACGAGGCAGCGCAGTCCAGCACCTGCGGCAGGCAGGCGACAGGCACATTGAGCAGGTCCAACATGGCTGGCGACCATTCCTGCCTGTGAATTTCAAACAGCAGGGTGCGCGAGGCGTTGGTGGCGTCGGTCACGTGGCGCTTGCCGCCGGTGAGGTTCCAGATCAGCCAGCAATCCATGGTACCGGCTAGAAGGTCCCCACGCGACGCCGCGGCGCGCGCGCCAGGGGTATTGTCGAGCAACCAGGCAATCTTGGAGCCGGAAAAATAAGGGTCGAGCAAAAGGCCGGTGGCGGCGACGACGGCCGGCTCATGGCCTTGGGCACGCAAGGCCTCGCAGTGGCCAGAGGTGCGGCGGTCTTGCCAGACAATGGCGGGTCCGATGGGTTTGCCGGTCACCTTGTTCCAGACCACCACAGTCTCGCGCTGGTTGGTGATGCCGATTGCGGCGATTTCGGCGGCGTCCCGGCCCGAGGCCTTCACCGCCTCCTGCAGGACCTCGACGCTGGCCCGCCGAATCTCCTCGGGATCGTGTTCGACCCAGCCATCGGCGGGATAGGTGTTAGTCACGGGCCTAGCGGCCGAGGCCAGTGGCTGGCCTAAGACGTCAAAAACGATGGCTCGGGTGCTGGTGGTTCCCTGGTCGAGCGCAAGGATCAAAGAAATGGTCATGCGACCTCACTTCATTCGGCTGCAACTTAAACAACTTTTCATGGCCGCGCCTCACTGAGTGGCCTCGGCGTTCCAGAATCGGGATGCCGCAACTGCTCGAAAGAGGCCGTGCCGTGCTTGCCGCCCAAACTGAAAATCTGCTTGCCCTGGCGCAGAGCCGGATTCCCGATGATCGAGAGCGTCTGCTCAACGGGATGGTTGATCTGTGCCCGGCGGCCCAGAACGGATCCGGACATCTGCCCGTCCACACTCGGCGGCTGGTCGAGGGCCTGTTCATCACCCTGGTTAAACAGGCCGAGCATGACATTCGCAAAAATCTGGCCGAGAAACTGGCCGAGGCGACATGGGCACCGTCGCCCCTGATCAACATCCTCGCGCTGGACGATAAGAGATCGCCGAGCCGATCATCGCCTACAGCCCGGTGCTGGGTGAGGAAGACCTGCTGCGGATCATGGTGCAGGCGACCCTTGAGCATCAAGTGGCCATTGCCCGTCGTCCTCGCCTAACCAGCGGCGTAGTCGACGCCATTCTTGAAACGAGCGATCCGGCGGTTATGACCGCCCTGGCGTCAAACGACACCGCCGATATTTCCCAAACCGCTCTCAACGCCATGGTCGAACATGCCCGGCGTATCGTTGCCATGCGATCGCCTCTGGCTCGCCATCCACGACTCTCGTCAGAAATGGCCGTGCAGCTTTACACCTGGGTTGGGGAATCCTTGAAGACCGCCATTGTCGCGCGCTTCCGCCTCGATCCGGTGATGTTAGAAAAGGCCATGGCCGACGCCACCCGGGCTACCACAGGGTTCGCGCCACTGCCCCCGGTCGAAGCAGAACGCAACGATATGGATCGCGGCCTGGTCGAAAAGCTCAAATCCGCGGGCGAACTCCGCTCGGGCTACCTGCTTCGCGCCTTGCGAGAAGGGCATTTAAATCTCTTTCTCCACACCCTCGTCAGCCTGGGCGGATTCGAACTGGCGATCCTGCGCCGGTGCATCGATAGCGACCAGCCTGAACTCCTGGCCCTGGCCTGCGCCGGCGTCGGCATTGACCGCGTTGCCTTCCACACCATCCTGGCCCTGGTGCGCGAATGGAATCAGCAAAAGCCTGGCGGCGGAGCCGATGGCCTGAATCGCGCCATGGGGGCGTTCGGCCCATTCGACCCAGAAACGGCGCGCGCTGCCTTTAACCAGGCCGCCAACTGCCCCTAGGGCCACCAAACCAGCCTCAAATTAAGAGTTTAAGTGGGTTCTGCTCGCGAAATCGCGTGCACCTTTTGCGAAAAGTGCCCGCGCGCAGCAAGCGGTGTTTGACATCCGCAACGTCGTAAGGACCATGGCCAGCCATGGCCGCTGATGCACGCCCACTGCTGACCCGACTGTCTTTTGACGCCAGCGACCGCCCGGAAGCGCAGGAGGCGCGTGTGCGCCTGGCCGCTCGCTATGGCGACCTGCCTCCCGAGGATGCACAGGTCATTGTCGCCCTAGGCGGCGACGGGTTCATGCTCGAGACGCTGCACGCCAGCCTGGCCTGGGGCAAGCCGATCTACGGCATGAACCGCGGCTCGGTCGGTTTCCTGATGAATGACTATGAGGAAGACAGTCTGCTGGAGCGGATCAACGCTGCCGAGCAAGCGGTTATCCATCCTCTCGCCATGACCGCCATCGATGCGAACGGGCAATCGCATACGGCTCTGGCCATCAATGAGGTGTCGCTGCTGCGCCAGACGCGCCAAACGGCAAAGCTGCGGATCATGATCGACGACAAGGTTCGGATGGGCGAGCTAGTCTGCGATGGGGTGATGGTCGCGACCCCAGCGGGATCGACTGCTTACAACCTCTCTGCCCACGGCCCGATCATTCCGTTCGACGCCAAAGTGCTGGCCCTGACCCCCATAAGCGCCTTCCGCCCACGGCGGTGGCGCGGGGCGCTGCTGTCGCAGGACGCGCGGGTGTGTATCGAGGTGCTGGAGGCCGAGAAGCGCTCAGTCAGCGCCGTGGCCGACAATTTCGAGGTGCGCGACGTTGCCGAGGTCCGCATCAGCGAAGACCGCAACCGGCGGCTGGTGATGATGTTCGACGCCGGTCGGAGTCTCGAAGAGCGAATGCTAGCCGAGCAGTTCGCGGTCTAGGCGCCCTGGCGCGCCGGCTGGCGGTTCGAGGCACCGAGCTGGTCAATTTTCTCGAGCAGATAGTCGACATCTTCCTTCACCGGGGTAACCGGCTGAGTGAGATGCCGCTGCAACATCCGCTCCTGGAACCGTTCCTGATCGCCCGGGCCGCCATAAAATCCATGGCATGATAGGTGTCAACACCGGCACGGAAGGCTCCGAAAAGCCGTGCCGGCAAGCCGGCCCGGTCGTAGATCGCGCGCAAGCCAAGCGGGCCGGCGTCATAGATCATCAACCACGCGCGGTGGTGCGGAAATCCCGCCAGCTCGGACACGCCATGCTAAAAGAAGGCCCTATCCCCGTGCACCAAGGCGCGCAGCAATAGCGAGGCATTGAGCCGCCCTCGTTTATTCAGATGCGAGGCAAAACCCTTGACGTCGCCCGACTTTCCCGTCTGGTCTACCAGATCAAACGTGGCGCGCTCCTTGGCCCCCGTGGTGATTTCGCCCGCCAACTGGGATTACAGCGCATGAGCGGTCTGCACGTACTCGCGTACCTGATCGTTGACCATGTCGATCAGCCGCTTGGAAATCGCCATCGGCAGGGTGCGGCGGAGGCGCTCTGTATCGCGTGCTCAACGATCCTGCTGATCGATTGAACAGCCATGTGCCATAGGTGGCGCGTTATGGTTAGCGATGCGTCAACATCACCCCTCGCGCGCCTGCCCTGCGGCGAAGCGCCCCGGATCAAAGGCATGATCAGCCCGACCGCGCCCCGAGGCCAAAGCCACGATACGCTCAGCAACCCATGGGGCTAACAGCCAGCCATTGCGGCGCGCTCCGGCGGCCAACAGAACGCCGGGCTTGAGGCTTGCACCAACCAACGGCAAGCCATCCGGCGTGGCGGCCCGCACCGCCGCCGAGGGCGCGAAAGCCGCATCCGCCAGGGCCGGATATAAGGCTGCACCCGAGGCGAGTAATCGCTGGATTTCAGCAAGCTCAATGGCCCGGTCACTGGCGCCTGTCTGCATAGTGGCACCAACGACTGCGCCGCTGAGCGAAGGTGCCACATAGACCCCTGTGCCACGCACCACCGGCCCCTGTAGAGGCCCAGCGGTGCTACGAAGCAACTGGCCCTTGATGGGGATCAGGCAGGCGAGTTCCGGTGCCAGCGAAGCCCCCCAGCGCGTAGCAGCTCCCCAGCCAGTGGCGGCAACTAGGCCGTCGGCTGCGATAACCTCGCCTGTTGACAGCCTAGCCTCGCCCGGTTCGAACCCGACCAAGGACTCCAGCACGATCCGCACGCCCGCATTCCCCGCCGCCGTGATCAAGCGAGCTAGGGCGGTTGGGGCGTCGAGGCGCCAATCCTCGGATGTGAAGACAGCGGGATGGACAGGGTTGAACCCGGGCGAAAGCGCGGCGGCCTGTGAGCCCGTGAGCATGCGATGCTCAGCCCCCAGAGCCGCCAACACCGAGGCAATATGTTCGGCGTCGTGGCCCGCCCGCATGGCACCCGAGCGGTCAAGATCGATGCCGGCCTGAGCGGCGAAGTCTGGCCAACGGTCGCGCGCCGCGATCAGTTGGGCGAAGCTGAGGCCAGCCCCCGGATCAAGTGCCGACTCGAAGGCCGGAGCGAGCATGCCAGCGGCAATCCCTGAGGCGTTGTCTCCAACAGCGGCCGGGTCGCATAGCGTAACACCTGCACCCGCGAGCGCCAGCTTCCAGGCGATGGTGGTACCCAGCACGCCAGCCCCGGCGACGACCCAGCGGGTGCCCATAAGGTCAGACAAGATCATGGCCGCAAAACCCTGAATCGCAAACGGGCCGGAGCGTCAAAGCTCTCAGCCCGTCTGTCGCCCATCACGGCATTTTCGATGGTACCACCTCTCGGGCTCGAACCGAGGACCTCTAGATCCACAATCTAGCGCTCTAACCAACTGAGCTAAGGCGGCCCGAAGCGTGGACCGGAGATTTCCAAAGAGGAAAATCTCCTCCCTCTTGTCTAGCGTACTCTTGTCTAGCGTATGCCGGATGCCGAACGCGTATGCCGGATGCCGAACGCGTATCCCGTTCAGCTATCACGCGCTGGTTTAGTCCAAAGGCCAAGCACGGATCAAGCCGCGAAGGCCTCAAGGCCATAAGTTCTCAAAAAGGAAACGCCCCGGAGCGCAAAGCTCCGGGGCGCAAACTTTACCGAGGCTCGTCGTTCTTAGGTCGGGACCCGGAACACGATCGGGATCACCACCGTGCCACCTTCGACCGCCGCGCCGTCAGAAGTCTGAGGACGCATCCGGAAGATTTTGGCTAGCCGTTGCGCTGCATCGCCGAAGCCA
>Ga0114974_10003324_pt1 | contig 12147 bp, 12 predicted proteins | sample S_130206_EF_Meta_FD_87318 | JGI IMG/M metagenome (GOLD analysis project Ga0114974, IMG submission 87318) | Freshwater microbial communities from Lake Simoncouche, Canada to study carbon cycling - S_130206_EF_MetaG | ecosystem: Environmental > Aquatic > Freshwater > Lake | place: Lake...
AATAGAAACTCCCTTTAACGGTCTGAGGTGCTCCCACCAGACTCGTGAGCTGATTGTCTTCACAATAGAAATCCCCGCCAACGGTCTTAGGTGCTCCCTCCAGTGAGGTGAGATGATTGGTATAACACCAGAAACTCCTACCAACGCTCTGAGGTGCTCCCTCCAGTGAGGTGAGCCCATTGTTACTACAATTGATAGAACCAACCGTCTGAGGTGCTCCCTCCAGTGAGGTAAGCTCATTGCGTTGACAATCGAAATTCCCACCAACACTCTGAGGTGCTCCCACCAGTGAGGTGAGATGATTGTAACTACAATGGAAATCCCCGCCAACTTTCCCGAATCTAACCCCTTTAAAATCTGTCAGACCCTGTTCGCTACAATCGAAATCCCCCTCCACATCAACAAAACCTGTTTGGTGATTAAGCTTCCATTTTCTTTTTGCACATTTATCCAACCACTCGATCTGCTCCGCTGTAAGTGCAGCTGTCGCACTGGCTTCGAATAGTGCATATGGTAAAACATGTTTCATGGCTCATTATATATCTAAAAATTAATGGTGGTTTATATGCAGTTCACAGGGATCGCTATTTTAATCTAGATTTATAAAGCAAAAATAAAGCAGACCGAAGTCTGCTTTATTTAATAAACATATTTTAAATTTAATAAATTATCTTCTTTGCATTTGCTGAGCTTTTTCAGCTGCTTGCATCTGCTGGATCTTCCTCATTTTCTCTTCTGCACCTTTCTTATAGAAATCCATATTTTTTCTTAATCTTGCCTTCTCATCCTCGGGTAGGGTGTTAAAGAATGGGGCATTTACGATTGCTGCTGTTTTTTCTACAGACAAATCTGGATTTCCTATGTAATATGCACAAAGTGAATATTCATCCAAAAGTCTCCATTGCCATATTTCAGGCTCAACAAATAAGATATCACCGGTTCCTCTTGTTTTTATAGCAATATCGCCATAAGCAAATGCTATAAGGAATCTTTTTTGATCTCTAAGCTTTCTCATAGTATGGAAAACAGCTTCTAATCTTTCTGGTCTGTATTCCCAAGCTCTAGAATAACACCCGGTAACTTCCTCGTTAGATGCACCAATTTTCTCTTTGATCTTACCGATCATATACATTGAATAGTAAACCTCCTCTGGCCATTCACCCATGGCAATTCTTTTTTGGTAAGCTTCAATAGCTTTATCGTGTTGCTCTGAGTCACGATAGCTCTGTGCCAGATAAAACATATATCTAGTATTAGCTGGCTCATCTTCTAAAGCTTTTTCTAATATGATAGCATCATTAGCGTATTTCTCTTGCAATGAATTAGCTCTCTTTAAAGGAGAAATGTCTGCAATAACATAAGCTATCGGAACTATACCCTGTCTAATCTCAGGTTTGTCCAAATGTAAATACTCATGAAGCACCCCTTTATAAACCCAGTCCTGATCAGATTTTACAATCTGTACCCTGTGATATTGTAAAGCGTTTAATTTGTATAGGATCTGATATCCGTCTGGTTCTTTTGTTAATCCTGCAAATGGATTAGCCCCTATAACTTCAGGGTAGAATGTATCATCCGCATCTATTATCCATCTGTAATCGCATCTTCCTTTTGCTAGCACTAAACTCTCCGTCCTATTAACCTCAAAGTTAACCCAAGGTCTCTCGTGTAGCTCACCCTCTATATTAAGTTCTGCCATTGTTTCTCTAATGACATTTAAAGTATTATCCTTAGATCCTGTATCAACTATAACCCAATACGAAATATATGGTGCAACAGCTTTTAAACATTTTGCTATTGTATCCTCCTCGTCTTTTACTATCATAACCAAGCATAAAGTGATCTCTTGCTTGTTAGATAAAGGTTTGGGTATTGATGCAGTAATGGGTTTTACTTTACCCATAGGGACTGCTTTTTTCTTAGATTTACTCATTGGTTGTATATTTTAATTATTATAGATCTATTTTTTGTTTTTCCTCCTCTTTTTTGGAAATAAATTAAATGTATCAAGTTCACCCATTTCGTTAAAGGTTATCGTGATGTCATGGGCAGATTCTCCGCTAGATACACTAATTTTTTTCATGTCTCTATTAAAATCTTTAAGTCTTATAGATTCCACATTTATCTCTGAGTTTTCATAGAACCAGTATTTTATTTCATGATAATTCTTTTCAAAGACTGAGTATGCAAATTTAGAATCACAGTGTGATAGTTTAATCTTAAAAGTTCTAAGTCTCTTCGAAAAAATCTCTAACGAAATTATGTTATGTGGATTACCTGATGCTATTAATCTATTTTCTAAATCCAATATAAATAAACACTTATATTCACCCATCATAGCTGACTGGCTAGATATCCCAGATTTTTCTAATGAGTTCTTTATGCTTTGATATGGATCTTCAGGGGAATACAGATCAACAAAGCAAGATATTTCAGAGGTTTCAAAATCTCTAATTGTTCTTACCTCAAGATCTGGATGTTCCTTAAATATTCCAAGTATTATATTAAGAGAATCCTGTAATAGGATTCTCTTCTTTTGTATTTGGTTTTTTTCTTCAGAAATTTTTTCTTTTAGAGACCTCACAAAATTCCCCGATATACTTCCTGTCATGGGCTAGATTTATTTTTTTGATTTCAAGCCAAGTCTTTCTCTGACTTGTTTTAGTACTTTATCCTTTCCCTCGTTAGCTTCTACCTTTATAAGCTTACGACTTTTTTGATAAAAGTCTAATAATGGAAAAGTCTTCTCGTGATATTCTTTGAATCTTCTCTCGACGATTTCTTCGCTAGCATCATCTTTTCTATTCTCTTCCTTAGCCCTGTTTTTTATTCTTTCCTTAGATACCTTATCAGGAAGATCTAGGTAAATAGCATGATTTAAGCCTAAGCCCATTCTGCCTAAAAGAGAATCTAGCCTTTTTGCTTGCTTTATTGTTCTAGGAAATCCATCAAGGATAACATTAGAACTGGGATCAACTTTTTTAAGTTCTTTCCTAAGAATTTTTATCATCATATTATCGGGAAGTAAATTTCCAGCATCTATGATTTTTTTTATATCTTCATCTTCGGAATTTCTTATAAGATCACCGGTTGACAAGTGGGTGAAGTTATAGTCTTTTTTTAATTCCTTAGATAACGTTCCCTTGCCTGATCCGGGTGCTCCTAAGATAACAAGTATTTTACCCTGATTATCAGGAAGTTGTCTTTCATTTAGTGCAAAATCTTCAAAAGTTTTTATTCTTTCCATCTTTTTAATATTTTTTATGATCCACAGGCGATACAATCGTCTGGGTTGTCCAAGCTACAAACTATACCAGAGGTAAGCTCTTCTGCTGCTTTGCTTAATTCCTCGCTAGTCATGTTTCCTAAGTCTATTTTCTTGGATTCGGTTTCGACGTCTTCCATCCTCTTAAGTGATTCTTTAGCTTTTGTCATATCTATCCCTAATCCTGCAATTGCATCAACAGCAGATTTAGTTCTTAGATAGTACATCCCCGTTTTAAGCCCTAGCTCCCATGAGTGAAAATGTGCTGCAGTTAATTTAGCAGAGTTAACGCCCTCAATGAATAGATTTAGAGACTGTGACTGGCAGATGAATTTACCTCTATCAGCTGACATTTGGATTAGATCCTTTTGTTTGATCTCCCATACTGTCTTATAAACTTCTCTGATATCATGAGGTATTTGCGGAATATTCTGAACAGATCCTTTATGTAAGATAATAAGATTTTTCATATCCTCGCTCCAAAGTCCTAATGAGATTAAGTCCTTAACAAGATGCTTATTAACTAGTACAAATTCACCGCTTAATGTTCTTCTTGTATAGATATTAGAAGTGAATGGTTCGAAAGCTTCATTATTTCCCATGATCTGAGCTGTTGAAGCGGTTGGCATAGGAGCTAATAATAAAGAATTTCTAGCGCCATTCTTCATAACGTCCTTTCTTAATTTAGCCCAATCCCATCTTCCTGAAAGCTGTTCGTCTTTGAATCCCCAAAGATTGAATTGGAAATCACCTTTACTTAATGGTGATCCATCGAACGTTTCATATTTACCATCTTTCTTAGCTAGATCCATAGAAGCTGTCATTGATGCAAAGTAAATAGTTTCAAATATATCCTCGTTAATTTTCATTGCTTCCGAAGATGTAAATGGAATACTCATATTAGCAAAAAGATCTGCTAATCCTTGAATACCTATACCGATTGGTCTATGTCTAAAGTTTGATTTCTTTGTCTCCGGTGTTGGATAATAATTAATATCAATAACTCTATTTAAGTTGACCGTTGTTTGATAGGCAACATCGTATAATGCTTTATGATCAACCTCACATTTACCCCTGTTAATCTTAGCAGTTCTTGCGTCTGTTGATTTTAAGAACTTATTAACAGGTATAGAAGCTAAGTTACAAACTGCTTGCTCATCTTTATCTGTGTATTCTAATATCTCTGTACAAAGATTTGAACTTTTAATAGTTCCGAGATTTTGTTGATTTGATTTTCTATTAGCAGCATCTTTATAAAGCATATAAGGTGTTCCTGTTTCAATCTGGGAATCAATCACTTTGGTCCAAAGTTCTCTAGCTTTAATAACCTTTCTTGCTTTACCTGCAGCTTCAGCTTCAATATAAGCTTTTTCGAATTTGTCACCGTAAAGTTCCCAGAGTCCGGGAACGTCGGAAGGAGAGAATAATGACCAATCCTCACTGGCCTTAACCCTCTTCATGAATAAATCAGAAATCCAAAGTGCTAGAAAAAGATCTCTTGCTCTTAGTTCTTCTTTACCTGTATTCTTTCTTAAATCTAAAAAATCTTCAATGTCTGCATGCCAAGGCTCGATATAAATAGCAAATGATCCTTTTCTTTTTCCCCCACCTTGATCTACGTATCTAGCAGTCTCGTTGAATACTTTTAACATCGGAACGATACCATTTGATGTGCCGTTTGTTCCTTTGATATAAGAACCAGTACTTCTAATATTATGTATGGCCAAACCTATACCTCCAGCATTCTGTGATATGGTGGCTACATCGGTTAAAGTTTTATAAATACCTTGTATAGAATCATCTGACATTGTTAAAAGAAAACAAGAAGATAACTGGGGTTTTCTAGTACCTGCATTAAATAATGTAGGGGTAGCATGTGTCATCATATGGGTAGATAAAAGTTCGTATGTTTTAAGAACGTTCTTTGTATCTTCTCCCCAAATTCCAGCAGCAACTCTCATATACATGTGTTGAGGACTTTCAGCTGGTTGGCCTTTCATTTTTAGGAGATAACTTTTCTCTAGCGTTTTAAAACCAAAGTATTCAAAATTAAAATCCCTCTCATGAATAATAGCACCGTCAAACTTCTGCTTGTTTTTCATAACAGAGCTATAGGTTTCTTCGTTAATTAAACCCGCAGGTTGATTAGTTTCTGGATCTATGTAAGAATATAGATCTTGAATTGTTTCAGAGAATTTTTTCTTAGTTGATTTATGTAGTTTAGATACTGCAATTCTAGATGCCAATACTGAATAGTCAGGATGTTTTGGAATTAAAGAAGCTGCTGTTTCTGCTGCAAGATTATCTAGTTCATCTGTTGTAATACCGTCATAAATTCCAGCAATTACTTTTTGTGCGATTTCAATCGGATCAATATAATCAGGGTTTAGACCATAAGTCATTTTTCTTACCCTATTTGATATTTTCTCAAATCTCACGGGTTCTTTCGAACCATCTCTTTTTATTACCTGCATTTTTTAGTTTAATTATTTTTATTTAGAAGTCTGTGTCGAAGTCGAACGAATCTTCAGATTTGTTCATTACTCCTGATTTTTGATACTCGCCAACTCTTTTTTCAAAGAAGTTAGTTTTCCCCTGTAGTGAAATGTTTGCCATGAAATCAAAAGGATTTTCTACATTGTATACTTTAGAACATCCTAAATCCATAAGCAATCTATCAGCTACAAACTCAAGATATTGTTTCATTAAATCTGAATTCATTCCTATTAGTCTAACTGGAAGTGATTCGGTAATGAACTCTTTTTCAATATCTAGAGCGCTCATAATAATTTCTTTGATTCTCTCTTCTGAAACTTTATTTGATAAATGATTATTATGCAACATAACCGCAAAATCTGTGTGCATTCCTTCGTCTCTTGAAATTAGCTCATTAGAGAAAGATAGACCTGGCATAAGCCCTCTTTTCTTTAACCAGAAAATAGAACAGAAAGATCCACTAAAGAAAATACCTTCCACTGCGGCAAACGCCACAACTCTTTCTTGAAAGTGCGGAGAGTCTATCCATTTAAGTGCCCACTCAGCTTTTTTCTTAACAGCAGGAATAGTATCGATTGCATGGAGAAGTGTGTTTTTTTCTTCTGGGTCCTGGATATATGTGTCAATTAAAAGAGAATAAGTCTCTGAGTGTATATTCTCCATCATTATTTGGAAACTATAAAAGAATTTTGCCTCAGTGTATTGAACTTCAGACAAGAAGTTCTCAGCCAGATTTTCGTTTACTATGCCATCTGAAGCTGCAAAGAAAGCTAAAACGTTCTTGATAAAATATTTCTCATCGTCGCTTAATCTGTTTCTCCAATCGTTTAAATCCTGAGCCAAATCGATTTCCTCCGCTGTCCATATGCACGCTTGTTGTTGTTTATACATCTGCCAGATGTCGTGGTGCTCTATTGGGAATAAAACAAACCTATCTGGATTTTCTTGCAAAATAGGCTCGGGTATAGAATAAAAATCTTCCATGCTTTTTAATTAGTTTTTTTTTTAATAATTGTTTTCTTGTCTTCTGATATTTTCTTTATTCTTACTTAAATAATAGTTGTAAAGTTCATCTGCGGTCATACCAACAGAGACCATCATATTAAATAAGAAATGCTGAATATCAACTAGCTCCATTTTAAGTTCTTTAACATCTTCCGGAGACAGGTCAGATATCTTCATGGAGTAAGCTTTCTTGTGATTGCTTTTCCAAGGTTTCCAAACTGCGTTACCTATAGATGTTTCTCCATTATTAGAAACACCACCTAGAGCGTCATATGCTTCCGATATTTCATCATCTATTGCTCTAGTATTCCAGAGCCAGAAGTCTTTAATCTCTCCTAAAGAAAGATTTGCGAAATCGTAACCATAGACTTTCTCCTGAGTGTTCTTTTGGAGTGTCATTAATGTGCCCAAGTGATGCGTGGACTTTACGTAGTCATCCTCAACGGGAAGATCTTTACATTGATTGTCTGTATTTGCCATATTTGTGATTTTTGACTAGGTTTTTTTGTCTATGCCTCCACCACCGGGTTTTTTATATATCGATCTGATACCGGGGGACAGGGCCTTGACATGCTTTATTTTTCTGTTTTGCCTATCTTTTTTTTCAGCTGATCGATTTCATATTCTAGCTCTAACATTCGGTCCTTAGTTTTACGACGTTTGCCATACAAATCCTTAATAATTATTTTAAGTATAGGATCTTCCTCGTCGGAAGCAAAGCATGCGCCGGATGCTGTTCTAATCCAATCATCTTTGGGATTTACTGGATTTTTACCTCTATATGCCTCTGGTGAGATGTTCCATTGAACCATTGTATTCGGATATAGCGATGCAAAGTCATAGCAGGCTACCCACTCATGTAACCCTTTTATAGGTTCTTTAACATATCCTCCAGCAAATTTTACATGTACTTCTTCCCTGTTTTCTACGATGAATAGCTGTTTGCGGTCTAAAAACTTTCTAAGCATTAATACCTCTGTTGACCAAACTGGAGAAAGACATCGATTTATCTCCACGCCGCTAATCATAGCTATTTTAAAGAAAGTCTGCATGGTCTTTAGCTTCTGGTCAATGTAATGTACTAAAGCACAGTCAACTACGTTATAGTAAATAAAGTCCTCAAAGTTTGATTGGTACAGGTCTCTGAGTGTTCCGTTATATTCTATCTTTTTGAGCCCTATTGCTTTGTCCGCTACGTAATCCAATCTATTGCTTTCTTTAATCTTGATAACCCTATCCCACTTCTTGTAGATCTCTAAGTAGTCAAACATTAATAGATGAACTGGAAGCTGCTGTTTCCCTATAAGATATCCTCCGGGAGAAATAATCTTTGGATCAATACCAAGTTTCTTCGCTCTATTAATAAGATAAGGCCAGTCATACCCTAGCCAGTTCCATCCTGTCATAACTGGCATTTTAGGGCCAAGCTCTTTAAAGAATGTGTACATCATATCATATTCGGTCTCGAACTGTTTATATTTAAAGGACCATTCATCTCCAAACTTCTTAAAATATTCATTAGTCTTCTTGTAAATATTTGCTTGTTGTTCAGGGGTTAGTGGATCTAGACCCAAAACGATCAATTTACATTTGTCTGTCGCAATACCTATTGATATGACACGGTTTTTAGCATTCTCTGTGTCTAGTGCTGCTGCCATATCTTCAGTTATCTCAACCTCAATATCGACAAAGTATTTCTTAGGATTTTGGTATACCCAAAGCGGGGCTGTTAATTCAGGATCTGCCTCAATTAGAATCTGAGCCATCCTATATTTGTCGTATTTTTGAGTTTTTAGTTTCTTTACTGAATCACCTGTCCATGTTTTCCATTCTTTATCCTTAGAGGAATTGCTAGGACTGCACTTTTCCCAAACGAATCTTTCTGATTCTGGAATGGGTACATTTAGGAAAGCTAGGTCTCCTTCTTCTGTGAAATGTGATACTTTAAGATATTCCCCTCTGTTCTCAATGTCTACGATCATTTTTTTTTATTTACGTATGTTTTATCCCGATACCATCTTTTTATTTCGATCTTTACTTAAGTTTCAGGAAGATATATAAAAAGATGAAAAATTTAAAAAATATTTCCCAGTTTATCAATGAATGGCTCGATTCACCTGGCAGTGTAGACGTTCCTGGCCAGAATACCGAGATTCGGGTAAACTCAAGGAACTATAAAACACAGAATCAACAGCTTCCTGAAGTGGTTGATTCAATGTTTGAAGCATCGTATTTCCATGATTTCCTGGACGGTGAGGGCAAATCTGAAAAATTCAATAAGTTTTTAGACGAGGGAAAGAAATCGGGATCAGAAATAACAAGATATATAAAAGACTCATTCAAGAATAAATCATTTAAAAAGAAAGATTAATTTTTTATCCCCGTATTAAAGCATTAAATTTGTAAGAAAAAACAATATGTACTCAAAAATATACGGCTTTTGTAAAGTCAAAAATTTAGGAAATTGCTACAGAAACGGCGAAACCCCAACGCCAAGGGTAAACTTCATATTAGACCTTTGTGATCAAATGGGGCTTAAATACGAGTTGGATATTTTCGATGACAACAGATCTAATGGTGGTGATGATGTGACAATGAGGGATTTCCGCTATATACTAGATACTTTGTCACCAGATAAAAGAAAAGATGCTTTAGCTCTATATAAAGAATTCAACCAAAAGTTAGAAGATCTTGACGAAGAATTTGAGGAATCTGGACTAGGAGATGACGAAGAGGCTATCGATTTCCACGAGGAACAATACTACCAGCTGGAAGATGAATACTCTGAAAAGTTAAAAGCAATTGCAGGAGAGATAAAAAGAGGCGTTAACAACTACTTCAATATCGTTCTTCCTGGATCATCAGATAAATTTGTCGTAGCACATCACGACATTGTAAATAAAGATTCAGATAATGCCAATGACAATTCTTGCTCAGTTATAAATGCTTTAATGATTAAGAAGCTAAGACCCGAGGTAAATGTCGTTATACTAGATGGTGAGGAATTCGGAGGTATAGGATCTAACCAATTAGCAGAAAGAATCAAAGCAGGGGATTTCAAATGTAAATGGGTGCTTAACTTAGAGCTAACAGGTAAGGGCGGAAAAAGCTTCTTCGTTGGAGCTATGGGAACACCTCTAACAGATTGGATCGCAAATAGATTCGAATGCCCAATTGTAAATGTGCCATTTAATGATTCTATAATCTTTAAGAAATACGGGATAAATAGCACAGTGATTAATCCTCTCCCCGTAACAGAGGAAAAAAGCCCGGTTATAAATAAGGATGGGGAATATTTAGACTTTAAAATGCTATTCAACTGTCATAAAATGACTGACTCAGTAGACAGCATTGATCCAAAAGATATGGAAGAATTTGTTAATGAGGTTTGCTTAAAAATAATAGACGAAGCTTGAGACGTATAAAACTATTCGAAGAATTTATTGAGTATGTTATGCCAGTAAAAAAGCGTAATATGAAAAGCATAGTCATTATCCCTAATTGGAAGGTTTATTAATGGTCTTTAAATAAGCGTCCAGCTTTTTATCAGTAACCTCTATATCTAAGTTACCATTAACAAAGATTTCCCATGAATCTCTCCCATATTTACCTATTCCTGGAAGCTCTATAGCATCATTAAATCCATCAACCCATTTCTGACTTAGCTTTATTATTCGGGATGCTTTTACATTCTGAAATCCGGTTGTTTTTATGACCGCTGCCAGCCTTTTTGGGTCACACCCAATAGTAGATATGGGTGTTGGGATAAGCTCAAATACGGAGCTTAAAATCGGTCTAACCTGCTTGTTATTGGTTTGGTTCAATAAAATACAGCAAACCATCATTTTCCATGGCTCTTTCAGATAATCCTCCTGTATTAATATCTCTCTTTCCCCCATTATATTTGTATACCTGGTACCCAGTGAGTCATTCTTCCATCATCAGTAATCTCATGGACCACGCTGTTACCTAAAGGATCCTTATCCTTACGGTAAACATGAAAGGAGAAAACAAAATTCCCATGATTGTTGTCCATGTCGGTGTATGTGGCTAAAGTTGCTCCCCCTTGTTCATAGGATGTTTTAATTATGGTCTTTATCCATTCGCATAGCTTCTCCATCCTATCCTGTGGGATATCGGAGATCTTTAAGTGGGGTGAAATACCAGCTCGGTATAATGCTTCTGACTTTATATAATTACCTACCCCAGAGATAACCTTCTGATCCATGATAGCTTTGCAAATATTTTTATTTGGGGATTTGCTTAATCTAGCATAAAACTCAGCAAACGGAACTTCGCTATTTAACATATCAGGTCCTGATGAGTTTAGCTTCTTCTGAATCTCCTGTGGGTCTGTATAAAAGGATATGTTGCCAAATCTTCTTACATCCTCAAAGAAAACCTCAGATGAGTCGGAAAATCTAAGTACAAAATGGGAATGCTTTCGCCTAAGATCTCTCCAACCCCCGCTCATGCCCAATGTGTTCCACATAAACAGATCTCCAATTTTAGCATAGATAAATTTGCCTTTAACCCTGACCCAGTCCACCCGGAGTGGCCCTGTCGATAATGCTTCCCTAATAAGTGAGATCCCGGTGGGTTCTTTCTTTAACCATTTTCCCCCGAGTATCTCGGCTTCTACTAGCTCCTTACCAACTATTCTTTTGGCTAATCCCTCAGCCATTCTTCTTACTTCTGGTCCTTCTGGCATTTCTTTTCTTTTTGCAAATATAATAAATAGACCCGGTATAAAAAAATAAAGCCGAGCTAATTTAGCTCGGCTTTTGTATTTAATTTAAGTGTTATTACTTGATTTCTTCGTACTCTACATCTTGTAAATCTTCCGCACTATCAGAAGTTTGTTCAGAAGGTGTTTCAGTTGCTTGAGCTTGCTGATCTGCTGCATATACGGCAGAAGCTATCACATTCATCTTATCTGAAAGGGCCTTCATTGTAGATTCAATAGCATCTAAATCTTCACCGTCCATGATTTTTCTTAATTCCCCTATTTTATCAGAGATCTCTTGTTTATCTGAATCACTTACCTTGTCGCCAAAGTCGATAATCGCTTTTTCCATTTGGAAACACATAGAAGAAGCTTCATTAGAAAGCTGAGATTTTCTTAATCTCTCCTTATCTGCCTCTGCATTTGCTTCAGCATCATTTTTCATATTTTCTATTTCTTCATCAGTTAACTCTACTTCCCAAGGCCTTGGAAAGCTTTTTTTAACAAATTTACCATCCCTTTTGTCCACAGGCTTTTCTTCGTTATTATCTGAAATTATCGTAGTGCTTATTAATTTGCCTGCCATTTTTTGCTAATAACGCTCCTAAAAAGTATCTTAAAAGAAATCCATGCTAAAATAGCTGAATAAATAAAG
>Ga0114974_10003325_pt1 | contig 12147 bp, 10 predicted proteins | sample S_130206_EF_Meta_FD_87318 | JGI IMG/M metagenome (GOLD analysis project Ga0114974, IMG submission 87318) | Freshwater microbial communities from Lake Simoncouche, Canada to study carbon cycling - S_130206_EF_MetaG | ecosystem: Environmental > Aquatic > Freshwater > Lake | place: Lake...
ATGGCGATCCAGCTCATCATCAACCGGGAGTGGGGCCTGGCCAAGAATGAGAACCCGTCGCAAGGCGCTTTCATCATCGAAGAGCTGACCGAGCTGCTTGAAGAGGCGGTATTGGCCGAGTTTGAACGCATTGCGGAGCGCGGTGGTGTGCTTGGCGCCATGGAGACCGGCTACCAGCGCGGCCGCATCCAGGATGAGAGCATGCACTACGAGATGCTCAAGCACACTGGCGAGTTGCCCATCATCGGCGTCAACACCTTCCGCAACCCCCATGGCGACGCGGTGCTGGACAAGCTGGAGCTGGCCCGCTCGACTGATGAAGAAAAGCAGAACCAGCTCAAGCGCCTGGCTGACTTTCATAACCTGCACGCCGGCGAGGCGCCGGCCATGCTGCAGCGCTTGCAGCAGGCCGTGATCGAGAACCAGAATGTGTTTGAGGTGCTGATGGACGCGGTGCGGGTCTGCTCACTGGGGCAGATCACCAACGCCCTGTTTGAGGTGGGCGGGCAATACCGGCGTAACATGTAAAGCCTGCTACCCCGCAATTCTCGGCCCGTTTGGACACCATTTACATCATTGCTGCCTTGTGCAGCGCTCTGCTCCACGCCACATGGAATGCAGGCGTCAAGTCCACTGGCCAGCATACGGCGGTCATGACCGGGCAGATGCTGACGGCAGCTTTGGTTGGCTTGCCGGTGCTGTTCTTTGTTGACATGCCCAATCTCACGTCCTTGGCATGGGTCGCTGGTTCGGCCCTGTTCAATGTGATGGGGCTCAAGGCCATTCTTAAAGCCTACGACCACGGTGAGTTCGGGCTGGTTTACCCCATGTCGCGTGCCATCATGATCATGCTGGTGGTGCCACTCTCTACCCTGCTGGCGCACGAGCAGCTTCCGATGGGCGCCATGGCGGGTATTGGCCTCATCATCTCAGCGCTGACTATGCTGGCCCTGGGCGCGCGACACGGCAACGATTTCTCCCGCCACGTTTTGATATGGACCGGCGTGGGCGGGGTCTTGAGCGCCTGCACCGTGCTGATTGACGCTCATGGCATCCGCCAGTCAGGCTCGCCGTTTGCGTACGGCTGTATTGTGGCCATTGTCAATGCAGCCAACATGACCTGGCAGCAGCGTCGTGTGCCGGGCCTCTTTACCACGATACGCCAATATGCCAGCGTCACCATGTGGTCAGGGGCGCTGTCGATGGCGTCCTACCTGCTGATTGTCTGGGTGTTCAGTAAGGCACCGATCGCGGGCGCAGCCGCCTTGCGCGACACCAGCTCGGTGTTTGCGGTACTGATCGCCATGGTCTTCATGAAAGAGGCGATCAACCGGACCAAGCTGCTGGCGGTGGCCTTGGCCATCGCCGCCATTCCGTTAATGCGCTTGAGCTGACGTGCTGCGCCGCCAGCGCCAGTGAGGCTTCAGCCGCCCTGGTGCGGACGCTTGCCAGGGTTCTTTTTGTTATTGGTGGCGGTGCCACGCTCCAGGCTACGCTTTTGGCCGCGCGGTGCGGTGAAGCACACACCTTTAGGTGGCACAGGCCGGGGGGTAGCCAGGCGGTCGGCTTCGGTACGGAATTCTTTGGGCATGACGCTCACTCCAGATATTTGTTGAAAAGGGTGGATTATCCCTGCTTCCGGGGCCTGATCGGCAGCTGCCGCCCAGGTGACTGTCAACTCTGTGTCGCGTCGCTTAAGCTGACGGTTCATCAAGGGGTTTTTGTCATGAACAATTTGTTTTCATTGCAGGGCCGCACCGCCCTGATCACGGGTGGCTCGCGGGGTATTGGTCGCATGATTGCCGCCGGTTTCCTGGCCCAGGGCGCACGGGTCTACATTTCGGCGCGCAAGGCCGCCGCCTGCGACCAGACCGCTGCAGAGCTGGGTGCGCTGGGCCACTGTGTGTCGCTGCCTGCCGATGTCTCCAGCGTCGCCGGCGCCAAGGCACTGGCTGCCGCCTATGCGACCCATGAGTCGCAACTCGACATCTTGGTCAATAACGCTGGGGCGGCCTGGGGCGCGCCGTTTGACGACTTTCCTGAAAGTGGCTGGGACAAGGTGGTGGACCTGAACCTGAAGGCGCCGTTTTTTCTGACCCAAGCGCTGGCTGGCCATTTGCGGCTAGCCGGCAAACAGCGGGTGGCCAAGGTGATCAATATCGCCTCTATTGATGGCCTGTCGGTTAACCCGCAGGAAACCTATTCTTACGCTGGCAGCAAGGCTGGGTTGGTGCACCTGACACGGCGCATGGCGCTGCGCCTGATTGAGGACAACATCGCCGTGACCGCGATTGCCCCGGGCGCCTTTGCCTCCGAGATGAACCGCGATGCGCGTGACCGGGCCGACGAGGTGTCGGCGCACATTCCGGCTGGCCGTATCGGTGTGGACGAGGACATGGCGGGCGCGGCGATTTACCTGGCTTCGCGCGCCGGCGACTACGTGGTGGGCGAAACCCTGGTGGTGGACGGCGGCGTCACACTCAAGCGCTGATTGATGCGTCGGGGTCGTGCAACTGGTGGCGGCTGATCAGCGCCTGGCGATGGCGCGGGTCGAAATTGATGCGGGACGCATCGCGGCCCACCGTCTGCAACAGGCGCGGGTCCATCACGCGCCGCCATAACGGTGGAAAGTAGGCAAGGCTGAACATGCCAAAGTAGCCGTTGGGCAGGCGCGGCAAGTTGTCAAAATGGCGCAAAGCCTGGTAGCGGCGCAGCGGGTGGGTGTGATGGTCGGAGTGGCGCTGCAGGTGAAACAGCGCCCAGTTGGAAAAAATGTGGTTGCTGTTCCAGGAGTGGTGCGGCTGGCAGGGCTCGTGCTTATCAGGGCTGATTTCCCGTCGCAGCAGGCCGTAATGCTCCACATAATTGGCTGACGTGAGCTGAAAATTGGCCCAGAAAGACGCCACCATCAAGAAAGGCAATATTTTCGGGCCCAGCCAAAGCATCAACCCGCCCCAGAGAAGCAATGTGATCAGGGCGGGTTGGAAAATTTCGTTCTGCAAGGACCATATCGTCTGCCCCCGCTGGCGCAGTCGCGCAGTCTCAAGCTGCCAGGCACGGCGGAATGCGCCGGGCATTTCACGCAGCACAAAGCGGTAAATGGACTCGCCCATGCGCGATGAAGCCGGGTCGGCGAGGGTGGCCACATCACGGTGGTGACCGCGGTTGTGCTCGATCGAGAAATGACCATAGCCGCTGGGCGCCAGAATCATTTTGGCCAGCCAGCGTTCCAGTGCCGTGTTCTTGTGGCCCAGTTCATGGCCTAGGTTGATGCAAAAGCCGCCTACAGTGCCGCAGATCAGCACCATGGCCGCGGCCCCGTGCCAGGGCAGAGCCTGCTTGGCGACAAACCAGGCGCTGAAAATGAAGGATAGCCAGAGTACCGGCACCAGCAGGTAGGTGATCCAGCGGTAATAAGGGTCGGCGTCCAAGGCTGGCACGGCACTTTCTGGCGGGTTACTCAGATCTTCGCCGAGTAAGCGGTCGAACAGTGGGGCCAGTCCATAAAAGAATACAGCCGGGAGCCACAGGGTCCAGGCCTGGCCGGTGAGCAGCATCAACGCCGGACCTATGCCAACGGCGCAGGGCACCAGCATAGACAGCAGCCAAGCGTAGCGCTTGCGGTCGCTATAGGGTTTAGTCGTCAGGGCCGAGGCATCAGGTAAACGCATAGTCGGTTGATTGAAGGGTCAGAGGCATAGCCTGACCACCGATTTTGCGGTAAAAAGCTGGGCGCCTGTTAGCGCGCCCGAAATGGGCTTAGTTCAGCAGTTCGCTGCCTAGCGTTTCAAATTCTTCGGCGTCGATGGCGGCGTCGTAGGCAGCCCGGCTGTCGATGGCCTGTTGGGTGTAGGGGATCAGTGGTTTGTCCAGGGGGCGCAATTTGTGGCGGCGCAGGCGGCGCAGTTGCTCGGATCGCTCCATGGTTTGCAGGACCAACTCAGGCTCCATCATCAGGCTGAACGGGTTCAAGGCAATCTCGGTGGTTTTCATCAGGCTTCTCCGGTAAGTTCAAGGCGCTTTTGCGCTTGAGGGAACTTTAGCCCCGGAGTTGGCCAACTGAAGTCAGCCGTTGGCTGTATCGATTGTCAGAATTTCCCTTACAACAGCCTGTGCCGGCGCGGCGCCAACGCCAGCGTGGATAAATCAGAGCAGCCGGACCTTGACGCCTTTGCCCTTGATCTTGCCGGCATTGAGCTTGTGCATCGCTTCCAGGGCGATGTCGCGCTGCACAGCGACAAAGGTGGTGAACTCGGTCACATTGATTTTGCCAATTTGCTCGCGGGTGTAGCCGGCGTCTGCGGTCAAGGCACCAAGCACATCGCCAGGGCGAATTTTTTCCTTGCGCCCGCCCAGAATCTGCAGCGTGACCATGGGCGGTTGCAGCGGGCCCTTGCCGCTGGGTGTCAGGCTACCCAAAGGGTGCCAGACCGATTCGCGGTGCTGGTATTGCTCAATACGGCCAACAAAACCCATCTCCTGCAGGCTGGCCAGACTGAGCGCCAGGCCAGACTCGCCGGCGCGGCCGGTACGGCCGATGCGGTGCACGTGCACCTCGGGGTCGGGCGTGATGTCGACGTTGATCACGGCCTCCAACTGGCTGATGTCGAGCCCGCGTGAGGCCACGTCGGTGGCCACCAGCACCGAGCAGCTGCGGTTGGCAAATTGCGCCAGCACCTGGTCGCGTTCGCGCTGCTCAAGCTCACCATAGAGGGCCAGCGCGCTGAAGCCCTGACCTTGGAGTGCGCCAACAAGATCCTTGCACTGCTGCCGGGTGTTGCAGAAGGCCAGTGTGCTGACCGGGCGAAAGTGGTTCAGCAGCCTGGCCACGGTGTCGAGCCGGTTGTCGCGGGTGACTTCGTAATGGCGTTCCTCAATCAGGCGTTCTGCCGGAGGCGCCTGAACCGTGATTTGCAGCGGGTCGCGCATGAACTGGGCGGCCAACTTGCCGATACCCTCGGGGTAGGTGGCCGAGAAGAGCAGGGTTTGACGGTCTTTGGGGCACTGCTTGATCACAGTCGCCATATCTTCAAAAAAGCCCATGTCGAGCATGCGGTCGGCCTCGTCGAGCACCAGGGTGTTGAGCGCTTCCAGGTTCAGGTAGCCGCGCGCCAGGTGGTCCATGATGCGGCCTGGTGTACCCACCACCACATGGGCGCCGTGCTCCAGCGATGCACGCTGGCCGCGCAGGGCCACGCCGCCGCACAGGGTGACGACCTTGGTGTTTTCTTCAGCCCGGGCGAGACGGCGGACCTCGACCGCCACCTGGTCGGCCAGTTCCCGGGTCGGGCACAGCACCAGGGTCTGCACGGCAAACCGGCGTGGGTTGAGGCGCACAAGTGCCGCCAAGGCAAAGGCGGCTGTCTTGCCGCTGCCGGTTTGGGCCTGGGCGATCAGGTCGCGGCCGGCCAGCGCGGGCGGCAGGCTGGCGGCCTGGATAGGCGTCATTTGGTGGTAACCCAGGCGCTCCAGATTGGCCAAGGTGCTTGGGCTGAGTGCCAGGGTTGCAAAGGCCGCGCCCTGATTCAGGCTGAAATTGGAAGCGGTGGAAGCGGTGGAAGCGAGGGGCGCGGTGTTGGTCGTGGACATGGCATTGGGTCGATCCCGACCTGATTCGGAAAATGCTATAAATTATATAGCTTAAACCCTATATTTCATAAGGGCTGGAGCCCGATTTTTCCTAAATTTAGGGTTGGTCTCGGGTACCGATTGTCAGGCGTAATACTGCGCCACAAAGCCCTCAAAACTACCCTGTTCGAGGGCTTCTAATTGTGATTGCCGGGCCATTGACGCTTGCACACTGGTGTCGAACTGGGCCTGGGTGTCGCTGTCAAGCGGCGTAGCCAGTAATTGCGCCTGGTGCTGGCGCGCCAAAGCCAGGCTGTAGCTGCTAAAGCCACCGGCCTGGCGTATGCCATCGAGCACCTGGGCCGAGGGGGTGAGCTCGGGGTGGTCGATGCGCTCGCGCAGCAGGCGCAGCGTGTCGGCGTACTGCGTGCCGCCGTAAGCGCTGTCCAGCATCTCGGCAAAAGGCAGCATGTCGTTAAAGAGGCTGTGGGCCAGTGGTCGCATGGCTTGCTCACGGTTGTGGGCTAGCAATTGCAAGTCCGGGGCGCGGCCGTGGTTCACCACACGTCGCTTGTTTTCGTCGTTCTCGGCCTGTTCGCGGCTGCTGATCGGCGGGCTGTCGCGAAACAGGCACATCAGCAAGAACATATCGGCAAAGGTGCCCTGTTCCGGTGCGATGCCGATGTCGATAGAGGGGTTGAGATCGAACAGGCGAACCTCGACATACTCCACGCCATAGCGCTGCAGGGCCTTGGCCGGACGCTCGCCGTGTGGCGCCACCCGTTTGGGCCGGATGCCCGCATAAAACTCGTTTTCGATCTGCAGCAGGTTGGCATTGAGCTGCTTCCAGCGCTCACCGTCGCGCACGCCAATGGCCTCATAGAAGGGGTCGGGCGTACCAATGGCCGACTCCAGGGCCTGGGTGTATTCGGCCAGGGAGTTGAAGCTGACTTGCAAATTGGCCTGGGCCCGGTTCTGGTAGCCGAGGTCGCTCATGCGCAGGCTGGTGGCGTCTGGGCCGTAGAGCGTGCCGGGCACCAGCGTCAGCAGCTCGGACTTGCGGCCCTGCAGAAGCGACTCGCACAGCGCCGGCGAGGCACCAAAGAGGTAGGGGACTAGCCAGCTGTAGCGCAGAAAATTGCGAATCAGGCCAAAGTAGCGCTCACTGACAAAGTCCAGCTCGGGCTGGGTGGGCGGACACAGATCCTTCAGAATGGCCCAGAACGCTTGTGGCAGGGACCAGTTGTAGTGGGCGCCAGCAATCGTCTGCATGTGGCGACCGTAACGCAAGCCCAGTCCCTCGCGATAGACTGACTTGAACCGGGCGGAATGCGAGTGGCCGTAATCGGCAATCGGTATATCGGCCTCAGCGCCGAGTTGACAGGGCATGGAGCCGGCCCACATCAGCTCGTTACCGAGCTGATGTGCGCTGTAACGGTGCAACTCCCGCAAAAACGTGAGCGGAAACGCGCTGTCCTGCGAGGGCGGTGTGATGAACTCCAGCAGCGCTTCGGAATAGTCGGTGGTGATCCAGGGGTGGGTCAGCTTGGCGCCAAGCGCCAAAGGGTGGGGTGTGGTGGCCAACTGGCCGCTGGCGTCCACGCGCAGGCATTCGCGCTCGTAACCCCGCGTGATGCCTAGCAGGACTTGGGCCTGTCCGCTACCGGCAAACTGGCGCGCCGCGTCGCAGCAGGTGAATGTCAACATGGATTCGCACTTCCTCTAGAAACGGCGCGAGTATGGCAGTTTTAGCCAAGGTCTGCCCGTTGTGGATCAATCGCATAGGTCAAGAGCGGGGGCGGCAGACCATGGACAATAGCGCCATGTCCTACCTGCCTGACTTCATTGCCCCCGCCCGTTTCAGCGACCCGGCCGCCGCGCTGGCCAAGGCGCGCGAGATTTACGACGGCAGCCTGGCCCACCTGCGAAGTGCCATGCGCCGGTTTGTGGCGGGTGAAACCTTGCCAGGGCATGTGCGCGCCTGCTACCCTTTTGTGCGGGTGCAGACCGGCACCGTTTCGCGCACGGGCCTGCTGAAAAATGCGGGCCTGAGCTACGGTTTTGTTGCGGGCCCAGGCCGTTTTGAGACCACGCTGACGCGCCCCGACCTGTATGCCGACTACTACCTGGAGCAATTCACGCTGCTGATTCAAAACCACCGGGTTGAGCTGGAGGTGGGCACCAGCTCGCAGCCTATTCCGGTGCATTTTTCTTTTGCCGATCAAGACCATGTCGAAGGCAGCCTGAGCCCCGAGCGTCGCCAGTTGATGCGCGATGTGTTCGACCTGCCCGATCTGGCCGCCATGGACGACGGCATTGCCAATGGCACCTACGAGCCACGCCCGGGTGAGCCGCAGCCGCTGGCCCTGTTCACCGCACCACGGGTGGACTATTCGCTGCAGCGCTTGCGCCATTACACCGGCACTGCGCCACAGTTTTTCCAGAACTTTTTACTCTTCACCAATTACCAGTTCTACATCGACGAATTCGTCCGGCTCGGCCATGAAGCCATGGCAGACCCTGGCGGCGAGTACATCGCCTTCATTGAGCCGGGCAATGTGGTGACCCGGCGCGTCGGCAGCGACGCCGTGGCATCTGACGCCCTGGGAAAGTTGCCACCACGACTGCCGCAAATGCCGGCATACCACCTGATGCGCGGCGACCGGAGTGGCATCACCATGGTCAACATCGGTGTCGGGCCCGCCAACGCCAAGACCATCACCGACCACATCGCGGTGCTGCGGCCGCACGCCTGGATCATGCTCGGCCACTGCGCTGGTTTGCGTAATTCGCAGCAGCTGGGCGACTATGTGCTGGCCCATGGCTATGTGCGCGAGGACCATGTGCTGGACGAGGAACTGCCGCTGTGGGTGCCGATACCGGCCCTGGCCGAGATTCAGGTGGCGCTGGAGGCAGCGGTGTCGCAGGTGACGCAACTGCAGGGCGCCGAGCTCAAGCGAGTGATGCGCACCGGCACCGTGGCGAGCACCGACAACCGCAACTGGGAGTTGCTGCCCGACAACGGGCCGCAACGCCGCTTTAGCCAGAGCAGGGCGGTCGCGCTGGACATGGAGAGCGCCACCATTGCCGCCAATGGCTTCCGGTTTCGGGTGCCCTATGGCACCCTGCTGTGCGTCAGCGACAAGCCTTTGCATGGCGAGATCAAGCTACCGGGTATGGCCGACCATTTTTACCGGGAGCGGGTGGACCAGCACTTGCGCGTTGGCATTCGGGCCCTGGAGTTGCTGCGAAATCAGGGCGTGGACCAGTTGCACAGCCGAAAATTGCGCAGCTTTGCCGAAGTGGCCTTTCAATAAGCCAGGCGCATGCTCATGACCCCCCCTCTTTTTTCAGCCAGGCATTTGTCCAAGCGCTATGGCGCCACCACCGTGGTGGATGACCTGTCCTTTGACATTGCCCCCGGCGAATGCCTGGGCGTGATCGGCCCCAATGGCGCTGGCAAGACCACCACCATTCGCATGTGCCTGGGGCTGTCCGTGCCCGATGGCGGCACGATCGAGGCGCTGGGTGGGCAGATGCCGCGCGATGCGCTGGCCATCAAGGCGCAGCTGGGCGTGGTCAGCCAGATGGACACACTGGACCCGGATTTCAACTGTGCTGAGAACCTGCTGGTTTATGGCCGCTACTTTGGCATGAAAGACGCCCAGATCCGGGCGCGCATTCCGGCTTTGCTGGATTTTGCCTCGCTCACGCACAAGGCGAAGGCCAAGCCGGGGGAGTTGTCTGGCGGCATGAAGCGCCGGCTCAGCCTGGCGCGTGCGCTGGTCAATGACCCACGCTTGCTGCTGCTCGATGAGCCCACCACCGGCCTCGACCCCCAGGCCCGCCACCTGATGTGGGAGCGCCTTCAATTGCTGTTGCAGCAGGGCAAATCCATTTTGCTGACCACCCATTTCATGGATGAAGCTGAGCGGCTGTGCTCCCGGCTGCTGGTGCTCGATCATGGCCGAAAAATTGCCGAAGGGGAGCCGCGGGCCCTGATTGCGCAGCACCTGGAGCCCGACGTGGTTGAGGTTTTTGGTACCGGTGCTGCAGAGTTGCTCACCTCTCCCCTGCGTGCCATGGCGGGCCGGGTGGAGCAAAGCGGCGAAACCGTGTTTTTCTACACGCAGGACGCCAAGCCGCTGCTGCAAGCCTTGTCGGCTCACCCGCAATTGCGTACCCTGCACCGGCCAGCCAATCTGGAGGATTTGTTCCTCAAGCTGACCGGGCGCCAGATTCGGGAAGAGGGTTGACATGAGCACGACCGATATCACGTCAACTGCGCCCAGCATCTGGCGTGCGCCGCAGCTGTCGCTGCGCTTTTGGCCGGTGTTTTTGCGCAACCTGCTGGTCTGGCGTAAGCTGGCGATTCCCAGCCTGGTTGGCAATATCGCTGAGCCGCTGATGTGGCTGGTGGCGTTTGGCTACGGCATGGGGGCCCTGGTTGGGCAGGTCAGCGTGGCTGGCGCTGATGGCAGCGCGGCGGTAAAGGTGCCCTATATTCTGTTTCTTGCCAGCGGATCGATCTGCATGAGCGCCATGAATGCGGCGACCTTTGAGGCCCTGTATTCGGCGTTTTCGCGCATGCATGTGCAGAAAACCTGGGACGGCATCATGAATGCTCCTGTCAGCCTGGACGATGTGGTGCTGGCCGAGATGCTGTGGGCCGCGTTCAAGTCGCTGTTCACCGTGAGTGCCATTCTGGTGGTGATGCTGGCCTTGGGCATCAGCGCCAGCCCTAAACTGCTGCTAGCCTGGCCGATTTTGCTGGGTGTGGGTATGACCTTCAGTTGCATTGCGCTGGTTTTCAATGCCCTGGCCAAAGGCTATGACTTTTTCACCTACTACTTCACGCTGTGCCTGACGCCCATGATGTTCCTGAGCGGTATTTTTTTCCCGCTGGAACAGCTGCCAGTTGCCGTGCGGCTGGTGTCGCAATGCCTACCGCTGACCAACGCCGTGGCCTTGGTGCGGCCTCTGTTCATGGACCAGTGGCCGCCGCAGGCACTGCAGCATGGCCTGGTCTTGGTGTTTTACGCGATCGCCGGCTTCTGGCTGGCTCTGGCGCTGACGCGCCGGCGCTTTCGCGGCTGACTCGGCTCAGTGGTTGTCGCGCGGTACAAAAGAGCCGCGCCGGCCCACCAGGAAGTCAAGGTCGACGCCTTCGTCGGCCTGCAGCACATGGTCGACGTACAGTTTCCAGTAGCCGCTGTCCAGCGGCGGCGGTGGCGCCTTCCACTCGGACAGGCGCCGGTTCAGCTCTTCATCGCTGATTTTTAGCTCTAGCCTGCGGTTGGGGACATCGAGTTCGATCATGTCGCCATTGCGCACCACCGCCAGCGGTCCGCCAGCGGCGGCCTCGGGGGCGGTGTGGAGGATCACGGTGCCATAGGCGGTGCCGCTCATGCGGGCGTCGCTCAGGCGAACCATGTCGGTGATGCCCTTGCGCAAGACCTTGGGCGGCAGTGGCATGTTGCCCACTTCTGCCATGCCCGGATAGCCCTTAGGGCCGCAGTTTTTCAACACCAGCACGCAGGTCTCGTCGACATCCAGCGATTCGTCGTCGATCAGGCGGTGAAACTCTTCAATGTTCTCGAACACCACGGCGCGACCGGTGTGGACCATCAGCGCCGGGGTGGCTGCGCTGGGTTTGATCACGGCTCCCCGCGGTGAGAGATTGCCACGCAGCACGGCGATGCCGGCTTTTTCCATGAAGGGTGCATTCAGCGGCTTGATCACGTCTTGGTTGAAGTTCTCGGCTCCAGCGATGTTCTCACCCATGGTTTTGCCGTTGGCGGTGATGGCGTCCAGGTGCAGGTCAGCAGCGATTTCTTTCATCACCGCAGGCAGGCCACCGGCGTAGCAGAAGTCTTCCATCAGGTATTTGCCCGAGGGCTGCAGATTCACCAGGCAGGGCATTTCGCTGCCCAGACGGTCGAAATCTTCCACGGTCAGCTTCAAGCCGATACGCCCAGCCATGGCGATCAGGTGGATCACTGCGTTGGTGGAGCCGCCAATGGCAGCCAGGGTTTTGATGGCGTTCTCAAATGCTTGCCGGGTGAGGATGCGCGACAGAATCAAGTCTTCGTGCACCATGTCCACAATGCGCCGGCCGGCCGAGCGTGCCAGCACATTGCGCCGGCCGTCGACCGCCGGGTAGGCGGCGTTGCCGGGCAGGCCTACGCCCAGCGCTTCAATCATGCTGGCCATGGTGCTGGCGGTGCCCATGGTCATGCAGTGGCCGTGGCTGCGGTGCATGCAGCTCTCGGCCTCCAAAAATTCCTGCAGTTTCAGGGTGCCGGCACGCACCTGCTCGCTCATGCTCCAGACGCCGGTGCCCGAGCCCAGCTCCTGGCCGCGCCATTTGCCATTGAGCATGGGGCCGCCGCTGACCCCGATGGTGGGCAGGTCGACGCTGGCGGCACCCATCATCAGCGATGGGGTGGTTTTGTCGCAGCCCATGAGCAGCACGACACCGTCGATCGGGTTGCCACGGATACTTTCTTCGACGTCCATGCTGGCCAGGTTGCGGTACAGCATGGCGGTGGGGCGCAACAGCACCTCACCCAAGGACAT
>Ga0114974_10003326_pt1 | contig 12147 bp, 12 predicted proteins | sample S_130206_EF_Meta_FD_87318 | JGI IMG/M metagenome (GOLD analysis project Ga0114974, IMG submission 87318) | Freshwater microbial communities from Lake Simoncouche, Canada to study carbon cycling - S_130206_EF_MetaG | ecosystem: Environmental > Aquatic > Freshwater > Lake | place: Lake...
TCACGCCAACTCTTGATCACTCAGCCCACGCGATCAGCGTGACGGCTCGCAGCCGTTACGGTTCGTTCCAATCCACGCTAGAGCCCTCGGCAAATACAACAGAAAATTGTCATGTCGTTGCGGCATCTTTGATCGCAGCATTGCGACAGGCCAGCAGAGTCATCTGGGTCGGGTAAAAACGCTTTCACTAACCATTGAGCCGGCGCACCTCCTGAGCTAGGACGCCGCTTGGCGTCGACAGTTCGTCTAGCAAGGAAAAGTGATGGTGCCCAGGCAAGTCGATGACACGCGGTGCCGTCCCATGGCGCTCCGCCCAAACAGATCCAAAATGCTCCTGCTGCCAGTGAAACTGTTCGCTTTCGCGTCCGCCAACAGCCATTGACAGGGCGCCGAGCGAATGCTTCAAGTGACGGCAAGGTGAAAGCGCCAATGCCTCTGCTTGTCCCATGCGCAAGTGCTCATTAACGTAGCACAGTCTGACTGGCTCCAGATCGTAGATGCCACTGATGGAGAGGCCCGCTTTGATCATGTCTGAGGGACGACCAGGGGAAAAACTAGGCCAGTCAGTAGCCATTGCGGTCGCTACGAGGTGCCCGCCTGCAGAGTGCCCTGAGATTGATAAGCGGTCAGGGTCTCCCCCCCAGTCCATTGCATGGGCATGCACGTAGGCAATCCCGGTCTTTACCTGGCGCACCAGTTCGGTCATGCTTACACTAGGACAGAGTGCGTAGTTGAGGATAACCACTAAAAATCCTGAGGTGGTCAGCCCCTTGGCGATAAAGGAGAATTCCTTGCTCGACATCGAATACCAGTATCCGCCATGGATGAAAACATGAACGGGCGCGTGCGGGCGCGCTGTACGAAACACATCGATGTGCTCTTCTGAATGCGCCCCAAAAGGCACGTTCAGCAGACACTCGCAAGACTCACGAAAAAGTTGACTATCAGCACGCCAGCGCGCTAGATAGTCACTTGGATTGCGAATGCGAGTGCCGCTGGCCTTGTACTGGTCGTCCAATTCGAGTTGGTCGTAGCCATGCCACAGCGAGTCACCTGCTTCAATCATGTCCCAGTCTTGGCCTTGATTTCGGCCACTTCTTGAGAAGTCACGTTCTTCTTCTGCACAAAAATTTTGTTCTCGACTTGCCAACCAACGAACGGAGTCGTGACATCACCAAACTTGTCGTGGATGACCGCACCAGATGCGCCCACATAGCGGACAGACTTACCTTCAGCAAGCAATTGAACCGCTTTTTTGAAGTCTTCGACAGTCGCTGTTATGGGTGTCCCATTAGGATCTGTGACACGGCCCATGGCCATAGCAATGGTTTTTCCGTTCTTGTAGTCCTTTGCAGCCATCATCGCCAGTGAGATCAATGCTGCGGCGTCATACCCGGTGTCACGACCAGGGCCCACGCCTTTGCCAGCTTGGAGACCATAGCGCTTTTCATATGCCTCATAAAAGACAGCGCGACTGTTTGGCAGTGGCGCACCGGGCGAAACAAACCAGGCTTCTTTGAGGTACTGCTCACCGATCTGCTCGATCAACTTTGCATCATTCATACCCACCGGAAACATTAACTTTTGTGTTCCCCCAAGAGCAATCCAATCGCGGAGGATTTTGCTGCCGTCGATCACGGTGGAGATAATGAACGCACTTTGTGGTTTGCTATCGAGTACTTTATTCACCTCAGCACGGTAGCTGGCTTGCTCAGCGTTGTAGGCCACCTGTGAACTGACAGTGCCGCCCATCGCCTTGAAGGTCAAGGCGAACTGCTTGGAAAGGTTGTTACCCCAGTCATTGTTGAGGTGCACGATGGCGATGTTGCGATTCCCCGCGTCCCACGCCATCTTGGCAATTGCCACGGCCTGCAAAGCGTCAGAAGGTTGAACACGATAGAACAGGCCATTAAGTTTTCCTTCACGCGCCATTTCACTGAAAGTCGGCGAGGAAGATGCGGAGGGCACCATAAGAACGCCCTTTTCAACCGTTACAGATGACAGGATTGGGCCAGTCACACCGGAGCTGATGGGGCCGACAATTGCCGGCACAGCGTCCACGTCTACCAAACGACGGGCGGCATCTACGCCTACCGAGGGCTGGGTCTGGTCGTCCCGCACGATGTATTCAAGTTTGCTGCAGTCCCCGACCCTCCAACCGGCCGCATTCATTTGCTCGATGGCCAGTGCCGCCGCATTACTGATAGGTGGGCCGAATGTGGCGTAAGACCCCGTCAGGGATAGTGTTGCGCCAATCTTGGCTGGACATGCCAAAGCGGGCACAGCCATTGCAAGACCCGCAATGGCTGTGCAGAAAACTCGATTGAACTTGACCATCTAATCTCTCCTGTTAAAAAAATGAACGTTAGTGGGGAATTTATTTTCGGACCTGGGTAGGGTTATTGCCATCAAATTCAGGGGGTGCCAGGCCATGGTTTGTCTTCCAGCGAATTTTGGTTGTGGCGCATGATGCTGCCGTGCCTGCCGGTCCGGTCGTTCTCGAGCTCGTAGCAATCGCCATGTGGGCCATTGCGACGATCACAAATGCGAGTCAGCAAGTCGCGGTCGGCATCGCTGAGCGTAATGTCAAAGACCTTTTGGTTACGTGCGAGGTGGCGTGTGGACGTTGCGCCGACGATGCAACCGGCAATGCCAGGCTGGTCCAGCGTCCAACGCAAAGCCACTTCGCCTACCCCAACGCCCAGCCGTGCGCCAATAGCCTTGAGCGCTAACAGCAATTCCTGGAACAGCGCCCAGCCGCCAAAGTCCTCTATGATGAGCTTGTACTTTTTGAGCGAGCGATTCGCGAAGGGCTCGGCCGCTTCAGACTGACCAATCCAGTCCTCGGACATGAAACCGCCCAGCAGGTGGCCGTACGTGACCACGGCAATGCCCTTCGAGCGGCAGTAGGGCAACTGCAGGCTCTCAGAGCGCCTGTCAACCAGCGAATACTGCAACTGGTTGACGACGATGGGCACTCCGGCGTCCACAAGCAGCTGCAACTGCGGCGTAGTGAAATTAGTGACGCCAATGTGGCGAATCTTGCCCTGACGTTGCAGGTCCTTTAGCACCAGGCCGGTCTCTATGGCGCCTGGCGTCTTCCAATTCCACCAGAAAAATTGCACCAGATCCAAGCTGTCTACACCCAGGCGCTGGAGGGAGCGCTCAATGATTCGCACGGTGTCAGCCGGTTTCAGCGTGGGCAGGGCATCCCAATCGGGCACGTACTTGGTGTGCACTTGCAGGTTCCGGGCTAGTTGCGGATGCTTGCGACGGAAGTCACCGATTAGTTGTTCCACTCCCAGGTAATGGTCCGCGCAGTCGAAGGTTGTGACGCCCGCCTCGACGAAAGCGGCCATATCACGGATAGCCTGCTCACGCTCAATGCCCGGTCCGTGCCCGCTGGAGAGATGCCAGCTGCCCTTCAGGATGCGCGATATGCCGTAACTAGGTAGGATCTCTCGTCGTTCGATGTGCATAGTGTCTTTCATGTGCCGGGGATCGGGACCACTGAATGGGCAGGGTGGCTGTAGGTCTTCTGGTCCAAGCGCGTGATGCGGAAGCCTGCACCACAGTACGGGTCGGTACAGCCGATCACAGCATCGCTGCCCATCCAGTCGGCTGGTGCAGTGGGCCGCTGTTTAGCTGGCACGAAGGGCAACACCGCCAGCAAGGCGTAAAGGCCGAAGGTTCCGCCGGTCGGCATCTCAACCGTGCTGCCGCGTACGAACATGGTGTCGCCCAGCTGATGCTTACACACCAAGCGCCGAGCCAGATCATGGTGGATAACCTCGATCTTCAGATCGTAGAGGCTGAAGTCGTCGTCAGTGTTCATCGCGACCCGACCCCCTTGAGGTTCTGGTTCATCCAGTTAAGCGCGCCATGGCGGCCGTCGCTGTCGCGTTCGACGCTGTAGCAGTCGCCCTGTGGTCCCCTGGCCTTTGCCGTTACGGCGGCAATCGCGTCAAGGTCAGTAGCATCCAGGGAGAAGGTCTCAACGGTTAACAGGTCGGCAAGGTGCGCATCGGTGCGCGCGCCCACGATAGCAGTCGCGACACCGGGGCGGTCCAACACCCAGCGCAATGCCACTGCCGTGCTGCTGACACCATGGCGACGGGCGACGCTGGCCAGCGCTGCGAGCAGCTCCTGGTACATTGACCAACCACCGAATTCCTCAATGATCAACAGGTACTTGGCCTGGCTGCGGTCGGCGACTTGGGCGGGCAAAGACTGGCCAAGCCATTTGTCGCCTAGAAAGCCGCCGGCCACAGTGCCATAGCACTGCAGATGGATCTGGTAGCGCTGGCATAGATCCACCATGCAGGCTTCCGGACGCCGGTCTAGCGGTGAGTACTGTACTTGGTGGCTGACGAGCCGAACGCCGGCGTCCAAGGCCTCCTGTAGATGCACCAAGTCGTAGTTGGTGACCCCGATCTCGCGCAATTTGCCCTCGCTTTGCATGTCGGCCAGCCAAAGCAGGCTGTCAACATGTCCAGGGATGGACCAGTCCCACCAGTGGAACTGCACGAGGTCGAGCGTGTCCTGTCCCAGGCGGGCCCGGGCCCGGTCGACGATGAGCTCGATATCGCTGCGACGGATGCCGCTCAGCACATCACGGTCCGGCACCAGTTTGGTCTGGATACTCAGCTGGCTGGCAAGTGCGGGATAGGCGCGGCGGAATTCTCCGATCAACTCCTCGACGCCAACATAATGGTCTGCACAGTCGAAGTTAGTGATGCCCGCCTCAACAAACCGGCGCATTCCTTCAACGGCCCGGGCACGCTCTACAGGCGGCCCGTGCCGCTCGGCAAGCTGCCAGTTACCTTTGGTCAACCGGGAAACCCCGTAACCGGGTGCTATCTTGATTGACGTCACCGCCATTTGGCGACTCCTACAGCGGGCATGCTCAAGCTTTCCACAAGCGCACACGGGGATAGAAGTCGTCGCTGGTGACCAGCGCGCACAGACGGTCGATATCTTGTTCAATGGCCCGCCGAACACCCGCTGGATCGCGCGCACGCAGGGCGTCCAGTGCAAGTTCATGGAATTCCGCGCCACGGCCATCACGCGCGTCGAAGTAATCGGCGGTCTGGCGGATATAGGGGCCAAGTTGCAACCACAAACTCTCGATCAGCGGTAGCAGTGCACTGGAATCCGACAGCCGGTAAAGCGTAAAGTGGAAGTCGAAGTTCTGGCGCACCCTCAACTCGACGTTACGCTCGTCACCGGCGCGTGTCTCGCGCTCGACAATGGCCAACAGCGCGGCCACGTCGGCTTCAGTGGCTCGATGAGCGCCGAGTTCCGCTGCCAAGCCCTCCAGCGCACGGCGAGCCACCCGCAGATCGTCGAGCTGCTTTCGGTCAAGCACCGGCACTCGGGTGGTGCGGTTGGGCAAATTTTCCAGCGCTTTTTCGGCGCACAGCTTGCGGATCGCATCGCGCACCGGTTGTGCGCTGGTGCCAAAGGCGTCGGCAAGGTCAGTGATCGTCAGCGGCTGGCCCGGCGCAAAGCGGCCGCTCATTAACAAACCACGCAGTTCGGCATGCACGCGCTCGTTGACAGTGGCCCGGACCACCGGCAGCACCCCCAACTTGGCGATAGATGAAGTGGACTCCCTGACTTCCATGAAACTGCGATCCAAAAGTTTGATCAAATATATATTATTATCACTAAACTTTCCAAATATGCAATCAAGACTCACTAACGTAAGGAACGCGGATGCTCGAATTGAAGGGTATTTCGAAATCGTTTGGCGGCCTTAGGGCTGTCGACGATGTGAGCCTGAGCCTCAAGCGTGGCGCCATCACGGGGCTGATCGGGCCCAATGGCGCCGGTAAAACTACTCTGTTCAACACCATCGCTGGCGCCCTTGCACCTAGCAGCGGCACGACACATTTCGAGGGTCAACCAATACATGGTAGGCCACCCTACCAAATCTATCGCTGCGGCATCGCCCGTACCTTTCAAATACCTCGCCCCTTTGGCGCGCTGTCCGTGCTCGAAAACGTGATGCTCGCACCACTGAGGCAATCGGGGGAGCAGTTCTGGAATAACCTGATCCGTCCCGGCCTTGTTCGTCAGCAAGAACGCGCCAATCGCGACAAAGCCGTGCAGGTACTCGATTTCCTGAACCTGACCCGACTGGCCGACGAGCCGGCGCGCAACCTTTCCGGCGGTCAGCTTAAATTGCTCGAGCTCGGACGCACTCTGATGTCCGACCCCAAGCTAATCCTGCTTGACGAGCCCGGCGCTGGCGTCAACCCGACGTTGCTAGGTCAAATCACCGAGCGCATCGTTGAACTGAATCGGCGCGGCATCAGCTTCCTGATCATCGAGCACAACATGGACTTCGTGATGAACTTGTGCAAACCGGTAGTGGTCATGGCGGCGGGTCGAGTGCTCATGCAGGGCGAGCCGGAGGACGTACGGCGTGACCCACGAGTACTGGACGCCTACCTCGGGGGCTCGACATGACGGCAGCACTGCATCTCGAAGTGACCGATTTGGTCGCGGGCTACGCGCCCGACGTGCCCATCCTGCGCGGCATGAGCCTGAGCGTACATACAGGCGAGATCGTCACAGTGCTAGGCCCAAACGGTGCAGGCAAGTCTACCCTGATCAAAGCCATCGCTGGTCTGGTGCCTACCAGCTCCGGAGCGATTCGAGTGCGAGGCAACAACATTATGGGGCTGGCAACGCACCGGCTAGTTACTGCAGGCGTAGCCTATGTGCCGCAGGTTGACAACATTTTCACTCGCTTATCGGTGCAAGAGAACTTAGAGATCGGCGGCATGGCGGCACCCATCGAACTCAGGCAACGCATCGCCGAAATTTACGCGCTGTTCCCAGACCTTGCTCGGCTGCGCCAACTCGCGGCCGGGAAACTCTCTGGAGGCCAGCGTCAAATGGTTGCAGTAGCACGCGCACTTATGGCACGGCCACACCTGATCATGCTGGACGAGCCCTCCGCTGGCCTGTCGCCCAAGCTGACTGAGATGGTATTCCAGAAATTGCTGGATGTACGCGCGCTGGGCGTCACCGTGCTCGTGGTGGAGCAAAACGCCAAGGCGGCCCTGGCGATCTCCGACCGCGGCTACGTGCTGGCTGAGGGCCAACAACGGTTCACGGGCACGGCTAGCGATCTGCTCTGCAGCCCCGAAGTCGGCGAGTTGTATTTAGGCACACGCACGAAGCTTGCATCATGATGGTCCAAATGCTCGTGGACGGCGTTGTCGCAGCCTCATTCATCACGCTAGGCGTAGTGGGCCTGAGCATGGTTTACAACATTCTCAACTTCCCGACTTTCGCCCAGGGCGACCACATCGCCACCGGAGGCTACATTGCACTCGGGCTGGTGGCACTGATAGGCACCGCCGGGTCGATCGCGGGACTAAGCTTCGGCTGGCCGCTAATCCTGGCCCTTGTGTGTGCCGCAGTACTCAATGGCGTGGTGGCCCTGGCGCTGGACCGCGCCATCTTCAGCCGTTTGCGGCGCCAGAACGCCTCTCGGATCAGCCTGATCATGGCCTCTTTCGGCGTGGCACTCATGCTGCGCCACCTGATCATTGTTTTCGCCGGTCACGAGCCACATTACTTTTCATTCGCAATCCAGCCGGCGCTAGATTTCGGCGGCGTGCGTATCACCCGCAACGAACTGGTGGCGGTCGCTGTCACCACGGCGCTGGTGATCGGCCTGCACCTTTTCCTGTCCCGTACCTGGCTCGGCAAGTCAATGCGCGCAGTGTCAGAGAACCCCTCACTGGCCAAGGTCAATGGTATCGATGTGAATCGGGTCATACTATGGACTTGGGTGATCAGCGCAGGCTTGGCCGCCGTAGCCGGCGTGCTGCTAGGAGTCGTCGTGCAGATCCACCCGTTTATGGGATTCGAGCTTTTGCTACCCATGTTCGCCGCACTGATCGTCGGCGGCATGACCAGCATCTATGGCGCAGTGCTCGGTGCGCTGCTCATCGGTCTGGCAGAAGGGATTACGGTGCAATACTTTGTACCCGAATACCGTCAGGCCGTATCCTTTATTGTGGTCATCCTAGTCCTGATGGTCCGCCCCAATGGCATCCTAGGAGAGAAAGCCTGATGGACTTACTTTCTTACTTCGTGTTCTTCTCAGTGACCGCCAGCATCTTCGGCATAGCAACGCTGGGACTCAACCTGCAATGGGGCTTCACAGGCATTATGAATGTGGGGATCGTAGGCTTTTTCGGTGTAGGCGCCTACACATCTGCCTACCTCACTGGCCCCAACTATCCCGAAGCCTTCGGCGGCTTTGGACTTCACCCGCTCATCGGCTATCTGGGGGCAATGCTGACCTCGGGATTGGTTGCGGCTGTAGTTGGCATTCCTACGATCCGGCTCAAACACGACTTCCTGGCGATCGGCACATTCGGCATCGCCATCTGCATCCAGCTCGTCGCCATGAATTGGAAGTCCGCCACCCGCGGATTTGACGGCCTGCATAGCCTGCCCAAGCCCTTCACCGCGTTGGCTGGTACGCCTTTCCTTGCCAATCTGTACTACCTGATCATGGTATTGGTGTTCATCGCACTAATCACCTTCGCACTCGAGCGAATGGTTCGCTCGCCCTGGGGGCGCATGCTGCGCGCAATCCGTGAGGACGAGGATGCGGCAGCCGCACTTGGCAAGAATGCTTTCGCCTTCCGGCTGCAGACCTTTGTATTTGGCTCTATGTTGATGGGGCTGGCAGGCGCGCTTTACGCGAACTTCATGGGGTTCATCAGCCCGCAAGACCTGCTACCCATCTTCACATTCCAGGTTTTTGTGATGTTAGTGGTAGGTGGCAGTGGCAACAACTACGGAGCGCTGCTCGGCGCGGTCATCATTTGGGCGCTATGGACCGTTACCGAGTCAGTGCTTGGTGCAATCTTACCGACGGAGTTGCGCCAGCAGGTGTCGGCTATCCGGGTGGTGATGGTGGGCGCCATACTGGTTGGAATGTTGCTCTACCGTCCGCAAGGTTTATTGCCAGAGAGGCGCAACTCGTCGCCCGAAGCCCGCATCAGGAACTGATCGTCCATACTCACCGACTACACACTTTGCTAGGAGCTGGTTCTATGTCCATCGGCGAATTCGAGCTTTACGACCTACGTGTTGAAGTCGTGGCCCCGCCTGACTCGCGCGTCATGTGCAATGCGAAAATCGGGGACTGGTTTGAAGTACGTGGCGAAGTGTTGCATTTCCCGCCAGGCCAAGGGTTTTCTATGTATTCGCTGGCTGCAATTATTCCACTGCTACCTGCCAAGCAGCGCCTGACAGCGCCTGAGGACTGGATGAGCACCGACGCGGAGATAGCTTGCCCAGACCCAAATTGTCCGACACGCTTTCGCATCACGCGGTTGGGTAAGCGGGTGTTTCGCCATGCTGACACGACCGCCGTCCCAATGCCGGAATCTTGAGACGTTGCGGCCTTACCGAAAAATTCTGGCAAAACAAGGGCCTGCTAGCTTCAAAGGTCTCAGCAGATTGCGTAAAGAGTTCTGCCATGATCCTTTCAGGGCAGAACACCTCCCCGACCGGGTCAGTTGGAACCCAGACACCATTACCAACCATGCCATGCCGGCACTGCAATCGAGTATCGAGCCGGTACAGCAGATCGCTGATGTCTACAGCTGGGACGGTGTAACCGCCCGCCGCAATCCAGGCAGCAGAAGCCTCACTCCTGCCCGTCAGGGGGCCACTTCCTTCATGCCAGTCACAAAGTACTCGGTTTCCCCAAAGCAGCTGGTGGGCAGCCCTTTGTGTTGCTCGTAATTGAGCGTCACCCGTTTGCCCATAGCCGCATTCAACTGCGAGACCACCTCTGGGCTCCTGACGGTAAACAAGAACTTTTCGGGCGTGGCCCCGGGCAGCGAGACCAGAGACTGCTCGCCCTCCCAGGTCTTGCAGATCCAGCCCTTGGACGAGAGTTTTTGCAGATAGCCCGCGCGCTCGCCCGTGGAATAGCTCCAGCTCAGAGCGATGGCCACATAGGCTGCAAATAACAGAGCAACGACCACGACAAACCCTGCCAAAACGACAATAACCCGTTGTTGCTGATAGCCATCTCTTACTTTCTTGCTTGAATCAGGTCTCAATCAGGCTTTAAAGCCCAGCGCCATGGGTCTGCAGCAAAGTCCACAGTCGCGCAGATGTCAGCGGCATCTGCAGTTGCGCCGTGTGCTGGCCATGGCCATGGCGGGCCAGGGCATCCGCCACGGCATTGACCACACATGGCGTGGCGCCAATCGTGCCGAGCTCGCCAACACCCTTGACGCCCAGCGGGTTGTTCAGGCAAGGGGTTGACTGGTCCATCGCGGTGCGAAAGGGTGGCGTCATGTCGGCGCGCGGCGCGGCATAGTCCATCAGGCTGCCCGTCAACAACTGGCCGCTTTGCGGGTCATAGACCACTTGCTCGATCAGCGCCTGCCCGATGCCCTGCATGGCACCGCCGTCGAGCTGCCCGATCACGATGGCGGGGTTGACCACCTTGCCCACATCATTGACCGACGCGTAGGCCACCACGGCGACCTCGCCGGTCTCGGGCGTGAGCTCGATCTCGCACACGTGGCAGCCATTGGGCCAGGACGGCCCGCTGACTGCGCTGGTGGATTCGAAGAAAATTTGGCCGCCGGGCTGACGGGCCGCCATTTCAAACAGGCCAATGCCCAAGTCTGTGCCTTTGACCTGGAATCGCCCTGCACGGTACTCAATGTCTTGCACCGAGGCCTCCAGCGTGCTGGCGGCCATGGCGCGGACATGCTCCACGGTGCGCTGTGCGCCCACCTTGACCGCTGAGCCACCGACAAAGATCGAGCGTGAGCCGGCGCTGCCAAACCCCTCGCCCAGGTCGGTATCACCCAACACCACCCGCACTTGCTCAAGCGGCACGTCAAACACGTCGACCACCAACTGCGCGAGCGAGGTTGCAATGCCCTGCCCCATGCCGTTTACGGCAGAAAAGACTTCAATGACTCCGTCGGCGAGTACCGTGACCGTCATGCGTTCCTCAAAGACATTGCCGCCGGTCCACTCCAGAAAAGTGGCAATGCCCAGCCCACGCCATTTGCCGTGCCGCGCCGACTCGGCCTCGCGAGCGGCAAAACCGCCCCAGTCGGCCAGCGCCAGCCCCTGGTCCAGCACATGCTCAAAGCGGCCACTGTCATACACCTGTGCCATCGGGTTCTTGTAGGGCATCTGTTCGGGGCGAATCATGTTGCGCCGACGAAGCGCAATGCGGTCGATACCGGTCTGGCGCGCCGCCTCGTCCAACAGGCGTTCCATGATGTAAATGGCCTCAGGCCGACCGGCACCTCGGTAGGCGCCCACCGACGCGGTGTTGGTGAGTACGGCCTTGAAATAAAAATCAACGGTCTGGATGTCGTAGACGCTGGTCTGCACCCAGGGTCCAATCAGCAGCTGGATGGCCACGCCGGTGCCGGTGGCATAAGCGCCGACATTGGCCAAGGTGTGCACACGCAGGGCCAGAATACGGCCATCAGCCGCCAAGGCCAATTCAGCCTTGGTGTCGATATCACGGCCGGGGGCACCGCTGAGAAACTCTTCACTGCGTTCGGCAATCCATTTCACTGGGCGTTTGAGCGTCCAGGCACACCAGGCGGTCACCGCATCTTCGGGGTGAATGCCGCCTTTCATGCCAAAGCCGCCGCCCACATCGCCCACCGTCACCCGCACCTGGTCGCGCGACAGGCCCAGAATGTCTTTGCACAGCGAGGTCTTGATACCCGACGGCATCTGCGTGCTCATACGCACCACCAGTCGACCATCGCTCGGGTCGACCATGGCCAGAACGGATCGCGGCTCCAGCGTCAGTGCCGCCAGGCGCTGGTTACTGAGCGAGAGGCCCACCACATGTGCCGCGCCAGAGAAGGCCTGGTCGGTGGCCGCAGCATCACCGTGGCGCATTTCGGCAGAAATATTGTCAGGGGCCTCGTCGCAAACCACCGGCGCGCCGGCCGCCGCTGCCTCGTGCAGGTCTACCACCATCGGCAACTCTTCGTATTCGACCACCACCGCTTCGGCGGCGTCGCGCGCCTGCTCCAGCGTGTTGGCCAGCACCACCGCCAGTGCCTCACCGACGTAGCGCACCCGCTCGAATGCCAGTGGTCGGCGCAA
>Ga0114974_10003327_pt1 | contig 12147 bp, 12 predicted proteins | sample S_130206_EF_Meta_FD_87318 | JGI IMG/M metagenome (GOLD analysis project Ga0114974, IMG submission 87318) | Freshwater microbial communities from Lake Simoncouche, Canada to study carbon cycling - S_130206_EF_MetaG | ecosystem: Environmental > Aquatic > Freshwater > Lake | place: Lake...
CTCATCCACGAGCGCCTCGCCACCGCATATGATGAAGGTACCGTTGTCGTTCTGAGTGCCGCCTACGATTTCAAAGCAGGTCCAGTTAGTTTCTCCGTTCCAGCGGCCGTGGAATACGAAACGAAGGGTTACCATGGCGGCACCAAAGCGGGCATTGGATACGGTTCATTGGGACTCACCGGCTCTGTCCCAATCGATTTCGTTTCCAAGGACGCCACCTTTTCGGTGGGAATCACAGGCTATTCGACCAACAAGGACTGCATTACGAACGCCAATAAATCGTTCCTGACTTACACCACCGGAATCAGCATTCCTTTCTAGCCCTGCTCTACACACTTTGGGTCATAGCGAGAAAGGGGTGTTCGGGGGGGCGCCCCTTTCTCAGGCTCAAACAACCCATCTCGCCTCTAATTCCTAGTGACGCAGTTTCGCCTCAGCTTTCTGCAGAGGCCTCTCCCCTCCTCCCAAAACAGTCCGACTCAACCTGTTCAATCTCCAAATCAATCGTCTGCATATGAACGTTATCAAGACATCAACCAAGGCCTTTCTCGCCCTCACCAGCCTGGCATTCACCCACTCTGCAACTGCTGCAGACACCGTTAAAGTGGGGGTCCTCCACTCCCTCTCGGGTACGATGGCCATTTCGGAGACGTCCCTCCGCGACATCCTCCTCTACACCTTCGATGAAATTAACGCCAAGGGGGGCGTGATGGGCAAAAAAATCGAACCCGTCGTCGTCGATGGCGCTTCCAACTGGCCGCTCTTCGCCGAAAAAGCCAAGCAGCTCCTTGAGAAGGACAAAGCCGCCGTCGTCTTTGGATGCTGGACCTCTGTCTCTCGCAAATCCGTCCTGCCGGTATTTGAAAAGAATAACGGCCTCCTCTTTTATCCAGTTCAATACGAGGGTGAAGAAGAGTCCAAAAACGTTTTCTACACTGCAGAAGCCGTTAACCAGCAGGCCACGCCTGCCGTCGACTACATGCTCGGTAAAAAGAAGGAGAAATTCTATCTTCTCGGAAGCGACTACGTCTATCCACAGACTACCAATCTTGTCCTCCTCGAGTATCTCCTGAGCAAAGGGGTTCCGATTGAAAACATCGGAGGTGGCTTCAAAAAGGACTCTTCCGGAAAGATCATTTCAGCCGGCAAATACACTCCATTTGGACACACCGATTACCAGCAGATCGTGGCTGAAATCAAACAGTTCTCCGCAGGTGGCAAGGCGTGTGTCATCAACACGCTGAACGGCGACACCAACGTTCCCTTTTTTAAAGAGTACGCCGCCGCCGGTCTGACCGCAGAAAGCTGCCCGGTTGTGAGCTTTTCCATTTCTGAAGACGAATTCAGAGCGCTGCCTGCAAAGCAGCTCGTGGGACAGCTTGGCTGCTGGACCTACTTTCAGAGCGTCAAGTCCGATGCAAACAAGGTGTTCATCTCAGGATTCCAAAAATGGCTGAAGGAAAGCAAGTTGGACGGCGTCAAAAAAGAAGGCCGCGTCACCTGTTCTCCGATGGTTCTCTCCTTCGATGGCGTCTACCTGTGGAAAGCCGCTGTTGAAAAAGCTGGCTCCTTCGATGTGGACAAAGTTCGCACCGCACTCCAAAGCGGAATCTCCTTCGACGGCCCTGGCGGCAAGGTGACGACGCAGAAAAACATGCACCTGACCAAAAATGTGTTTATCGGAGAAACCAAGGCCGACGGCCAGTTCAAGATCCTTAAAGAGTACAAAGACGTATTCGGCCAGCCCTGGCTCAAAGGAACGTTTACGGCTAAGTAATCGAGCCCCCGCTTAGTCGCAGTTTACAGGGGCGGGCCTCCTCTCAAGGGCCCGCCCCTTCTTTTTGAAAAAACCACGAAAGAAACGTGGAATTAGAGAAAGCATCAATCCTCGGCCACACCGTTTTCATCGAATGCTTCCAACATCCATGCACCGCCTGTTTTTCCATCTGATTCTCTTCTTAAATTTCGCGTCTCTTTTTGTGCAGGCTTCACCTTCGGCTTCAATGGTTGAAAAGGCCGTCCTTCTTGAAGACAAAACCGACGAACAAATTTCGCTCCTTCAGTCTCTTGAACCTGACCTCGAACTTATTAACCTCCTGACGCTTTGGAAAGAAGGCGGCATCTTTCTTTTTGAAACCACCGATCACCAAAAAATCGCGCTGCGCCTTGATGGAGCAAAGGATGCAGATGAAAAACAAGCCGCGTTCTATCTAAACGGTTCCTTCCCTAAGGATACCTCAGGCAAACCGCTACGCCTACTTGCCTCGGATCTGAATGCCGCTGAAACGGATTCCGATCTGCGCACCGCCATGAAATCAATTTTGGATCTCGCAGGCCTCTCGTCTCCTGACAAATCGGCCCGGCTCCAAGCCGTTGAGACCCTCGGAATGGAACAGGATCCTGCACGTCTACCAGCCCTTCGAAGCCGCCGGCAAAAAGAAACGGACGCACAGATTCTTCGTTCTATTTCTGAAGCCATTGCTCTCGCAGAACTCAAGTCTTCCGAACCTGAAACCGTTTCCAACGCCTGCCGCACTCTCGGAGATCTTGGTTCCATACGGAGTCAGGATGTGCTCAAGGCAATTGCGAAAACAACCGGCACACCCGCAAGATCAGCGCAGGATGCCTTGCGCAAAATTGAGCAACACCTGGTTTATGTGAACACTTGGGGAACCCTTTTCCGGGGGCTCTCGCTCGGGTCTGTGCTCCTGGTGGCGGCTTTGGGGCTGGCAGTCACCTTTGGATTGATGGGCATCATCAACATGGCACACGGGGAAATGATTGCGATAGGCGCCTACACAACCTACGTCGTCCAATGCATTTTCGGCCCCGGCTTGGAACTTTCTCCGTTTGGATTTCACCTCTCTTTCCCGAGTCTCCAGGCCACGGGATGGTTCTACGACAGCTATTTTCTCTTTGCCATTCCGCTGTCCTTCCTCACGGCCGCGTGCGCGGGAATCGCATTGGAACGCTGCGTCATTAGGTTCCTGTATCGTCGCCCCTTGGAATCGCTACTCGCAACCTGGGGTGTTTCTTTGGTCTTGCAGCAGTTGTTCCGTCTGACATTCGGGGCCAACAACGTGCAGGTCGCCTCCCCCAGTTGGCTCAGTGGTCATTGGACGTTGAACGATGTCAGTTTTGGCTGGAACCGTATCTTCGTCATCGGCTTTGCCCTCATAATCGTGTTCTGCGTTTTCCAATTGCTCTCGCGCACGCCTCTCGGCCTTCTCATTCGGGCGGTGATGCAAAACCGCTCGATGGCTGCCTGTATGGGTGTGCGCACGGAGCGCGTCAATCTCCTGACATTCGGCCTTGGAAGCGGACTTGCCGGACTAGCGGGTGCATTTTTGAGTCAAATTGGAAATGTCGGGCCCAGCCTAGGCCAAAGCTACATCGTAGACGCCTTCATGACCGTCGTCGTCGGAGGCGTCGGCAGCCTCTTCGGGACCATTTATTCCGCATTCGGCATCGGAATGGCGGACCAGTCGTTACAACAAATCTTAGGCAACCCTGTGCTGGGTAAAATCCTTGTCCTTGCTGGGATCATTTTGTTCCTCCAGTGGCGTCCTTCGGGGCTTTTCTCTACCCGCAGCCGGAGCATCGATAATTAATGAACACAAAATCCCGTACGGAAATTTTGGCCGCTGCGGCACTCGCTTTGGTGCTCTTGGTTTTCATGCCGGCCCTTAATGCGTGGGCTCCCGAAAACTCCTTTTTTTACGTCAGCAACTTTACAATCAACGTCTGGGGTAAATATCTGGCCTATGGAATCCTCGCGATTTCAGTCGATCTCCTTTGGGGCTACACCGGTTTATTGAGTCTCGGACAGGCCCTTTTTTTCAGTCTAGGCGGGTACATGATCGGAATGCACCTCATGCTGATGATTGGAAAGCTTGGCCAGTACAAATCTGATCTGCCCGATTTTCTGGTATTTCTCGGCCACTGGTTCCTCCCTGCTTTCTGGAGGCCATTCGCCAGCTTCGCGTTCGCCGCACTGATGGTTTTTTTGATTCCGATGCTTCTCGCCAAAGTTTTTGGATATCTCGCCTTCCGCTCAAGAATCAAGGGCGTCTATTTTTCAATCCTCACGCAAGCTCTCACGTACGGGGCGTCCCTGATGTTTTTTCGTAACGACATGCTGATGGGCGGCAACAATGGCTTCACAGATTTCAAATTCCTTCTCGGCGGCGACGTGCGATCCGCGGCCACTCAACGCGTCTTGTACATCTGCACGGGCATCGCGCTTCTCGCCGTTTATTTTGGATGCCGCTGGCTCACCCGAACCAAATTCGGCCTTGTCCAGCGCGCCATTCGCGACAGTGAAACTCGCGTCCTTTTCTCCGGATATTCAGCGGCCAACTATAAACTCTTTGTGTTCGTCGTCGCCGCAGGCATTGCCGCACTCGGCGGGGCCCTCTACGTGCCGCAGGTGGGAATTATCAATCCCAGTGAAATGACTCCCGACAAGTCACTCGAGGCCGTCGTCTGGGTTGCAGTCGGAGGGCGTGGCACTTTATTCGGGCCCATTCTCGGGGCCATTCTCGTTAATGCACTGAAAAGCTGGGCGACTCAAGCCATTCCCGATATGTGGCTCATTCTTCTCGGAAGCCTCTTTCTGGTTGTCGTGCTTTTCTTGCCGCAAGGAATCATAAGCATCCCCTCAAAAGTCAAAGGGCTCCTAAACCGCCGAAAAAAACCCTCGGACCCCGAAGGCCGTGTTCTTAGACCAAACGCCCCGCTATCATGAGCCAAAAATTATTCCAGCTCACAGCGGAAGGTGTGAACAAGTCCTTCGACGGCTTCCACGCCATTCGAGATCTAAACTTTCACCTTGAAGCGGGAGAATTGCGCACGGTGATCGGCCCCAACGGTGCCGGCAAAACGACTTTTTTGGATCTCATTACGGGACGCACCCAACCCGATTCTGGAAAAATCGAATTTGAGGGCGTGCACGATCTTGGCGCCATGTCGGAGCACGAAATCTACAGGCTTGGAATCGGACGCAAATTCCAGACGCCCACCGTCTACACCGATCACACCGTGGCGGAAAATCTGCTCTTGAGCCTTGCGGGAAACCGAGGCGTCTTCGCCTCCCTTTTTTTCCGTCTCGACAGCACGCAGCGCGACAAAATCGATGAAATCCTAACCCGGATTAATCTGAGCTCCCACCGTAACCGTAAGGCCGGCACCCTCGCGCATGGGCAAAAGCAGTGGCTAGAAATCGGCATGCTCCTCGCCCAGGACGCCAAACTTTTGCTCGTGGATGAGCCAGCAGCGGGGATGACAGACGAGGAAACCGTCCGCACCGGAGAACTTCTCCTCAGTCTGGCGGGTAAACACACCATCATCGTCATCGAACACGACATGCTTTTTGTGAGGCAGATTTCCACAGGCCGGAAAGTGACGGTTCTCCACCAGGGGGCCGTTCTGTGCGAGGGGCCTGTCGACAGCGTCCAATCCAACCCAAAAGTCATCGAGGTTTATCTCGGCCGCAAACACTCCCGCTGAAAATGTTATCTTTAGAAAACATCGAGGTCTCCATCGGCGGATCCCAAATCCTGAGGGACGTCTCATTCACGGTACCCACCGGCTCAATCACCTGCCTGATGGGCCGCAACGGTGTCGGCAAAACAACGACTCTCCGCACCATTATGGGACTACTTCCCCCGACTCGCGGAAGCATCGTGTTTAATGGGTGTAAAATCACATCAATGCCCCCCGAAGAGCGCGCTAGAGCTGGGATCGGGTTCGTGCCACAAGGACGGGAAATCTTCCCCCACCTTACCGTCGAGGAAAATCTTCACGTGGGCTGCGTAGCCCGAGGAAAATCCGCCTCCTCCGGCCTGAACAGGATCTTTTCACTTTTTCCGATCTTGAAAGATTTCCTCCCTCGCAAGGGTGGGATGCTTTCTGGAGGCCAGCAACAACAGTTGGCGATTGCCCGGGCATTACTCACAGAACCAAAGCTCCTCATCCTCGATGAACCCACCGAGGGAATTCAGCCAAACGTGATCGACCAGATTGGGGATACGATCCGGCTTTTGCGTGAAGAAGGAAAAATGAGCATTCTGTTAGTCGAACAGTATTTAGAGTTCGCCAAGGAGCTTTCCGACTATTTCACGATCATGGACAGGGGCGCCGTGGTGGCGGGCGGCCCCATCGAAAAACTCACCGACTCGGTCATTCAGCAGCACCTTGTGGTTTAATTTATCATTTTTCGTCGTAAATGTTCTACCAACCCTCTTGCCCCAAGGCCTGCTAATCCGCAATCTATGCCCTGCATGAAAGCACTACGTATTGTCTCTATCGCCCTTTCCCTTTCCCCCGTGATCGCCCTCGCCCACCCAGGGCACGGCACGAGCGCCCTGCACCTTCACCTGGGCGCGCCAACCGCGGCCAACACTCTCGATTTACGCCTCACCTTCGCCGCGCTTGTGTTGGCGCTGGCATGGCAAGCCGTGCGCACCATCAAGCGCCGCTAACCGAACCCTCGACGTGCACCTCTCACCTCGCGAACAGGAAAAGCTTCTCGTCGTTGTCGCGGCAGATCTCGCCCGGAGGCGCCAGGCGCGAGGTCTTAAACTCAATTATCCGGAGTCGGTCGCGATCCTCACCTACGAAATCTTTGAAGGGGCGCGCGACGGCAGGTCGGTTCCGGATCTCATGAGCTACGGAACAACCGTTCTGAAACGCGAAGACGTCATGGATGGCGTCGCAGACATGATCCACGACGTCCAAGTCGAGGCTACCTTCCCTGACGGAACTAAACTCGTCACGGTCCACCATCCCATCCGATGATCCCCGGCGAATATCGGCTAGCCGAAAACAAAGGGCCCATTAAGGCCAATCCAAACCTGGAGACACGTCCGCTGCGTGTCTCAAACACCGGGGATCGCCCCATCCAAATAGGCAGCCATTTCCACTTTTTTGAAGTGAACACGGCTCTCGATTTCGACCGCGCGTCCACCCGGGGATTTCGTCTAAATATTCCCGCAGGAACCGCGATCCGGTTTGAACCAGGAGACACCCGCGATGTCGAAATCGTAGCTCTAGCAGGTTCCCGAGAGGTCTACGGCCTCAACGGGAAAATTAACGGCCTCCTCGATTAAAGCCCCACCTCATGGCTCTTCCCATTTCCCGCAAACAATACGCCGACATGTTTGGTCCAACCCTCGGCGACCAAATTCGTCTTGCCGATACCGAGCTTTTTGTGGAGGTCGAAAGGGACCTCATCGCTGAGGGCGGAGGCTATGGGAATGAAGTGAAATTTGGAGGAGGCAAGGTAATCCGTGACGGCATGGGGCAAAGTTCCGTTGCGCTCGATGCAGACTGTCTGGATTTGGTCCTTACAAACGCATTGATCCTGGATCCCGTCCTCGGAATCGTGAAGGCGGATATCGGCGTTAAAAACGGGCGCATCGTCGGCATCGGACACGCTGGAAACCCAGGAATCCAGTCGGGTCTTGGATCCGCTTTCATAGATCCGACCACAGGGCAGCGCGACTCCATGACCATCGGCGCCGCCACGGAAGTCATAGCCGCCGAAGGTAAAATGGTCACGGCCGGCGGCATCGACACCCACATTCATTTTATTTGCCCGCAGCAGATCGACCATGCACTGGCCAGCGGCATCACCACGATGATCGGCGGTGGCACGGGGCCCGCCACGGGAACGAACGCAACGACCTGCACCCCCGGTCGCTGGAATTTATTTCGCATGCTGGAAGCTGCCGACGCCTATCCAATGAACCTCGGTTTCCTTGGAAAGGGCAACTGCTCGACGCCAGAACCCTTGCGCGAGCAGATCCGGGCGGGAGCAATCGGACTAAAATTACACGAAGACTGGGGAACCACACCGGCGGCCATTGACTGCTGCCTGGGAGTGGCAGACGAGTTTGATGTGCAGGTGGCGATCCATACCGACACGCTCAACGAATCGGGATACCTTGAGGACACACTGCGTGCGTTCAAGGGGCGAACCATTCATACCTATCACTCCGAAGGCGCCGGCGGAGGCCATGCCCCGGACATCATTCGCGTCTGCGGCGAAGCCAACGTCCTCCCCTCCTCGACCAATCCCACGCGCCCTTACACGGTCAACACGATTGAGGAGCATCTCGATATGCTCATGGTGTGCCATCACCTCGACTCGCGCATCCCCGAGGACGTCGCCTTTGCCGAGAGCCGTATTCGCCCTGAAACAATCGCGGCGGAAGATCTACTGCACGACCTCGGCGCATTCTCAATGATGTCGAGCGATTCTCAGGCCATGGGCCGCGTGGGTGAGGTGATCACACGCACCTGGCAAACCGCCCACAAAATGCGTGTCCAATTTGGAAAACTTGATTCCCCAGTTTCCACACATTCTGCGGCGGACAATTTCCGGGCCCTCCGCTACATCGCCAAATATACGATCAATCCAGCGATCACGCACGGGATCGCACATGAAGTGGGCTCCCTCGAACCAGGGAAACTCGCCGATATGGTTGTTTGGAGCCCTGCCTTTTTCGGGGTAAAGCCCGAACTCATTCTGAAGGGCGGCTTGATCGCTTCGGCAAACATGGGTGATCCGAATGCGAGTATCCCAACGCCGCAGCCCACCTTTTATCGCCCTCAATTTGCGGCTCACGGCCGCGCACGTTATTCAACTTCTCTCACGTTTGTGAGCGACGCCGCACTACGTGAAGGGACTTTAACCCATCTCAATCTTGGCAAACGTCTCTCTGCGGTACGCAATACCAGACATGTTTCGAAGAAAGATCTGGTCTGGAATAACGCCCTTCCTCACATCGAGGTTGATCCGGAAACCTACGTGGTAAAAGCGGATGGGCGGGAACTCCGCTGCGAGCCAGCAGCGACTCTCCCCATGACCCAACGTTATTTCTTGTTCTAGAAATTCATTTTTGCAGAAGTCATGCGTCTCATCCACGGTCCACTTTCAGGCCGTCTCGGCGGCACACTCCTCACTATTCTGAAAGTCGACCGACTACGGCTTGCCAAACGGCGCTGGCGGGGATTTGCCGAGGATGGCGAAGAGTTTGGATTCGATCTCGAATACCCTCTGCGAGACGGCACCTTCTTCTTTCATTCCGAAACCCGTTCGTATGCGATCGAACAGCAAACCGAACCCGTCATCGATATCGTTTGTCCCGAAAACGCCTCGGACTCGGCCCGATTGGGCTGGGTTTTAGGAAACCTTCATTTTCCCATCGAAATCCATCCAGGAAAACTCAGGGTCTGCGATGACCAGGCTATCCGCCAGCTGCTCCTACGCGAAAACTACACCTATTCGCTCGTAGACGCTGTTTTCCAGCCCCTCTCTGGTGCCCATTCCCATGGCCTCTGAGCGGCGTTCACTTGCAGAATGGCTTCCTGCCTTGCTGCAAACGGCGGATCCGCTCTTCCCCACCGGTGCGTATGCGCATTCTTTCGGCTTGGAGGAATTGGTGCGTCTCGGTCGCGTGACCAATGAGGCAGAACTGGCTCAATTTTTAATGACCCAGATGCTGCCGCAACTTCAACGCCTCGAATTACCATACCTGCGTTTTGGAATCGAGGCAGCCCATTCCGTAAAAGATCTCAGCGCCCTCGATCATGAAATTCACGCGTGGAAACTAGCGGCAGAAGCCCGCTCCTCAAGTTGTCAAATCGGAACGCGCCGTTTGGCTGCACTGCAAACGACAAGCTCTGATCAACGACTCCTCGCCTATTCCGCCGCAGTGAAAAGCGGCAAGGCCAACGGGCATCATCTTTGCGCATGCTCTATACAAGCGCTCATCCAGGGAACCCCGACGGAAGCGGCCTTGTTTGTCTACGGCTATCAGTCTTTTGCAGGCGCCTGCACCGCGGCACTAAAACTGATACGGATCGGACAAGACGCCTCCCAACGAGTCCTGTCAAAAGCCTTGAAGCTGCTTCCTGATGCCGTCACCCACTCTCTCGCTGTCCAAAGAGAGAATGCCGGGTGTTTTTCTCCCCTCTTGGAAATTGCGACGATGCGCCATGCCTTCGCAAACGAAAGACTCTTCATTTCATGAGGCGCACGACTTTTAGAAGATCTCGCGATGTGACGGGCCTATTTCGCAGACATTTTTTCGACCTGCGCGCGAATGCTTTCGGCCATCTTACCTTCCTCTGATTCAGGATCCAACGCCTTCACATCCTCAGCCAATTTCAATGCAGTGCGGTTGTCCTTGGGAGGCATTAGAAAATTCAAAACATCGAGCAACGCCTGCTGCTTTTGTTTTACTGTCAATTTGGGATGCTCCGCGACGAACTTATCCGCTTCGGCCCGGACTGCTTCTCCTCCCTGCTCCAACTTGGATTTTAAATTCTGCCGGTGTTCACGCATGGCCTGCACAAAGCCGAACTTCGATTCCAACCCGAGAGAATCCGCTGCATCCAAAGCCCTGATTTCATCCAGCGTCGACTTATAGTGAACCGCAACCATCTCCTCAGGCACAACATCGAGCCCGTCTTTCAGCGCTCGCGCCTTTTCAAGACCGGATGCGCCCGCCGCCTTCTGAAAGGCCGCATCACGCTTTTCTAAATTACCCCGTAAATCCCCAAGATGTTTCAGATAGGCCTCGGGCCCGCCCTTCTCATAACCCGTCCGAGCAAAGGGGCGACCTGTGGCGTCTGTAAGTAGAATCGTGGGATAACCCGTGACGGCATAAGCCTGCTGCAACTTTTCGTTTTGCTCCTGAATCGGTTTTGAAACTTTGGACTGGTCCTGGGGATAATCCAGTTCAAGGAGGACGAAACCGTTCGGTGCGGCTTTCTTAAAAGCCTCTGTCTCAAACACCTCTTTGCGCAGACGAATGCACCATGTACACCAGTCTGACCCGGTGAAATCCATGAGGATTGCCTTCTTTTCAGTGGCGGCCTGCGCCTTTGCTTTTTCAAAATCAACGAGCCACCCCTCCGAGGCAAAGGCTGAAATGGAAACGGCGAAGACTATCGAGGTTGTTAGAGCGACTGGGGATCTCATTCCTATAGCGCATCCGTTTCACCGCGCTTCGGCAAGTAAGATTGGCCCATCTCCGCTTTTTTAACCCAAATCAGCGACGATCATTCCATTCCCAACCCATAGGGCGGCACGAAGCTTGCCCCATACAAAAACCGTCTGCATTGGCCGGCTCAAAAGGGCGAGGTTGGAACTAGGGCTTCACCACAGCCATCAAATAGGAAAACAGGTCCCTCAATTCAGCGTCAGCCAGTCCACTTAAAAGGCCCTCCGGCATGATGGATACAGGGCTGGCTTCGAGCGAAATCAACTCCGCCTGGCGGATCGCCGTTTTATTCCCCACCATGTCGCGCAGAACGACACCGCCCAACCCTTGGGTCTCCAGCATCCCTGTGACCACCTGACCGTTCCGAAGCCTGGCAGTGTAATTTGCGAAGCCTTCCCGAATTTCGAGACTTGGATACACAATGTTATCCACCCAAAAATCGATACTAGCCCTCTCATAACCCGTGAGATCCGGTCCCACCGCTCCGCCTTTATCAAAAAGTTTATGGCAGGCAACGCACCTCGCCTCAAACTGCGCCGCTCCTCGAAGCGCATCCCCACTGCCGTCTCTAACTACTTTTCGCAATCGCAGCGCCTCCGCCGCTCTGGTTTCGAGTGAACCCTGACCGAACGCCCCAGGCCAATGCCTGCGAATCGATTCTTCAATCGCCAGGTCCTTGTGCTGCTGTAAAAGATTCACAATTTCAGGAGTAAAGTGTTTTACAGGAATCTTCCAGGCATCCACCGCCTCCATTAACGAGAGAGCCCATTCCCGCCGGCCTGCGAGAAGCCGCAACGCATCTTCCCGAACGTTTTTATCCCCGCCAAACTTGGCCTCGTATCCACTTACAATGGTTTTGGGAATGGTCTCGGAAGAAAATCTCGCGGCATTGGTGAGCAACACGCGTTTCAGCCCCATCGGGGTTGAATTGTTGCCCATGAGCGAAACAAAAGAAGGTACAGCCTCCTCGCGACCGCCTTCGGAAAGGGCCTTGGCAAGGGCGATGCGCTCCGGAACAGAGGCACTCGAATCCGCGAGGCGCTTAAGCGCTGCGGGGACGGCCCCTGAACTTCCAGAGCGCAAAGCCGCCACAGCGGAGCCCCCACTCTGGGACTCGAGATGATGCTGCAGGGCC
>Ga0114974_10003328_pt1 | contig 12144 bp, 10 predicted proteins | sample S_130206_EF_Meta_FD_87318 | JGI IMG/M metagenome (GOLD analysis project Ga0114974, IMG submission 87318) | Freshwater microbial communities from Lake Simoncouche, Canada to study carbon cycling - S_130206_EF_MetaG | ecosystem: Environmental > Aquatic > Freshwater > Lake | place: Lake...
CGGAGGCGTTAGAGGCGGAGGGCAACGGGACGGTTTTGCCGGACTTGGAGTTGTCGGCGATGTTGCACTGTCGGGTAAGGTATTTCACGGACGGCGCGGTGATTGGGAGCAAGGCGTTTGTAAATGAGGCGTTCGCGGCAGCGCGGGAACGGTTCACAGAGCGCCGAAAGGATGGAGCGCGGCGAATGAAGGGGAATGGAAAGGCGGCGGCTGGAGTGTTGTGGAGTGCCCGAGACCTGCGGGTGAGGGTTGGGTGAAATGGATTGCATCCGGTCTTCGCGATCACACCCAATCATTAATCTCACACTAGGCCGAGCACGTCCTGCATATCGTAAAGCCCGACAGGCTGGTTTTCTAACCAGCAAGCTGCGCGCACAGCGCCGGCAGCGAAGGTGAGGCGCGAGGAGGCCTTGTGGGTTAGTTCTACGCGTTCTCCGTCTGCTGAAAAAATGACCGTATGATCGCCCACCACATCGCCACCCCGTAGGGTGTGCATACCGATTTCGCGTGGTTTACGTGGCCCGATATTTCCAAGCCTGCCGTGAGCAACGTCGTCTTGATAAGAAGTCGCGGTTTCCTCATTTAATATTTCTAACAGTCTTCTAGCAGTACCGGAAGGGGCATCGATTTTGTGTTTGTGGTGCATCTCGGTAACCTCAATATCGAAGCGGTCTTGAGTGAGGATGCGGGCTGCGTGGCGGGTAAGCCAGAAGAGGGTATTGACGCCGACGGAGTAGTTTGATGCATATACGATCGGAATTTTTTTCGCGGCCTCATGGATGAAGGATCGTTCCGCATCGGAATGACCTGTGGTGCCGATGACGAGGCGAGTGCCATGTTTTATTGCTGAATCGACGAGACTTTTGGTAAAAGAATGGACGCTGAAGTCGATGATGCAGGTGGCTTTAGCGACGGCCAAATCCAAATCTTGTCCAGCATCGTGTGTGGAACTGATTGTTACGCCTGCTTCGGTGGCAGCCTGGATGACGGCTTGGCCCATGCGGCCAGAAATTCCAGTGATGAGTAAGTTTGGCATAAAGAAATATTTGGGTGCTTCGGTGATTTTGATTTTAGTCTTCCCAGATCATGTGTTTGAGCTGGAGTTGTCTGGCATGGGTGGCAGCTTCCTCTGCGCGTGGGCCTTTGAAAGATGCAATTTTCTGAGCGACGGAGACCGCGACGGGCCAGCGTTGTGCTTTTTCGAGAAGGGCGACGGCTCTGAATCCACAGCGTTCGAAATACTCCCACTCTTTGGGGGTTACTGTGGTTTCTAGCACGGAGTGGTAGGCTTGAAAGGCCTGTTTTTCTCTCCTGCGAGATGGGTCTTTTTCATCAGGGAGTTGCTCGAGTGTGGTACCTCTAAGATATTGCAATCGATTGAATATTGCGGGTTGGTCTTGCGCATGAACGAGCAGTTTGTCGTAGACTGCGAGCGCATCGACTAGAGATGCAGGGTTCGAGCTGCCTTGGGCGTAAAGAGTTTCACCGAGTAACAGGCCGGCGGGCAGTTGGAGTGGGTCATTTGCGGGAAGCGTTTTCATCCAACTCTCAAGAAATTGAGAAGCCTCTGCGAGACGGTACATGTCGATGAGATGTCGGCCTTTCTCCAAGTGGGCGATAGAGTTAACTGGCCCGTTAGATTCTGTGGCCTTGTCGAAAAGGATCAATGCTTCCTCTTTGGATTGAGAAGTCCCACCGAGTGCCGCCGCGCGTGCTGCCAGTAACCAAGCCACTTGAGCACGGTTTGGATTACTGTCCGAAGCAGCGAGCTTTTCGAGAACTAACCGAGCTGGGGTATAACTGCCAGCTTGGAAGAGGTTCCGACCGAGCGTAAACGCAGCCTCAGAAGCCACTGGGTCGGTCGGATAGGTATCAATGATTGATCGCGCCGCAGCGATTGCAGATTCTGAATTGTTAGACAAATCCGCGAGATGGAGATTTGCTAGGGCGATTCGAGGTGCGAGATCTGGTGAGGAATTACCCGTCAAAGCGCCCAGTTGGTCACGAGCGAACAGAATATCTGGTGGGGAAACCGCCAATGCTGCTTCAGCAGCCATGAGGTGGGCTTCGGCAGCTCGAGAGTGCTCTGGGTAGCGAGTTAGGAAATCTGCTATCGCTATTCGCGCAGCATCTGGTGGCGTGGTTGAAAGTGCTTTTTCTAACTCAAGATCCGCTTCGAGTTCTTTATCTGGAGGTGCGCCCTGTTGGCGAACGAGAGTGATTCCTTTGACATCGCCACTGCGGAGGCGAGCAATCGCTGCTTGGCGGATTGCAGTTCGGGCTTCACTACCCGTTAGGTTGAGTGCGGCCTCGTCGAAGAGTTCAATAGCTTGCTGAGGATAGCCCTGTAAGTAAACAGCACGCGCTTTGAGAAATGCGGATTTACCTTTTAAAATCGGCTGGTTTTGAGCATCTCGAAGGGTGTCGAGAACTGCGAAGGCGGCGTCGCTGTTACCAGAATCTAAATTCCAACGGGCTTGCTGATAGAGAGCACGCTGAGTGAGTTCGTGATCTGGGTATTCGATTCGCAGTCGATGAAGCAAGAGTGTCGCTTCAGCCTTGGCACTTGGTGTGTCGATGCGGCTTAGACCGCAAGCACGAGTGAATAGCGATTGTGCGAGTAGATCAGACTGAGTGTTAGAATTAGAATAGACTGGCCAAGCGGAGACCGCATCGGAGCCATTTGCGATGGGTCCTATCGCTGGTAATGTTGACGGAGTGATCCATTGGGCGAGTTGGTCAAGGGTTGGATCCGTGGGCGTCGGTTTTTCTGGCATCCATCGCAGGATTCTTTCAAAAATTGCGGAAAGCTGTTTCGATTCTGGGTTACCTTGCAGAAATGTTAGTAAAGAACTGATCGCGACTTCATTATTTCCTTGAGATTGGAGTGCGTCAGCTAGGCCGATGACAGACGAATGATAGAGACGATTTGATTGACCTTGTGGGTGATTGACGAGCGCTTGAAATGCAATTTCTGCTTTGGCGAATTGACCCTCGCGGAGAAGCAATTGTGCGTTGAGAAACGCGGCACGAGCACGATTTTTTTCAGTCACATTTTTTTCAGCGGGCATCGCTTGACGAGCTTCTGCGATCCGCTTGAGGTCTAGCAGTATTTCTACTAGGTTCAGTTGAACTTCTGCGGCAGTGGTGGCATCAGATTCAGGCAAAAGTTTACCAAGTGTATCAAGTGCCACATCGATTTTACCTAGCGAGAGCGAAAGGCTAGCCATGGTCAATCCGGACTCCACGCGGTGAGGGGCTTTTGGGTCAGACATCACGGTTGATAAAATTTCGACCGCTTCTGAAAATCGGTTTTGACCTGCCAGCGCTTGAGCTTTCCAAAACGGAGTTTCCGAGTTTTTTGCAACGAACGATTGGTTGAGTAACTCCAGAGCATCCGCCGAATTGCCCTGATGAATGAGGGACTCCGCCAAACGGATGGCTATTTGCGACTTCGCTTCGGGTGTGAGTGATGCATCGGCAAGTTTCTGCTGGTAATGCAACTCGGCGATTTCCCACAACCCATCAGCAAGTGCGGCATCGCCCAAAGGCGAGACAAAATCCATCGGAAGTCCGGCCATGGCGGACGACAGGGCTTGCGGGATGAGGAAGAAAATTGGCCACAACTTCATCGGATGCGTGAATCTAAAAGGAGAAATCCCCTATTGCCAGCATGGATCGCTGAAAATCTGAAACTTCATCGATCTATGTGTGAAAATTCTTCTCCGGTCTTGTCTCTTCATGGAGGACCGACACGTGAGACCCCAAAAAATCAGAGTTTATTATGACTTTTGTGCTAACAATTTCCGAAGTTCAGCGAGAGGAATATTGAGCGCAATAGATGCCTCCTTGAGGTCTCCGCCCGCGCGCTCGAGCACCCGACCTGCGATTTCAGAACTAAGCCAAGCGATGAGATCGGCTCCGCTCGGTGCGTCGTTGATCACTTGGTCGATGGCGGCGGCAAATCCGGCGGGGGATTTACGCGGGGAAGAAGCCAGCGGTATGTCGGCAGGAAGAAGAATCTGTGAGGTGGCCAACGCACAAGCCCGAGCAATCGTATTTTCTAACTCACGGACATTTCCTGGCCAGTGATGCGATTGTAATGTTGTGATCGCTTCCGCTGAAATACGGATACGCGCCATGCCATTTTTTCGAGTGATCCGCTGGAGAAAATATTCCGTTAGAATCGGAATGTCTTCCATCCGGTCTCTGAGAGCAGGGATTTTGATTTCTACGACATTGAGTCGGTAATAAAGATCTTCGCGAAAGCGCCCATCGGCGACTTCCTCAAGAAGATTTTTGTGGGTCGCTGCTACGATTCGCACATCAGTTGTTATAGTGTCGTTAGAACCTACTCGGGAAAATGAGCCATCTTGAAGCACGCGCAACAATTTCACTTGTATCGCGAGTGGCATATCGCCGATTTCGTCGAGAAAAAGTGTACCGCCATCCGCCTGTTCGAATCGGCCAGCACGACGAGCGATGGCACCCGTGAACGAGCCTTTTTCGTGTCCGAAGAGTTCGCTCTCCAGAAGGTTTTCTGGAATGGCACCGCAGTTGATAGTGATCATTTCCTTCTGACGGCGTGGGCTGTATTCGTGCACGGCCTTGGCGACGAGTTCCTTGCCGGTTCCGCTTTCGCCGGCGATCAAAACAGGAGCATCAGAGCGAGCGACCCGTCCAACGAGCTTGAAGACTTCTTGGAGCGCTCGGGAAATACCGATCATCTTGACTCTACCATCGTGCTTAGGCATTTCAGCATCCGGTTGACCCGCGCTGCGGCGGTCGTCCTGAATTTGCAAAGCAGATTCGACGATTGGGCGTAGTTCAAACGCTAACGACTCTTTGCGCAGAACATCATGTGCCCCACGCTGGGTGGCTTCGATGATTTGTCCTGTTGTTGGAAAGCCTGCAGTGAGAATCACCAAGGTCTTTGGACTTTGGTGCATGATCCGACCTAACAGTTCCATGCCATCAAATGGTTCCAATTCCATGGCAGCCACGATGACACTAACTTCGGTTTTCTCTATCACCTTCAGCGCGTTCGAGGCGTTGTCGCAACGGAGCACCCGCAGATTATTGGCAAACAAATGCTTAGTCGCCCAATCTAAGAAATCCAGATCAGGATCGACCAATAATAAAGTATCTTCTAGTGGGGCATCCGACATCAGACTGACACCCGTAGTCAAGCAGGGTGATCACGGGTGGCATACTAAAAAATTTTTGATGCTTCGATCCAAGCGATCTGGATCGGTGGTGATCCATTCACTTTTCAGCCGCGATCATAGGAGATGGTAACGACCTTTTGTCCCCTTATGGTTTTACGGGTTCTGGCTTTTTTGCGAAAACCGAGCACCAACCGCCCGCGATGACCAGTTTACCACCGAAAGCGGCACACGGCCCGTTCGCATCGCCCGGTTTGCCCTGATAGAGTGCGCAACCGCTGCACACCTGTTCGGGCTTGTGGAGAGGGTACTTTGTTGCGTCCACCTTGGTGGTATTTTCTTTGTAGCCGAGGGCGGTGGCGACGGGATCGCTTTCTTCCAGCTTAACGGCTGGCGGTGCTTGGGCGGAAGCGCGTTGCAAGACCAAAGCTGGAATGCATGCTGAAGCGACGATTTTAGTTAGGAAATTGCGGCGGGTGTTCATAGGTGATGGTTGTAATTTTTCGAAATAACAGGAGATAGTCGAGCCGTTTTTAAATTTTTCACGTATTGATTTTCAGAATTTTCCGTTCGTTTTTCACGTCCATTGAATCTCTTGCTCAAGAGATTCGACAACCTGGTCTGCGCCATGAGCCTTAAGCTCACTGGCGGAAAAGCTGCCGGTGGCGACGGCCAAGCACCGAGCACCGATGGCGTGAGCGCAAGCAATGTCCTTGGGAGTGTCGCCGATGATCCAAGTATTAGCCGGGAGAAAAGTCCGTCCCGTGTGGCTCGCAGCCCGCTCAAGTGCGAAGGGTCCAAGGCGGTTGCGATCGGCATGGTCGCAGCCGTATGCCCCGAATGGAAAGTGTTCGGAGAGTCCAAAATGGCGCATTTTCACCGCAGCACCGCCTGCTGTATTTCCAGTGAGAAGGCCGACCGCCACGTCCGGTCGGGCCGCCAATTCGCTGAGCAATTCCGACACCCCGGGATAAATACGTCCATTGAATCCACCGTGGCGGAGATTCCAGTTCAATCGGGCAAGGTAGACGTTGATGTATGCATCAAAGCGCTCGCGTGTGGGTTGAACCGCAAAGTGGAGATGAATGTTTGCTACGATTCCCAAATCTGTGCTGCCAGCTAGGTCAAGATCGGGACCCTCGTGTCCGAATATTTCACAGGTCGCCTCCTTCAACGAGGCCATCCCTGCGCCGCCGGTGTCTACGAGTGTGCCATCGATATCGAAGAGAAATAGCATGGAATGGCGTTTGATGTGATCGACAACAAGCTGAATGTGAAATCAGGCCATGGCGGTTTGAAACCGCCGCCACGGCTGGTGAATCTATCAACTTTTAGATGCGTCTTCGGTTTCTAGCATCACAGGAGCTTGACCAGCATCCTCGTCTATCACCTCATCCGGAACGAAGTCATCATCTGGGATTTCTTCATCTTGTGCATCTTCAGATTCAAAATCATCTTCTTCCATCAGTTCGCCATGGAAGAGGTGGAACTTGCGTTTGCGTTGGTGCGCAGGAAGTGGCGAAAGGATCATGGCGACCGCCCGCCCATTGAGACGTGGTGGTTGATCCACTTGGGCCATCGACTTGAGGTCTTCGACAATACGGTTGAGCACTACGAATCCCAAATCTTTGTGCGCATTTTCGCGTCCACGGAATTGCAATACGAAGCGGCATTTGTGATTTGCTTCGAGGAATCCTTCGGCACGGCCGAGTTTGATGTTGTAGTCGTGTTGGCCTGTACCCACGCGGAACTTCACCTCCTTCATGCGGGTAGCGCTCTTTGACTTTTGTTTTTTAAGCTTTGCCTGCTCGTACTTAAATTTCCCGTAATCGACAATCTTGCAGACTGGTGGGTCCACTTGACCGGCGATTTCGACGAGGTCGAGTCCGAGTGATTGTGCTTTTGCGAGAGCTTCGCGTGAGCTCATGACGCCGAGTTGCTCGCCCGTCGCCATGACGACGCGGACTTTCGGGGCACGGATTCGGTCGTTGATCCGCGTCATGTCGCGGTAACGACCCCTATTTGGATCTCTTTGTGGCTTAGCGATGGTTTTGTCCTCCAGTGGGTAGATGCGACGCAACGCTGCGCGGACAGACAATGCCGCCGCACGAATTCGATGCGAAGAGGGGTGCGGAACGATGGACCATGCGCCGGATCATAGATCGGAGAGCGCGGGTCTAAACCGATCCAAAAGATCGGTTGTGAAATTCAAGTCGTATCGTTCCAGTGAAATCATTGAGCGGCGGGAGCCGAGGATCATCGCAACAATTTGCAGAAAGAAATGGATTCTTCCAGACAGACTGATTGCGTCTTGGGCTATTAAATAAGAGGAAAGATGAAATTCGGCAAGTCTCTTTTTTTGGTAGGTTCATGGTGTCTTCATGGTGGGAGTGGAATTTTCGGAGCGGAACGATTGCCACCGCCAAATTGTTGTTTTACTGTCAAACCCATGGCGGTGACTAAAACGTTACGAGCAGCCTCTGGATGGCTAGAACTGGGTCTTGCGGACGAGGCTCTCTATGAACTGCAAGCGCTGCCTGCAGAGGTCCAGCGCTTGCGTGCCCCTCTCGAACTGAAATTGACGGCTCAAATCGAGCGTGAGCAATGGAATGCGGCTTCTGAGACTGCGCGTTTGCTGTGCTTGAAAGCTGAGGATGAGCCAGAGTTTTTCCTGCAAGCGGCATTTTGCCTACACGAAACCGGTGACACTCTGGCGGCATGCAATCAACTGCTTCGTGGTCCAAAGACGTTATTTGAAATGGCAGTTTTTCACTACAATCTTGCCTGTTATTTGTGGACGCTCGGCGAGGGACCACGGGCACGGAGTCATTTGCAACAAGCGATCACCATGGACGAGTCATTCCTGGAAACTGCTCGCAACGACCGAGATCTCGTGGGGATGGACTTATCGGTTTAGCCGCAGTCCCCCGTTTTCTATCAGACGTTGAAACGGAATTCCACCACGTCGCCATCCTTGACGACGTATTCTTTTCCCTCGATGCGAACCTTACCCGCTACTTTTGCCGCGGCCTTAGTCCCTGCGGCGACGAGGTCATCGTAGTGAACAATTTCTGCTGCAATAAAGCCGCGTTCGAAATCCGTGTGGATGACACCCGCTGCGGCAGGTGCTTTGTCGCCCGCGATGATCGTCCAAGCCCGCGTTTCTTGCACGCCAGTTGTTAGGTAAGTGCGCAAGCCGAGGAGATGGTAGACTCCTCGAATGAGCGCCGATACACCAGAATCTGTCACACCCATGTCAGTGAGAAATTCGTTAGCTTCTTCGATTGGCATGTCGCTGAGTTCTTCCTCAATTCTAGCGGAAATGACGACGGCCTCAGAGCCGGTTTGTTCGGCAGCAAACTTGCGGACGCGCGCGACTTGTGCATGCGATTCTGGGTTCTCAATTGCTCCGGCAAGTTCATCCTCAGCAACGTTGCAGGCGTAAATCGTCTTCTTCGAAGAAAGCAGGAAGAATTCTTTCACGATCGCGCGGTCGTCGTCGCTGAAGTCAATGGTGAGCGCGGGATTTCCCTGGTCGAGATGAGGCATGATGATGTCGATCAACTCGACTTCTTTCTTCGCTTCTTTGTCGCCGCCTTTGGCTTTTTTCTCTCGCGAGTGGCGACGTTTTTCAAGCGATGCCATGTCCGCGAGAATCAATTCCGAATTGATAATTTCGATGTCGCGAATCGGGTCAACTGATCCGAGTTCGTGGATGATGTCGTCATTTTCGAAACACCGAACCACCTGCACGATGGCATCGGTCTCACGGATGTTTGCAAGAAATTGATTTCCGAGACCCGCGCCTTCGGATGCGCCTTTTACCAACCCTGCGATGTCGACAAACTCGATTGCGGTCGGCACCAATTTTTGTGAGCCAGAGATTTTAGAGAGAACCGCGAGGCGAGGATCTGGCACGCTGACGATCCCGACGTTTGGATCGATCGTGCAGAATGGATAATTAGCAGCCTCCGCCTTACGAGTGCGGGTGACAGCATTGAAGAGTGTCGATTTTCCGACATTGGGTAGTCCTACGATTCCGGCCTTGAGCATTGCGGGCGGAGGGTGGGGGAGAGCGGGGTGGCAGGACGAGAAAAAAGTTTTGTGCGTAATGTGCGGCGTGGCCCTCGGCGTTGGAAAAGAACAAATTCAGAAATCTTAAATTTGTGGGATTGCATTGGGGAATATTTCTAGGAATACTTTAGTTGCATCAGAGTACTTTAATTGAATGATAGCCTTTCTCTTTAGTTGTAACAACGCGACCTGTGCGGTACCCGAAGCATATCGCGAAATTTTCAGGGGTTTTGAAGAGGTGGTTGCTTCCACGGAGGGTTGGGAACCGGGGTCATTGAACCTTGCTCAAGGCTTCGCGATGAAATTTCGCACCCCTCTGGTTCACGGTGACGTGACTCGGTTGTTGATTGACCTAGAAAAAGACGGAGATTCGCGCTGGAGTCGTTTTGCATTAAAACTCCCCGAGCTGACGCGTCCAAAATTAGCCGACCGTCATGAGCGGCCATATCGAACTCAGCTAAAGCAGCGTATTGCGGAAGATTTGCGTCGTCATTACGCGGTGCTGCATCTCATGGTTCACACGGATGCTGCGACTGATGGAATGATTTTGTTAGAGACCCCAGTAGGGGGCGAACTAGCTGAGAGTTTTTCTAACGCATGGCGTTCTCGTTTGGTAGCAGCGGACTTGGATGTACGGCAGGTGAAGGGCGTGGTGATCAATCCGTTAGGATCTGAACTGAGCGCCGCATTTCCCTCAACTCAGTATGCCCAGCTGAAAATTTCTGTGTCGCAGTCATTCTTTTTAGAAGGACGTCCATGGCGTTGGGAGACAATTAAAAAACTGTTATTGGACTCGCTTGCCTTGGTGGGAGATGAGGTGCCAGTCAGTGCCCCAGAATACCTTTTGACTGATCCACGCTGAGTGATCGTCGTTCTTTCCAATCGATAATTTCCGGTTGCGGAAACCTTTTTTGGCGACTTTCGATGGCTGCGTTAGAAGGCTTTTCGATGGCTGAGGTGCTAGCCTCGCGTGCGGTGCCTGTGGCGTAGGTGTTGGTCTGGTAAGGTCCTGCAATTTTTGCTTCTTCCTTAGCCTCGGGAGCTTTCTCGCCTTGAAGAGGTGACTTTTTTTGGAATCGGCTTCCGTCGGTATTTCCAGTGTAGGATTTACGGTCATATTCTTTTTTACCCCACCAAGATTTTTTCGCGAAATCGCCGGTCTTGTAAGTACTTTTCGAGAAGCTTTTTTTCGCGTCGTAGGTTGTCCCTTTACTCTCGTATGGACTTCGTAGGTCACTTTGGGCTTTCCAATTACCTTCGGCGTCCTGCTTGTAGCCGTTTTTATCCCCCATGCGCTCGCTCAAAGATTTTCGTGGCGGTGTGGTGGTTGATTTGTACTTTTGCTTTGCAGAATCGGAGGCACAAGACACCAGTAAAAAGTAAAACAGCAACGTTACGTAATGAAAAGTCTTCACGGTGGGTTGAGGCGTTTTTCAAGCTTCAAGTCAGGTACGGCGCCGCGCTCGAGTGCCTGTTGGTAATAATTTCTCGCTTCGTCGATACGCTGATTTTTCGAACAGAGCAGAGCGAGATTGTAGTAGGGTTCACTGGGCATCGGGTCGGCGCGGATCGATGCTTTATAATGTGACTCAGACTCCGACTTGCGTCCCATGCGGTAGTAAATCGCTGCGAGCAGAAGTTGGCTTTTCGCGTCGTTGGGTGTGAGCTCTACAGAACGATTGGCATGCACTTCTGCACTTGTTAGGTTTCCAGATAGCATGAAAGAATAACCGAGCATTCTATAGGCGTATGAGTTATTTGCATCAAGTTCTACCGCTCGTTGGAAAGTATCGATGGCGGCGGAGGTATCTTGGAGTTTGAGATTGACGATGCCAAGCTTGCACAGTGCTGGGATGTGGCCTGGGTGCTGTTCGACGATCATTTGGAAAAGTTCTCGCGTTGGCAGATAGCGTCCAGCAGTGAATGATTTTTCTGCGGTGCGCTCAAAAACGGCGATGTCGCGGTTTAATTCTGTGGTGTTGCGCCCGACCGTTGCTCTGTCTTGGGCAAACGGGGAGATGAATTCGCCATCCACCTGCTTGGCAGCAATGACGCGTTGTTCTTCGGCGGTCAGTTGAATTTCCTGACCCTCGAAAAGGTTGACGGCTTCTGTGATGCGCTCGTCTTTTGAACCCATATCTTTGACGGCTGTTATAAGCAGATCGCGTGCCTGACGACGACGTTCTTGGACACGCAGTTGTCGTTTGATGATATCACGCAGAACGGCTATTTCGGCGGGGTCTACTGCAATTTTACCACTTGATAGAGCATTTTCCTCGCCGCGAAGTCGCTTTTCTAACTCCGTGAGGCGGTTGTCTTGTTCGCGGCGTTCTTGGTGGAGATTGTTGATCTGTGTTTTGGCAATCGCTAGATCGCGAAGCGCATCAATGATGTCATCCTTGGCGGCGTTATTATCGACATTGAGTCGTGCGACTTGCTCGCTCGCTTGGCGGAGATTCTTGGCCAGTCCCATGTTTTGTTGGATCAAATCTTGAATTCGCCCTTCTTCATTGAGTTTGAGTAAGGCGCTCATTTGATCGCGTTCTTGGAGTAAAGAGTCGCGTTCATCGCGCAAAGCAGTGAATGCATCCTTGCTCTCTTGGAGTTCGTCGATCAACCCCGTGATTCGTTGGTTTGCTTTTTTGAGTTCACCGTTTTTCTGAGTGAGTTCATTCTCGAGAGCGAGGAGTTGGCTCTGTTGGCCGGAGACGACTGAGTTGGCAATGTTTCTTTCAGCTTTAAGATCGCGGTCGAGATCGGCACGCTTTTGTTGCATTACTTTAAGGTCGGCTTCTAGAATGGCATTGCGTGAGAGAGCTTCGGTGTGGGCACTTCGGCTTTGGGTGAGGGCCATCGCCATTGCATCGCGTTCTTGTTCAAGTCCCGTGATGCGTTGATTGAGAGA
>Ga0114974_10003329_pt1 | contig 12141 bp, 14 predicted proteins | sample S_130206_EF_Meta_FD_87318 | JGI IMG/M metagenome (GOLD analysis project Ga0114974, IMG submission 87318) | Freshwater microbial communities from Lake Simoncouche, Canada to study carbon cycling - S_130206_EF_MetaG | ecosystem: Environmental > Aquatic > Freshwater > Lake | place: Lake...
CCAGGGCATCCGGATTTTAGGCGGTTCCCTAAAGTACTTAGCCACCCCCTCCAATAACTCAGGCTTCAAGCTCATGAGCCACATGCACAAAAAGAACGCCATCATCGCGGTCATAAAGTCCGCAAAGGCAACCTTCCACGCTCCGCCGCTTCCAGCCATGATATTTAAGGGGTTGAGGGTGGTTATTTAGCCGCGGCACCGCCACGCAGGGCGGCTTCCAAGGCATCGGCCGAGGGTTGCACGGAGTGATCAAGCGAGCGGCGAGCCAACTCGGCCGCGGTCAACGGCGCCATGCCTTTGGAAAAAGCCACCACTGCGATTTTGGTGCAACGCAGGTATTGGATATAACCTTCGTTCAAACCTCTGATGCTACTGGCCAAAGGATTGGCAAAACCATAAGCGGCAAACACTCCCAACATCGTTCCCGAAAGCGCTGCGGCCACTTTTTCGCCGACCACAGCAGGTCCATCATTAATTGCACCCATCGTATGAATGATGCCCATAACCGCTGCCACAATGCCGATACCCGGCAAAGAGTCCCCAGCAAAATTCAAAACGTGGGCCGAGTGCTCCGCCTCACGGGTTTTAGTCTCAATATCCAGCTCAATAACACCCTCCAGCTGATCTGGTTTGATCCGTCCGTCGACCAGGGGCTTTAGACTATCCACGAGGAAAGCGAGACGGTCCGGGGAGGCCAGCAAGGTAGGATATTTACGAAAAATAGAGCTCTGGGTCGGAGCAGAAACATGCTCTTCCAAAGCAAGCAATCCACTTTTACGACCGGCTTGAAACAGCTCGTAGAGTGCACCGATCAACTCGAAGTAATGAGTCTTGCCGATCGTTTTACCGGTCATGACTTGGATGATTTTACTCAGCGTTTCCTTCAAAACATGCAGCGGAGTCGCGATTAAGACCGCACCTAAAGTAATCCCGAAAATGGCGACGAGCTCGGCGGGATGGAGCAAATGCATGACCATTCCTATATCCCAGTTATGCCCCATGATGAACGAAATCACCGTACAGCCCAACACGACGAGAAGTCCTACTATGATAAGCATATAATACCCTATTTATTTTGATTACGTTCGATAAAGCTACGCAGCGCGAGGATCGCCTGAGTGTGAATCTGACTGATCCGGGCTTCCGTCAAATCCATCGCCTCGGCTATTTCAGCGAGCCGAAGTCCTTCAAAATGGTACAACGCCAGCACTTTTCGCTGCGTCTCGGGCAACACCTCAATGCGGTCGGCCACTAAACGCCACAATTCAGCCCGCTCTAAGCCCGCAGAGGCCGGTTCCAGGTTTTCGTCGGCGATCGTCTCGTGCAGCTTGGATCCGTCCCCGTCTTCATACGCCGACGCATCGATGTTGATAAAGGTGACCGGGCTCGATTCCAGGAGCCACGCTTCGTACTCAGCGGGCGTCAGCTGTAATTGACGCTGGATCTCCTCTGCCGTCGCCGCGCGTTGGTGCTTTTGCTCCAACTCGGTGATGGCATCTTTTAATTTACGCGCCTTGGCCCGGGTGCGACGGGGACACCAATCCAAGCGCCTCAGTTCATCAAGAATCGCTCCGCGGATTCTCGTGTACGCATACCCGGCAAAGGTCCGGCCCTCTTGCGGGACGTACCGCTGCGACGCCGCGATCAAACCCATCACCCCCATCGAATGGAGATCATCCGCATCAATATGCGGGGGCAGACTCATCTTGATCCGACCGACGACCTGACGCACCAAAGGCAGGTGTTCCTCGACTAAAGCCATCGAAGCACCGGTCGTCTGTTGGTAGGCCTTGTACGCCATCGGCGAAATCGGTGGCGGCGGCGTATCGGATGAAAGAGGAGGTTCCATGGTTTTATCCTCGGTTAATCAACGCGTTCATTTCTTAGCTTTGGCGACCACAGTTTCACCTTTTTTTTGACGATTGGCCTTGGAGGCGGCCTCGGCTGTCGCGCGTTTTAGGGCCGCGGTGATGCGCATCGCATCCAAAACGTGATTCCAAAACCAATGCCCCACGAGTCCGCCCACGACGGCGGCGATACAAGCATCCCGCACGACCAACGCGATCGTCCGATCAGCCCAAAGGCCGGCCACAAAGACCATCGTGAAGAAAACAAAACCGAAAACCAAAAATATGTAGCGCATACGAATCAGCCCTTACCCAAGGTTTTTTTGGCGAGGAAATCGAGCGGATCGACTCCAATGGGGCCAAGCAAGTTGCCGTCATGCGAGAAGAAAAGGGGGCGCATTTCTCCCTCGAGCAAAATTTCCCAAAGTTTACCCACATCCTTGGCCTCGTCCAGTTGCGTGAGCACCACGTGTGTAGCCCCGAGCGAACGCCCTGCTCTCAAGCCAGCACGCAGGCTTTCGATTTCATACGCGGCATTCAACACGAGCACCCGCGTCTCGATCGCTTGTTGCCTTAACAAATCTGCCAACTGAGGCGTTTCGTCGCCCGCGGACGCGCCGAAGCAAGGCACATCCCAGTAAACGCGCGCGTCCTCATCACTCACCCGCTGATCCGGCGTATAGTGCGTCAGCCCCACACCCACCGCATCGCAAAATACTTCCAACTCGAGACAGGGATTGGGCCGGCTAAATTCCACATGGCACACGCGGCACTTGGTACCCTGCTGAAACACTTCCCACGTCAGCCACTGCCCGAGCGCCAACGATTTGTCCGCCTGCGAACTACCGATAAAAACCACCCGCTGGCTCAGCGGCACCGCCCGAAACGCTCCGATCAATTGCCGTAATTCGCGCACAAATTCCGCCAGCGCATCACCCAACGGTTTCTCGACGGAGATCGACCAACGCCGCTCCGTTTCGACGCGCCACAGCAGCGCTTCGGAAAATCCCGCCGCCTTCAGCGCAGCCCGCAAGTCCACGGGCCGGCTCCCTCGAGCCAACCCAGCCGCATACGTCGCACTCAACACCCCCGGCACCGGAGGCGCTAGCGCCACCTCCCTCGCCGATTCGGGCGCCGCGAGCTCAGCGATGACTTCCAGTTTAGCTCCGCTGAAAATACGTTGAAGAAAGCTCTGACGCACGGGCCTCACCGAAAGCACGCGCGCCTCGGGCCCCAACTGCGCTTTGAGCACCGCAAGCGCCTCATTTACGGAGCGTACGATGAACCGGTAGGTGCCCGGCGTTGGAGATTTAAGAACAGATGAAGCCATGGGATTAAGCCGCCGCGCGGGCCGTTTCAACCGGCGCCGAGATTATACCGGCATTCTCGATCTGGTAAGTACCCGGTATTTCTTGAAAAGATACGACCGAGAGCCGCGGGAACGTCGGCTCTAGGAAACGCCGCAACGCCAACCGCAACTCGGCGCCCACCGCGATGCACGGCGCGCTGCCGCCAGCCGCGAACTCTGTCTGCTTGGCATTGATCCCTTGGAGTAAATGCGCGCTCAACGCCGGATCGAGTGCCAGACCGTAGTCAGCCGCCGTGCGATGGATTTTCGCGACCAGCTCTTTTTCGAGGCGCAAATCGAGCGTCAATGCCCGCACGGTGCCTGGAGCCGACTCCAACAACGGCACAAAATAAGGCCCCAGCCGGCGCCGCACCAACTCGCTCAAATCGTCGGGATTCTTCGTCAAGGCCGCGTAATCGGCGATCCCTTCCAAGATCAACGGCAGATTGAGAATCGGTACATTTTCGCGGAGCAAATTTTGCAACACGCGCTGGATGATACCGAGATTGACCAAGTCCGGCAGCAACTCGCTGACGAGCGCCGGATGCGATTGCTTCACATGATCGATTAACGACTGCACATCTTGCCGGCCGAGTAAGACATGGGCGTTCGACTTCAAAATTTCGGAGAGATGCGTGACGATGATCGAGGCGCAATCCACCACCGAGTACCCGTTGATTTCCGCATTCTTCTTTTCGGCTTCTTCAATCCACACCGCCGCCAGCCCGAAGACCGGCTCCTGACACGCGACACCCCGCAATTGCACGCGACTGCCCGATACATTCATCGCCATCCAGCGCCCCATCATGAGCGAACCGCGCCCCACGATCCGGCCACGCAACAGAAAACGGTACTCGCCACTCGCTAGCTCTAGATTGTCGCGCACCGCCACCTGCGGCACAATGATACCCAATTCGCGGGCTAAGGTTTTGCGCACGCCGGTGATGCGCGCGGGTAAGTCGCCACCTTGCTTCTGATCCGCTAGACCCACTAGGCCGAAGCCCACTTCCACCGCAAACACATCGACGTCGATCAAGCGACGCACTTCCTCCACCGAGCCACTCTTGGGCGGCGCGGCTTCTTTATCCTTGGCCTTCTCGGCGGCGGTCTTGGCGACCGGCTCAGCCTCAGGCGCGACCTCCGGAAGTTTATAGCCAATATAGAGAAAAAATCCCCCCATCAGACCGAGCGGCAAGAGAGGCAACCCCGGCATGAAGCCCATCAGCAACATCACCGCGCCGACCATCTTCAAGGCGACAGGATAGCGCACCAATTGGCCGCCGACTTGTTGACCCAGGTCGCCGTTATCCGCCGCCCGTGTGACCAGCAAACCCGCAGCCACCGAAATCACCAGCGCTGGAATTTGCGTCACCAGACCATCACCGATCGACAGCAACGTGAATTTTTGCAGCGACTCCATCAGCGACAAATCCATCTGCAACACGCCGATCATGAAGCCACCCAAAACATTGACCAAGGTGATCAAAATACCCGCGATCGCTTCACCGCGCACAAACTTAGACGAACCGTCCATCGCGCCGTAAAAATCCGCTTCACGTTGCAGTTTAAGCCGGCGGGCCGTGGCCGTGGGCTCATCGATTGCCCCAGCGTTCAGCTCCGCATCGATCGCCATCTGTTTACCGGGCAACGCATCCAAAGTAAACCGCGCCGATACCTCCGCGATCCGGCCCGCGCCCTTGGTAATGACGACAAAGTTGATCACCACCAATATCACGAACACCACGAATCCGACCACGTAGTTACCCTGAATCACGATCTTGCCGAACGCATCGATAATGTGGCCCGCTTCACCCCGCGTCAGCACCAAGCGCGTCGAACAGATGTTCAGCGCCAAGCGGAAAAGCGTCAGGCCCAACAACACGGTCGGAAACGCCGAAAATTCTACCGGTTGGCGCACGTAAATCACCACCAGCATGATCAACAGCGACGAGGCGATGCTGAGCGACAGCAACATATCCATCACCATCGACGGCACCGGCAACACCAACAGCATGATCGTGCCAAACAACCCGGCCGTAAATAAAAGATCGGCCCGGCCTAAAAGTTGGCGGGAAAACGTCGTCGCGGGAACAGGAACAACAGCAGCCATGAAAATTAATTAGAGAGCGCCGCCGCCCGCCGGCTAGGTAAAGTGAAATAATAGTAACGGTAAGTCCGGTAAACGAAGGCGAGGATCTCGGCCACCGCCTCAAACATATCCTGCGGAATCGGCTCCCCTACTTTCCCCGTTGCATACAGCAAGCGTGCGACGGGACGGTTTTCCACGATCGGCACCCCGTGTAGCGCGCCCAATTCCTTGATCCGCAGCGCGTGACGGTTTTCACCCTTCGCCACGATCACCGGCGCCGCATCCGATCCCCGCTCGTAGCGTAGCGCTACTGCAAAGTGCGTCGGATTAGCCACAATCACATCCGCGGTCGGGACCGCGTCCATCATCTGCTTCTGCAAGAGTCGACGGGCGAATCGGCGCATCGCTGCTTTCACCAGCGGATTACCATCCGATTGCGTCCGCTCGTCTTTGACCTCCTGCCGCGACATCATCAGCTCTTGGTTCGATTTATAAAGTTCGTACGCGTAACTGATGGCTGCGATCACGGCGAGTGCGCCCAGAAATCTCCACATGAGCGACATCGCGCTGGTGTGCAGAAAATTCGCGAGGTACAAAAGCTCCACGGGGGCGGAGAAAATCACATCGCTGAAAATTTTACTCGTCGCCGCCGCCAGGCACGCGAAGACCGCAATCACTTTTAATAAATCAAGCGCCGCGGTGACCCAGATTTTTCCTGAGAAAATGCGACCGAGGCCGGCCATCGGATCAAAACGCTCGAAATTGGGCTGCATCGCTTCCGGGGTGAGTTGAAAACCGCTTTGCACTCCGCCGGCCAAAATCGCCGCCAAGGCCGTAGCCAAGACCACCGGCAACGCAATCGAGACAAAGGTCGTCATCGCCAATTCCGCTACCGCTGGGACTTCGTCGCCCTGCACCCGCAGCTCGCCCAAACGGCCAAAAACCACCACTGCCAATCGCGTCATCTTATCGGACGCCTCGCGGGCCGCCAAACCGAAGGCAAATAGCGCCGCCGCCAACGTGAACACCAAGGTCAACTCCGGCGCACGCGCGAACTGCCCCTTCGAATGGGCTTCGGAAAGCCGCTTCGCGGAGGGTGCCTCGGTTTTTGAATCTTGATCTTCAGCGCTCAATGCCAGCCATTAAGCAAGTTAGACGCCAGCTAGAAAATGATGTTACAAATACTTATTTAACATCAATTTAAGTAATTATTAATCCAAAAATACCTCGGTTTTTAGCCGTTCTAAAGCGGCATTTTTTTCCGAAAACTCAAGGCCCGGCGGAACGCAGACTCACTTGCAACATATCCCAAGGTAGCGCTTGCCACAGCGGATCCAGATTGCGCAACAACAGCGCGCCAAAGCCCGAAAGCAGCAACAACCCACCCCACAGCCGCACCGAAACACTGGCAATGAATACGTTCATCCGCGGCACCGCTTTGCCCAAAATACTAAAGCCCAGATTGATGATAAAACTTAACGCAATAAACGGAGCCGCAATCCGCAGCCCCACCGCCAAAATATCAGCCGTCACTTTGATCAAACGTTCCAACGCCACCGCGGTGACGGTGTACGTGCCCAACGGCGAAAACTCAAAACTGCGGGCAAATGCCGCCAATATATCGTGGTGCACACCCATCCCAAAAAACAATACGCCCGCAAACGCGGTGATCAAAGCCGGCAAGGGCTCCTGCGCCGGCACGGGCACATCGAAACCCGGCGGTGAATTCAATCCAATCTCATTGGCGATCAATCGCCCCCCCAGCGCAGTGATCGAAAGCGCTGCTCGTACCACCAACCCCATCGCAAAACCCAGCAACACTTCGCTCACCGCCGCCATCGCCAACCGGATCCCATCCGCATCGCGTAACGCCACGGGCAACGGCACCACCCCGACCAGCAAGAACGCCAACATCATACTGAGCGCCACCCGAATACGCACGGGTAACGTACCTCCTCCGGGCGTCGGCAACGCGGCAATCACCCCCAACGAGCGCAAGCTAATCAAAGCCCATGCAATCAACCAAAGGAGCATGGCTTGATCCCTCCGCGTTAATTGCCTAAACTAGCCATCCGCGCAAAACAGCTGATCGTAAACTCGCCCATCACTCGGACCAACCACGGCGCCAGCACCACAAACAATAGTCCGCCCGCGACCAGCTTAGGCCCAAACGTCAAGGTTTGCTCTTGGATACTCGTCGCCGATTGAAAAATACTCGTGATCAAGCCCACCACCAACATTCCGATTAAAAACGGACTACACACCAGCAACGAGAAGATGATCACTTCCTTCAAAATATCGATCGCTGCTTCGGGAGTCATGGGCGTTTAAACATTAAAGCTCTCCACCAAGCTCTTCACCACCAGTTGCCAGCCATCCACCAAGACAAAGAGCAGCAATTTAAACGGTAGAGCCACCACGGCAGGTGGCATCATCATCATACCGAGCGACATTAAGATCGTCGAGACCAGCAGATCGATCACGAGAAACGGCAAGAAGAGGAAAAAGCCCATTTGGAAGGCGGTCTGTAATTCGCTAATCACAAACGCAGGCACGACGACGCGCAGCGGCAAATCTTGAACCTTCGTCGGCGCAAACCGTCCCAGCTTGAGAAAAAATTCGATATCCCTCGTGCGCGTCTGCTTCAGCATGAAACCTTTGATCGGTTCACCGGCCGCTTCCAAGGCAGCCCCCGAAGCTAACTTGCCCGACAAATAAGGCTGCAAGGCCTCGGTATTCACGCGTTCAAACGTCGGCCCCATGACAAACAAGGTGAGAAACAGCGCCAGGCCGGTAATAATTTGATTCGAAGGCGCATTGGGCAGGCCTATGGCCGTACGGAGAAACCCCAGCACGACGACGATGCGCGTGAAACTCGTCATCAACATCACGAGCGTGGGCGCCAGTGAGAGCAGCGTCATCACGACGACGATCTGCAAACCGACACTGATCTCGCCGGGTTTTTCCGCGCCTTCGAGATTCACCGCCAATTTCCACGGCGCCGGCGTCGCCGCGGGCGCGCCATTGCCCGGAGCCGCGGGCGGGGTCTGGGCCTGCAGCAAACCTTGGGCAAACACCAAGGTCGTGAGCACAAATAAAATCGGTAACCGCAGGCGCCGAAGCCAAGTCAGATTCATGGGGTAGGTTCGGAGGGTGGCACTTCCGAGACCAGATCAATGCGACCTTGGCTGACACCGATGAGAAACGACCGGCCACGACAGGAGGTCAGCACCAGGTACTGCCGATTACCGAGGGGCCGAGTTTCATCGATCGAAATTTCTGAGCCGTGGTTTTTAAGCGACCGGCCTTTGCCTTTAGCACGAAACCAGAGCCAAGCACCGCCACCGAGGCAGAGAACGACAAACACGATGTAACCGGTCGAAGGTGAATCAGCAGGACGCGCCGCGCTTTGCTCGATCGGTTGCGGAAAAATGACCGTATCGGCAGACCGGGGCGCAGTCGGAGCCGCCGCCCAAAGCAAGCCGCCAGCAAAGACCAGAGCCACAGCCCACTGGGCCAGGCGACGCAGACGGTGAATCGGCACGGTGAACGTGGGACGACTCATTTGGTGCGGCCCACGAATTCGGTGACACGAATCCCAAAACTGTCGCCGACGAGTACGACTTCGCCCCGAGCGACGAGTTTCTGATTCACGTGCAGCGACACGGGCTCATTGGCTTTTTGCGCCAACTGCAAAATGGTACCGGGCGCGAGAGCGAGCACCTCGCGCATGGGCAGTTCGCACGAGCCTAGCTGCACGGCGACGCTCACCTTAATGTCTAAAACGAGGTCGAGAGATTTGTTTTCCATGATGGGTAAGGTGAAACGTTAGCGAGTGGCCGCGGTGATGGAGACAGCGATACGTTCACCCTCAATACCAATAGTACCGATAAATTTTTCTTCGGAACCGACCACAATCGAAGTCTGCTCCAAAATACTCATGGGTAACGGCAAGACCGAGCCGATCTCGAGATTAGAAATTTCGGCAAGCGTGAGGGTAAACGCATTCCAATGCGCCGTGATCGGCACCAACACCTCTTCAAAAGCAGGATGCCAGTGGGGTTCACGCACGACGGGTTTGTCGGGCTGCATTTTTTCCTGGCGAGATTGGAAAGAGCGCAGGAGCGGCTCAACCATGACTTCGGGCACACACAACGAGAGCGGTCCCGTAGCGCCACCGAGCGTCATCTCAATGCTAAGATGCACAAAGGACGCTGTCTTGGAGGAGCTTTGCATGAAGCCCGAAAAGCGCTGACCACCGAGGATGGCGGGTTGGAGCGTTTGTTCATAGCCCCACTGGTTGAACCATTCTTCGAGGACTTGCACCATCATGTCGTCGAGCAAGGCGCACTCAATTTCGGTGAGTTCACGCTCGACGGTCTGGGCCACACCGGGACCACCCAAAAGACGGTCCACCACGGTAGAGGCCAAAGAAGCGGGTAACGTCATCTGCCCTAGGCCGCGCAGGGGCTCAGCTTTGAAGGTGCAATTGTAAGAACGTTCGGAAATTTGGCCGCGAAATTCGGCGAAGGTAGACTCGGAAAAGCCGACTTTCCCGAGGACGCACTCCAGTTTCAAAACCAAGGATAAGCGCGTCGCAAGTTGGCGAGCAAATTGGGCTTGTAACTCGCGCAGCTGCGCCAGTTGCCCCGCCGTCAACATAACGGGGTTCCGGAAATCATAAGCGCGTACCGCCGGGAAAAGCTCAGCGGCGACGCGATTACCGAGGGGATCGAGATGGATCGCGCCCCCCGCCGGCTGAGTCTGGGTTTCGGCCGTCATTACTGTACCACAAAGTCAGAGAAAAAGACCTGCTCGACCAGAGGCGCTTTGAGCAGATCGTTAAACGCGGCCACCAGGCGGCCACGTACGACCACCTTGCCGCTGGGCTCATTAAGCTCAGGCATCGAGACGCTGGAGAGAATCGTCAGCGTCGCATCAACCAACTCGGCGTGTTTTGCGTCGATTTTTTTATTAGCTGCGTCGTTTTTGCCGACGACATTAAAGGTGACCTTGAGGTAGCGGGTACCCTGCGTGCCAGCGATATTAACGGTGAGATTTTCGAATTTCGGGCGCACTTCTGTTTTTTCTTTACCGCCCGCCTCGCCCTTCGGTGCGGCGTGGGCACCGGCACCGGCGTCGGCTTCATGCGCCGCTCCCACTTCCGTGCCATCACGTTTGCTGGCTTGGGCCATGATGGTGGTGAGCTCACTCTTGATATTGTCAGTGAGCTTAGGGATGACCACGAAATTGACCACGACCCATGAAAGCAGGGGGGCGAGCACCACCGCGATAATCGTCGGGAGCATGCCTCCGGCAGATTTGCCCGCGGCAGATGCCGGTTTTTCGGCTGATTTATCGGGAGCGGAGTCAGACATGGGAGAGGAAAATTTAAATCTTAGCGCTTAAGATTGACGGTGTCTTCGACCATTGAGTCGGACACGGTTACGATGCGAGAGGAAGCCTGAAGACTGCGTTGGGCATTGATGAGGGACGCGAACTCGCCGGTCAGGTCCACGTTGGAGAGTTCGAGCGTCTCCGGTTCGATCGTGCCGTTGCCCACGCCTCCCGGGAGGTTGCCTGTGGCGGTGAGCGCCACTCCGCCGACGGGCGCGGCATTGTTAAGATTGGTGTACATGTTGGCCCCGTCCAGTTTGAGCGCGGTCGGATTCGAGTAGCGCTGCAGGAGGACGCGGTTGGTCACGGCGGTGGTCCCATTCGAGTACGTTTCCGTGAAATTACCTTTTTTATCAAAAGCGAAGCTGAGCAATTCCGTACCGGCGGGCGGGGTCTGGCTGACGCGAATACTGCCGATGGCCGCGGGCGCGGTGCCAACGGCACCACCGGTCAAACCCTGCACCTGATAGCCACTGCTGTTAACCAAATAACCGCTTTCATCTAGGTGGAAATCACCGGCACGCGTGGCGAACTCGGCGTTGTCATCGGTCTTCACTAAACGGAAAAAACCCTCGCCCGAAACGGCGAGATCGGTCTTTACGCCGGTAATTGAAAGCGAGCCTTGAGCCGTTTTAAGCGAATCGTCCATCAACGCCGAAAATGAAACGGTCGCGGATTTGTAGCCGGTGGTGTTGGCGTTGGCGATGTTGGCGCTGATGGTTTCGACACCTTTGGAGAAGGCCTTCATGGCAGTGACGCCGGTATAGATTGAGTTTGAGACAGGCATAAGTGTTAGGTTTTGAGGTTGAGTTTAAAAATGAAGTTTAGGCGGGAACGTTGGCGGGAAGAGCCTTGGCTGACGTGGGGGCGACGCGGGTGACGGAATCAAGCGAGAAAAGCGACGCGCCCATGCGCAACTGTAGCCCGGTGGATGAATTCTCCACGGCATCAACAATGCCTGTGGTTTCTGCACCAGTGTAATCTCTCACGGTCACTTCACGGCCGATCATGCTGCTGGCCGCCATCATCTTATTGGCGTCACCCATGCCCTTCAAGGACGTGATCATCTGGCTGGATTGCTCGAGGCCGGTGAATTGGGCCATGGTGGTGACAAACGAGTTGTCATCCATCGGCTTCATCGGGTCCTGATTTTTTAACTGCATGGTGAGCAGCTTCAAAAAATCTTGCTGGGTCATCGATTGCTTGGTCGTGCGAGTAGCGGTGGGAGCGGCGGCAGGAGCGGCCCCCGCGGGAGCGGGCGTAGTGGAGATGATAGGCATGGTCAGGCGAAGATTTGCAAACGGTGATTGGCGGCGAGAACGGGAGCCGCGACGGGAGCGACGGGGACAACCGGAAGTGAGGATGTGCGCCCCACCCGCGCAGCGGGCTCGGCTCTAGAATTCATGTTTTGCCGGGCATCCGCATCGGCTTGCGCCCCATTGTGGCCTCGGCCGGACGTA
>Ga0114974_10003330_pt1 | contig 12141 bp, 9 predicted proteins | sample S_130206_EF_Meta_FD_87318 | JGI IMG/M metagenome (GOLD analysis project Ga0114974, IMG submission 87318) | Freshwater microbial communities from Lake Simoncouche, Canada to study carbon cycling - S_130206_EF_MetaG | ecosystem: Environmental > Aquatic > Freshwater > Lake | place: Lake...
CGTGAGGAGGCGCCGGTGTTTTGGAGCGATCAATGGAAGGCTTGGGTCGTGAGCCGCTTCGACGACGTCGCCATTTCGCTTAAAGACAAAGAAAACCTCTCCAACGAAAACCGTCAGGGCCTGCTCTTTGCCGGACTCACTGATGACGAACGCCAACAACTCTGTCCGCTCCGCCACTATTTCGCTCAAAAAGACGTAATCGGCTCCGATCCCCCTGATCACACGCGCATGCGAGCGCTTGTGCAAAAGGCCTTCACGCCGAAAACGATCAACGCCCTTGAGCCGCGCATCCGCGAACTCGCTGAGTCCATGATCGCCCCTGCCGTCGCCAGCGGCCGGTTTGATTTTATCCACGAGGTCGCGCATCCGTTACCGGTCGTACTCATTGCCGAAATGCTGGGCGCGCCCGCCGCCAACCGACATCTTTTCAAAAAATGGTCATCCGATATTCTCGGTTTCCAAGGCACGGGCCGCACGAGTTTTGGCCCAGCGATGATTTCGCAGACGAGTCTCGTGGCTATGTTCACTTACATGAATGCGTTGATCGACGCCCGCCGCGCGCAGCCGCAGGATGATCTTATCACCGCACTCGCGCTCGCCGAGGAAGAAGGCAAAGGGTTTTCCCGCGACGAGTTGCTGGCCACGTGCAACACCATCCTTACAGCCGGCCACGAGACCACGACCAACCTCATGGGTAGCCTCGTGCATTTGCTGCTCGCGCACCCCGAGCAATGGGCCGCGCTCAAAGCCAATCCCGCGCTGATCCACCCCGCGATCGAGGAGGCCCTGCGCTACGAGGCGCCCAAGCAACGCAATTTTCGCCGCGTGAAAAAGACCCACACATTTAACGGCGTAGAATTCGCCGAAAACGAGATGGTCTTCCAGGTCATCGGCGCCGCCAACCGCGACCCCGCGAATGTCGAAAATCCGGAATCCTTTGAAATCCGTCGCACCAAGATCGACCATCTTTCCTTCGGCTACGGTATGCACTTCTGTGTGGGTGCGCCACTTGCGCGCATGGAAGCGCGCGTGGTGTTGGAGATCTTGATCAAGCACCTCCCTGATGCGCGTCTTGTGCCCGGTAGCATGGCCTGGCAGGAGCGCGTGCAGTTCCGCGGCCCCGGTCGTCTCTTGCTCGAGCACGCCCGTTAAGCGAGAGCGTGGGGCTTGCTTGTGGGCTGGACTTGGGCGAGTAAATGAGGCGCGCTGTCGGCGTGTTTACCCTTGCCCAAAAAACCGCGTTTGTAACCGGAGGCGCCTCGGGCATCGGAGCCGCGATCGCCCGCGAATTTGTTCGCGCCGGCGCGCGCGTGATCATCGCCGACCGCGATGCGGGGCAAGGCCCCGCCCTGGCGGCAAACATCGGCGCGCAGTTTGTGCTCCTTGATGTCGCCAGCGAAACAGAATTTACCCGCGTTGCCGCTGAGGTCGGCGCGGTTGATGTGCTCGTTAACGTCGCCGGCATCGGCCACGTCGGGGCATTGCCGGCAACGACGGCGGAAGACTTCGATCGGCTTTACGCGGTGAACGTTCGCGGCGTATTCAACGGCTGCAAAGCTTTCGTCCCTGCGATGCTCGCGCGTGGCTCGGGCAGCGTGATCAACTTGGCTTCGGTGGCTGGCATCGTCGCTGTGCGGGACCGGCTCGCGTACACAACGACGAAGTTTGCCGTGGTCGGTCTCACCAAGGCGCTCGCGCTCGATCACTCGCACACGGGCGTGCGCTTCAACTGCATTTGTCCCGGCCGCGTGGAGACGCCGTTTGTCACCGCGCGCATCCAAGAATACCCTGATCCCGCCGCCGCTTATCGGGAAATGGCTTCCACTCAGCTTAACGGCCGCATGGTGCAACCGGTCGAAGTCGCGGCCGCCGCGCTTTATCTGGCGGCCGATGTTAGCGCGATGGTCACGGGTAGTGCGTTCATGATCGATGGCGGTTGGACGGCGGGGAAATAATTTCCCTGCGCGCTTTGTTAAGTTTGGGTGCGGCTCAAGGTCGCGCGGTACCCGGACGGGGTCAGACCGGTGCGTTGGGTAAATTGCCGCGAAAAGAAAAATACATCGCAAAACCCCAACGCCTCTGCGATCTGGCTGATCGTGAGGCCGGTCTCGGCGAGGAGTTGGCGTGCGCGCGTGAGGCGCGCTTCGATTACGCAGGCTTGCGGGCGTTGACCGGTGATTTTTTCAAACACGCGAGAGAAATGATCCACACTGTAGCCGGCGGTTTTGGCGAGTTCGGCGATCGGACGCGCCCCGCCGGGGTTTTCTCGGATTTCAGCGGCGATGCGTTGCATGATTTCGCGGTGATGTTGGTCCAGCGCGGGCCCAGCGGGTGCCAACGCTTGAACCGAGGTTTCGCGGACAAGTTCGCCTAAGAGCGCCGTGAACAACGCCTCGGCCGAAGCGTGCGCAGCGGGATCGGATTTTGCGCGCAGCGTCAGAATCCGCCGCATCGTCGCCTCGACGAAATCTGGATGCGCCGTGCGCAACACCTCCACAGGTGGTGTGAAACGCAGGGGCGGCGCGCGCAGCGTAAAGTGGAAAAAATTTACCACGAGCGGACGTTTAGAATCGTGGGTGGCTTCGTAGCGCCGGCCGGGGCTCATCCATACGCCCGTGCCCGGGGTGAGTGCGATTTCGCCGCGGTGGGTGATCATGCTTCCGCGGCCGGCGCTCACAAACCACAGATCGTAATCGCGTAGGCGTGGCGCCCATTCCGGTCCTAGATGCCAGCCCGGTTCGCAGCGCACTCGGTTGCAATGCGCGGATAGAATCACGGGATGGTGGAATGCAGTGATGGCCATATAAAGCGGATAACTACAAAAAGATGTCGGACGCCTTTATGGCAAGACAGGCGTAAGTACATTAAAGTAAGAGCGGATAAGTTTACCCAATACCTGTTTCGCTCAACCCGCTTTTTTCGTCATCATGTCTACCGCGACTCCCGCCACGCCCGCTCCTGAATTTGATCTCGGCGCCGAACTGCATGCGCCCGAGCTTTATCAACCGGTGCCGGACACGGCGCATTCGGTCGCGACCCTAGACGACATCGGGCCACGTGAAATCGCGTTTTACCGCGAACACGGCTATCTTGCCGTGCGTCAGGCGTTCACGCCGGCAGAAGTCTCTGCGGCGCTTTCCGGGCTAGTGGATTTGATCATGGGTAAAAATCCGGCGTTTAACGGCATCACGTTTGAAGCGGCGGCGAAGACGATTTTGCCGACGTTGAGTGCCGAGCAGCGGCAGGACGCGGTGCGCAAGGCTTGGCACTTTGTTAATTTCGAACCGCGTCTGAAGGCGATTTCACATCACGCTAAATTGTGGGCCGTCGCCAAAAAACTGATCGGCGACAAGGAGCCGGAGATGTTTCAAGACATGGCGCTCGTAAAGCCGCCACGTCTCGGTCGCGAAAAACCGTGGCACCAAGATCACGCGTATTTTGATTATCCGCTCGGTATGCCGGTGCTGGGCGTGTGGATCGCACTTGATGCGGCGACGATCGAGAACGGCTGCATGCAGCTCTTGCCCGGTCGCCACCGCGAAGGCCCGATTACGCATTTTCAGCGGCGCGATTGGCAGATCTGCGACAACGTCATCATGGGCACAAAGTCAGTCGCAGCTCCGTTGCCGCCCGGTGGTTTGCTGTTGTTTGACGGCTTATTGCCGCACGGCACACCGCATAATTCTTCGGCCAATCGGCGGCGCGCGCTGCAATTTCACTACGCGCCCGCGGGTATCACCAAGACCACGGCCGAAGAGCGCATGAAGCACTTCGGCAGCGAAGGCAAAAACGTCACCTGCTGATACTAACCGGACAGCCGTGTGTCAGGCTCAACCCTAATTTACGCATCTTGACATCTTTTTACACACGCATCTTGATGCTTTAATGAGAACGACCTTAACAATTGATCCTGATGTGGAGCAGTTGCTCAAGCAGTCGATGCACGAGGAGAAGCTGGGTTTAAAAGCGGCCCTGAACTCGGCTTTACGCCGCGGTTTGGTCCATCAGAAACCGGCCCTTCCGCTTAAGCCTTTCCGCGTTGAGGCCAAGGCCATGGGTCTCCGGCCAGGCTTTGATCCTGCCCGCTTGCAAGATCTCGCGGATGAAATCGAGTTGGAGGCATTTGCCAGCACCGCGAGTCGTCTGCGTAAGAGCGCATTATGATTATACCCGACGCAAATTTACTGATTTACGCCTATGATAATGAGAGTCCTTTTCATAAGGAATCAGCTCGTTGGTGGTCAAAATTACTTTCCGGCCACGAACCCGTAGGACTTTGTTCGGTGGTGATTTTCAGTTTCCTCAGGTTAGCGACTCACCCGAAGGTTTTTATTCATCCTATGACCGTGCAAGAAGCCACGGAGCGGGTGCGGGCTTGGATGGATCGACCTAATGTAAGAATGCTGCATCCAAGTCCTGCTCATTTTGCTTCAGTATGCTCCTTGTTGGAGGCTGCTGGCACTGGTGGTAATCTTGTTAGTGATGCCCAAATCGCAGCTCTGGCGCTGGAATATGGCGCTGAAATTCACACTGCCGATATGGATTTTAATCGATTCAAAGGAATCTCTTGGAGTAACCCACTGTCTGCTCGTTGAGGTGGCGCATCGAAGCTTACCGCAAGGCCTAACCGAGGTAATCTAGTTGGAGCCTTTGGCTGCTACGACGAGTCGACGGAGATGAACGCCGCCCTTGAGGTATTTGGCTCGTGCGCACTCCTTTAGCTTTTGACCGCGTCGAGCACGATCGAGGGCGTGAGCAGCTCGGGCAAAATCACCGGCTCGGTTTTACCGGGCTGCCAGATGACGTTAAACGGGACGGCGCTACGTTGATATTTTGCGAGCTCGGTGGTGATGGCCGGGTCTTTGTTGGTCCAGTCGGCGCGCAGTGTGACGATTTTTTTCGCGGCAAATGCGCGGAGCACGGCGTCGGAGTGGAAGACGATTTTCTTGTTCGTCTGGCAGGTGGCGCACCAACGTGCGGTGAAATCGACGTAGATGGTTTTCCCCTCGGCCCGTAGTTTCGCCACGGTTTCGGGGCTCCATTTTTCCCAGACGACTTCGGGCGCGCCAGCGGCTTGGGCGGCGGCGGTTTTCGATGCGATGTCTTCCGGCCAGCCCGTCCACACGCCGACGGCAAACACGAGCGCGGCGGTGACGGTGCCGAAGCGGACTTTGCCGGGCTTGGTACCGGGGGCGTTGTAGCGACCGTAGAACCACACGCCGAGGGCGATGAGCACGAGGCCGAAAAGCGCCATCAAGGAACCATTTTCGGTCGTCTGGCCGGCGAGCACCCACGTGAGGTAAGCGACCGTCGCGTAGAGCGGAAACGCCATGAATTGCTTAAACGTTTCCATCCACGCGCCGGGGCGAGGCAGGATTTTCACGGCGGCGGGAAAAATCGAGAGTAGCAAATACGGACCGGCGAGACCGATCGCGATGGCGGTGAACACCGCAAAAGACTCTACGGTGCTTAACGTCAGCGCGGCGCCGAGGGCGGGCGCGAGAAACGGTGCGCTGCACGGGGTCGCCACCACGGTCGCGAGCACGCCCGTGAAAAAAGATCCCGCGAAACCCGACTTCATCTGGAGATCGGAGCCGACGCCGGTGGCGCTGAGGCCGAACTCAAAAACGCCGCTCATATTCATCGCGAAGATCAACATCACGGCCGCGAGGGCGAAAACGAAGAGTGGGGATTGCAGTTGGAAACCCCAACCGAGTTGGTCGCCGCCCGCACGGAGGACGGCCAGCACCGTGGCGAGGGTCCAGAACGAGAGGAGTACGCCGAGGGCGAAAACAAGACCGTGGAGAATGACCTTTTTCTTGTCTTGGCCGGCTTGGTTGACGAAGCCGAGGATCTTAATGCCGAGCACAGGGAAGACGCAGGGCATGAGGTTCAAAATAAGCCCGCCGACGAAGGCGAGAAACAGCGTGCCGAGCAGAGAAACCGGAGCGGCCGGAGCGGCGGTGGTGGTGGCGTTGACCAGTGGTGCGGCCGGCGCGCTCGCGCTGGTTTGGACTGGAGCTGGAGCCGTGGTGGCGAAGGCGAGATCGACGCGCAAGCCAGGGAGCGAGCCGTCAGCGCGCCAACCGTTGCTGCTCGTGAGTACCCCGGCGAGTTTGGCGGTGTCTTTGGGCGCGTCGGGGGAAATCGGCAGCGTGAGAACGAAGCTGCTGTTGGCGGCGGCGGTGACGATCTGCGCGATTTCGTAGGCGACATAGTTGTCGTCGGCGAAGAAGCGGAGGTCTTGCGGCGTCGCGGCTGGGTTCGCGGCGGTGGGGGTGACGGTGAGGGTGACGTTTTTGGCGTCGCGGGTGGCGGAGAGTTTCCACGCGGCATCAGCGCGAGGCAGGTTGACGACGACGGCGGCGAGGCGGGCACCGAAGGCCGGATCAGGCGCTGCGCTCGCGCTGACCGGGAGCGTGAGGCTGACTTTGGCATCGCCTGGCATGCAGACATCCTCGCACATCAGCCACTCGGCGGCGGCTTTGAGTGTGACGCTCGCACCGGGCGCGAGATCGGCGGGCGGCGTTAAAGTGACGGGCAGGAGCAAATCGCCTTCGTAGCCGTTGCCGACGATGGTGCCGGTGCGGTCTTTGAGGGCTTTGGGCGCGGGCCACTGAATCTCGCTGGCTTTCCAGCCGGGCGGGAGCGTCCACGCGATCGTGGTGACTAGGCCGGTGCCTGGGTTAAGCCAATACGTATGCCAGTGTTCGTCGTGGACGAGGCGGAGCGCTACCTGCACGGGTTTCCCTGGCACAATCGCGGTCTCGGCGGTAACTAGGGATGCTTTGACGTGCGCGTAAGCCGTGATGGGTAAGAGCGCGGTAAGGCTGAGCGCCCAAATGGCGAGGAAGCGGGAGACTTTCATAAGGAAGAAGATGGCAGAGGAAGGTTCGAGGCGTAAACCAGCAAGATTGTTCCCTTAGTGGTCGGGGCTCGGTAATAAGGGTAAGAGCAAAGATTTTTTCAGTTCTAGCAGACTCGTTGGTAATGGCTCGAGGTAGTGCGAGGCTTGCGCTCGCGTGCGCGAGCGCAAATAGGTGGGCCTAAACAGCGCACGAACTAGAATCTAGCTTGAACCAAAGATTTATTATAATTTTCTTTGGATATGCCTACTATCCAAAGAAAATTGCCTGTATCCCGGCGAATCTCGGCGCAGACTACGATTTCGCCCGCCTTTCAGACCACGCTCGCAGCCGAGGCGGTGCGGGCACTCGGCCTTCACCCCGGCATGATTCTTAGTCAAACCGTGGAAGGTAACCGTCTAATTCTCGAGCCCCTCGGCACTGTGGATACCCTCGCAGGGTCGCTCGGCACGGGCCATGCGACGGTGGGCATAGAAAAGATGAAGCAAGGGGCCAAGGCAGCGATCGCCGAGGCGGGCCGCAAGGCACTCAACGCGGCACGATAAGATGAAATCCATCGCCATCGACGCCAACGTTATTGTCCGCTATCTAACCGGTGATGATCCCGCGCAGTCGCCGGCCGCGACGGCGCTGTTTCACGCCGCCCGTGCCGGTCGTGTAAACTTGGTCCTTCCCGTTTCTATCCTGCAGGAGAGCGTCTATGTGTTGGAGACCTTCTATGGGGGCACACCCAGCACCATCGCGCCGAAGCTAATGTCTTTGCTGAGCCTAACCGGAGTGACCTGTCCCGACGCCCGCTGGGTGCTTGACGGCATTCAGTGGTATCGCGCCAAGAATGCCGATTTTGGCGATGCTCTGCTTTGCGCCTACGCGCTTCACCATGACTGCGAAGTAAACACCTTCGACAAGGAGCTGATCAAAAATTTCACCGAAATCACCGCCTCCGAACCGACTCATTCGAAGGTTAAGTGAACGCTAACCGTTACTCAGGGCCAAGCCGTAGGGCCGATCTTGGGTTGGTTCAGTGCGCGAAAAGCTTTGTCGAGTAATAACGCTCTGCGCGGTCGCAGAGGATGGTGACCACGCGGGATTCGGGGCCCATCTCGACGGCGGTGCGGAGGGCGGCGATGATATTGGCGCCGCTGGAGGTGCCGACGAGCAGGCCAAATTCACGGCTGAGGCGGCGGGTCATGGCGATCGCATCGGCGCTGGAGACTTTAATCGCGCCGTCAAGTTGAGCGTGGCGCAGGAGCGGCGGGACGTAGCCGCCGGCGACGCCTTCGATGGAATGGCAGCACGGCATCTCGCCGGAAAGCATGGCGGCTTCGGCCGGTTCCATGGCGAGGATGCGGACCTTGGGATTAGCCGCGCGGAGGGCGCGGCCGCAGCCGGTGAGGGTGCCGCCCGTGCCGTAGCCTGCGACAAACGCATCTACGCGACCTTCCATTTGGGTGAGAATCTCGCGGCCGGTAAATTCCTCGTGGTCGCGGGCGTTGATGGGGTTTTCGAATTGGCGCGGAAGAAAAATATTAGGATCACGCGCGGCCATTTCCAGCGAGAGCTCGATTCCGGTGGCGTAGCCGTTGGTCGCTTTAAACAACTCCACCTCGCCGCCAAACTGTCGGATCAAGTGCCGGCGCTCGATACTGGCCGATTCGCTCATCAGGATGTGCACGCGGTAGCCCAAGGCCGCGCCGACCATGGCCAGCGAGATGCCGGTGTTGCCGCTGGTGCATTCCAGGATGATAGATTTCTCGTGCAACACCCCGCGCTGGACGGCGTCTTCGATGATGCACAACGCAAGACGGTCTTTGATGGAGCCGGAGGGGTTGAGGAATTCGGCCTTGGCGTAAAGGGTGCGATCCGCCTCGGGAAAATGTAGTGCAATGAGCGCGGTGTTGCCGATCAACGAAAGGACCGGCGGACGGGAACGAGCGAGCATAGCCATGGAAGTGGAACTAAGCTTAGTGCGGAAACCTACGTTTGGCGATGAGGCAGGTAAATAAAAACGCCCGCCCGAAAAATGGGCGGGCGTGGGAACGTGAGGGTAAAACCCTTTAGCTTTTCGGGGCGACGATGGGTTTGATGGTCGAGCCGGCGGGGTAAAAGCGCTTGGGCTGGTCGGCGGGCGCGACTTTTACGCCGGCGATCATGAGTAAGTTGGCCAGCGCGTCGTGGGCATTGGGGCCGTAGCCGGCGTAGAAGCCGACGAATTTACCTTCGGTGTTGATCACGAGTGTCGTCGGTAGCGGCGTCATCGCGCCCCGCGTGAGCTGCATCATGATAGTTTTAGCCACGGCTTCTTTGTCGCCGCTCGCGGGCTTGCCGATCGGGTCGAAGACGGTGGGGAAGGTGTACTTGGGGTGATTAGCGACGACCCACTGGTCGTAGGCTTCGCGGGTGTCGAACGCACACACGCCCAAGATCACGACGTTTTGGTCGGCGTAGCGGCGCGACATCTCCTCGTAGTGCGGCATCGCTTGTTGGCAGGGGCCGCACCAGGTAGCCCAGAAATCGAGGACCACGGTTTTGCCTTTAGCGAAGTCGGAGAATTTACCTTCGGCGCCGGTTGAGGTGATGACCTTGAAGTCGGGTAACACGTCGCCGGCTTTGAGTTTACCGTAGGCTTCACGGAAGGGCGCGGGAGGATTTTTCGCTTTTTCTGCAGCAGCAGCGGCGGCGACTTTGGCTTTTTCGGCGGCGGCCGCGACGACGGCAGGGTCGACTCTGATGCCAGCGACGGCGAGGGCGGCTTCGGTGCGGGGATCGGTGGCGCCGCCGTTGCCTACGATCACGCCGACGATCTTACCATCCCGGCCGATGACAAATTGGGTGGGAATGCCGGTGACCCCGTACCACTTGCTGGCGGCGCGCTCGGCGAAGGAGGCGGAGTCGCGCTCGTTGGGGTCCCAAGCGAAAACGAGGTCGGGATATTTCGGCTGGTTGGCGGGAATCCACTCTTTGAATTTGGCGACGGTGTCGCTGGTGCCGGAGGCGATGACCACGACGCCTTGGTCTTTGTATTTGGCGGCGAGGGCTTGGGTGTGCGGGAAGGAGGCGATGCAGGGGCCGCACCAAGTGGCCCAGAAGTCGAGGATGATGACCTTGCCTTGATAATCGGCGAGGCGGACATCGCTGCCCGCGAGGTTTTTCATGGTAAAGTCGGGAGCGAGGACTCCAGCGGTGAGGGTGGCGGGCGCGGCGGCGGCGTGAGAGGCTGGGAGCGTCAATATGCTGACGGCGATGAGACCGGCGCTGACGAGCAGCGAGCGAATGAAAGTGGTTTTCATGGGGAATTTGATTTTTATAAAAAAAGCAGCCCGCGCGATTGAGCGGGCGCGGGCTGCTAGGGAAGTTAGACGAGTTTACAAGACGCGGCAAACGCGGATGCAGCTGAGTTACTCAGCGCATGGCGTCGCGGTTGGCTTGGTCGAGTTTGGCTTTGGTTAGGATCTCGGGTGCGACCTTGACGCCGGCTTGGGCGAGGGCGGCCTCGAGGAGGACTTCGCCCTTGAGGTAGCCGGTGCAGAGGGCGGCGATCTTGCCGTCGCGGCCGATGATGAATTGCTGCGGGATGCCGCCGACGCCGTAGAGTTTATGGGAGGCGCGATCAGAGCCACGTTCCTGCGGGTCGTGGGAGAACACCATCTCGGGATAGGTGGCTTGGTTTTTCTTCACCCAGGCATCGAAGGCGGCGCGGGTGTCGCTTGTGCACGAGGCGAGGACGACGACGCCTTGGTCTTTGTAGTGAGCGGCGACTTCGTTGGTGTGCGGCATCGAGGCGATGCAAGGGCCGCACCAGGTGGCCCAGAAATCCAGGATGACTATCTTGCCGCGGTAGTCGGAGAGTTTCACGGCTTTGCCGGTGAGATCGGTGGCGGGAAAATCGGGGGCCGCCGCGCCGACTTTGAGCATGGGGACTTTCACTTCCGGAACCGCAGGTTTGGTCTCCGCGGCGGTCCAGACTTTTTTCGGCATGTCTTCGGCCGCGAGTTTGACGCCGGCGCGCAGGAGCAGGTTGCCGATACCTTCAGCGACATTTGCGCCGCCACCGACGACGATGCCGACCATGTTACCTTTGGCGTCGATGACGTAGGCGTGGGGGACGGGCGCCATGGCTCCGCCGGTGAATATCAGTGGGGCGACTTTCTTCATGTGATCACGCTGAAGGGTTCCGAATGCCTTTTTTTCCTCCGGAGTCATATCGTTGAAATCTTTCGCAGGTTGCGGGCCCTTGCCCGCGGGGTCGAAGTACACGGGAAAGCTGAATTTGCCGGCGTTCTTCACCCGCCATTGGTCGAAGTCCTCGCGCGGGCTGTAGGCGGAAAGGGCGACGACCACAACGCCTTGGCTGGCATACTTGCGCGTTAGGTTCTCGTATAAGGCCAAGCCGTCAGCATACAGGCCGCCGCCGGAGCTGATGGAGAAGATGGCGGTCTTACCCTTGATGATCTCAGACAGATTCACCGGCTGGCCGTCGACGGTCTGCAGCGTGACGTTCGGCACGGGCTGGCCAGCAACCAGCTTGGCAAAATTTTCCATGAACGGTGCCCGCGGAGGCGCCGAAGCTGCCGCCTTGGTGGCCGCGGCTTCATCCGCTGCGGCTTTCACCAGCGCAGCTTTGCCGGCGGTGGCGGTAGCTTCGTCGACCTTTACACCGGCGAGGGCGAGCGCGCCTTCAGTGCGGGTGTCGGTATCACCGCCGTTGCCGACGATGCTGGCGACAATCTTGCCGTCGCGTCCGATGACGAACTGCGTGGGAATGCCCGAGACGCCGTAGAGGCTGGATGAGGCGCGTTTATCGAAGGTGTCGGAACCGCGCTCGTTGGGGTCGAAGAAAAACTGCATCGCCGCATATTTTGGCTGGTTGGCGGGAATCCATTTTTTGAAGGCGGCGATCGTGTCGCTTGTGCCCGAGGCAACGACGACCACGTCTTGGTCTTTGTACTGAGCGGCGATTTTCTGGGTGTGCGGGAATGACGCGATGCACGGCCCGCACCAGGTGGCCCAGAAATCGAGGATGACGACCTTGCCCTTGAAATCGGCGAGGTGGACTTCCTTGTCGTTGATGTCGCGCATCACGAAATCGGGGGCGACGGTGCCGGGCGTGAGTAAGGTGGGCCGGGCGGGCGCGGCGGCGCCGGCAGCGGGCTTGGGAGCGGCGTTGATGGTGGAAGGAGCAACCGAGCCACCTCCACCTCCACCTCCGCCTCCGCTCATGCGCAGGGCGCCGCCTGCGGCGACGAGGGCGTCTAGGTGCGCCTCTGTGAGCTTA
>Ga0114974_10003332_pt1 | contig 12137 bp, 16 predicted proteins | sample S_130206_EF_Meta_FD_87318 | JGI IMG/M metagenome (GOLD analysis project Ga0114974, IMG submission 87318) | Freshwater microbial communities from Lake Simoncouche, Canada to study carbon cycling - S_130206_EF_MetaG | ecosystem: Environmental > Aquatic > Freshwater > Lake | place: Lake...
ATCCAGGACATGCTGGCCAAGGGCGAGGAGCTACCGGTCAGCTTCAAGAACCGCGCGATCTACTATGTCGGGCCGGTCGATCCGGTGATGGGCGAAGTGATGGGCCCGGCTGGGCCGACAACTGCCACCCGCATGGACAAGTTTACTGACATGATGCTCGATCTCGGCCTGCTGGCCATGATCGGCAAGGCCGAGCGCGGCCAGGGCGCAACCGAGGTCATTGCCAAGCACAAGGTCGCCTATCTGATGGCGGTCGGCGGTGCGGCCTATCTGGTGGCGCGGGCGATTCGCGAGGCCAAGGTGGTCGGCTTCGAGGATCTCGGCATGGAAGCGATCTATGAATTCACGGTCGAGGATATGCCGGTGACCGTGGCGGTCGATTCGGAGGGCAACAATGTCCACCAGCTCGCGCCGCTGGTGTGGCGCGAAAAGATCGCGCGGGAAGGCCTGCTGGCAAAGGGTTGAGCGCTCCGAGCGGCAGGTCAATCGACCAACGGTCCACCGCGTTCGATCAAGGCACTGGCCGAACACGGCTCTGATCGGCTATTTGCTTGCCGATGAAAAGCCAGTCCGCCGCGTCAGGCCGCCTTGCTCCGCGCCTGGTCATCGCCTCGATTGCCGGATTGTGGCTGTGCTACTTCCTGCTGGTCACGCTGCGCGGTGCTGTCATCGGCTTTTCGCTGGATTGGCCGATGCTCTCGCGGCGGATCGCTGTGACGGCCCTGTCAATGGCGGCAACCGCGTTGCTCTGGCCAGTGCTCCACGGCCTCTATCGCCGTTCGCTGTGGGTCAAGGCCGCAGCGGCAATGCTCGCCGCCCTGCCAGTCGCCATGTTGCTGGCGGGCATCAATGCCTGGGTATTTGCCGACATTCAGACCCAGGCCTACAGTCAGGTGGCCAAGAGCAAGCATATCAACATCCGCCGCGATCAGGCGGGAAACCTGCTGGTCGATATTGCCGATGAGGCCAAAGAGCCGCCATCGCCCGCAGGCACGGCAGCGCCCTCCCAGAACGCAGCGGCCTCCGGGCCGGCCCGTTCGATCGTGATGATTTCGGCGCACGAAGAAGATGAGACTTTCTGGCAGCAGATGACCGAGCTGGCACTCGGCCGCTATTTCCTGCTCCTCGCCTGGGCGGCGCTCTATCTGGCGCTGGCCTATGCCGAGCAGGCCAGGGTAGCGGAACGGCGCGAAGGCGAATTCCGGCGCGCGGCCAAGGCAGCGGAATTGCGTTCGCTGCGCTATCAGATCAACCCGCACTTCCTGTTCAACACGCTCAATTCGCTCTCGGCCCTGGTCGTGACCGGCAGGACAGACAGCGCCGAGCGGATGATCCAGACCCTGTCGAATTTCTATCGCGCCAGCCTGGCGGAAGATCCGATGCTCGACCATTCGCTTGCCGCCGAGGTGGAACAGCAGCAGCGCTATCTCGAAATTGAGGGGTTGCGCTTTCCCGATCGGCTGAAGTCGCGCTTCATTGTTCCGGATCATCTCGCCGCAGCGCAGGTGCCGGGCATGATCCTCCAGCCGCTGATCGAGAACTCGGTGAAATATGCCGTGGCGACCAGCAGGAGCGCCGTGACGATTACGATCGAGGCACGCGATGAGGCGGGCCAGCTCGTGCTGACGGTCGCCGATGACGGACCGGGCGCCGGGCAGGCCGAATCGGGCGGCTTTGGCATCGGACTGTCCAATGTCCGCGACCGGCTGCAAGCCTGCTTCGGCCCTCAGGCTGGCGTCACTTCCGGCAGCACGCCCGGCGGATACCAGACTGTCCTTCGCTTGCCCCTGGTCATGCTTCATGACTGAGATCCAGATCACCGAGACCCTGCGCGCATTGATCGTCGACGACGAACCGCTCGCGGTCGAGCGGCTTCAGGTGATCTGTGCGGCGCTGGGCAACCTGGCGGTGGTCGGCACGGCCAGCGATGGCGAAGCGGCCCTGCGCCTGATCGAGCTGCTCTCGCCCGATGTGTTGCTGCTCGATATTGCCATGCCGGGGCTTGATGGTCTTGGCGTGGCGCGGGCGCTGGTCGAGCAGGAAAACCCACCCGCGCTGATATTTGTAACGGCCTACGACAGCTTCGCCGTCGAAGCCTTCGATCTCGATGCGGTCGACTATGTGCTCAAGCCCGTGGCGCCCGAGCGCTTGCAGCGCGCCCTCGAGCGGGCCACGGCCCGACGCAATGCGCGACCCCGTCGGGCGAGCGAATGGTTGCGCGAATTCTGGGTTCCGCATCGTTCCGAACTGATTCGCGTGTCCGTTACTGATGTCGACCGGATCGGTGCCGAGCGCGACTATGTGCGCCTGCATGTGGGGCAAAGCAGCTATTTGCTGCTGCTGACAGTATCGAGCCTCGAAGCGCGGCTCGATCCCGATCAGTTCATTCGCCTGCACCGCTCGGCGATCGTGCGGCGGGATCGCATCAAGCGCTTGCGCCATGACGGCATGGGGGCCTGGTCGGCAGAGCTCGCCGATGGCAGCGCGGTAAGGATCGGGCGCACCTACCTGCCGGGAGCCAAGGCCATGACGGGGCGCTAGCCTCGCTCCAAACCATTGGCCAAGCGGCAGTCGCGGGCCTAGTGTCGGGCAATACCATGGCCATCATGATCGCCTTCTTGCTCGGAATCTCGAACTTCGCGCTGCATCAGGCGGTGCTGGACAGTCACCACCCCCTGTTCGAGCGATACGCCACCCTTTTTCGCCTGTTCGGCGGGCGCTTCAGCCTGCCGGTCGAATTTGGCATACTGCTGGCGACCATGTTGCTTATCGCATGGGGGGCGACGGTCTGGGCCTCGATCTATGTCGGCTACAGCCTGTCCAACGGAGTGGCCGCCTGGTTGATCCTCTCGCGCAGGATATAGGGGCCGGTTCTAGCCTGCCTTGTTCGCCCGGGCCGAACGTCTGGCGATAAAGGCCTCGATTTGCCTGCGCACGTCAGCCTCGCATTGTGTCTGCGCTTCGCGGACAGGAACGCGCGAGCCGGTGACCGTCTGATCGGGGCAGGCGCGGTGCACGGCGGCATCGATCCTGCGGGCCAATTCGGCTTTGCCCGCTTCGCTCGTCAGGTCGAGGTCGCCGAAACGGAAGGTGGTATCATCGGCATAGACCTTCGCGGACGATACCAGGACAAAGGCGGAAAGGGCTGAGATTGTCGCAATCGCAAAGCGGGGTGATCTACGCATGATGGACATCCTTCGCTAGGGACCAGATGGCGAGTTGCCAGCGCGGGCCAGGGCCAGACCGCGCAAGGCAGTTCTGCCCTGGAATATGCCGCCTTGCCCGCGTTGTTCGACCGGGCCGCGCGCATTGCCGACCGGCGTCCTGCGCCATCGACGAAACGCCGACCGGGACCGGCGAACGACCTGGCGTTAAAGCAAAGTGTCGCGTTTTCACTTGCAATGTGCGGCGCGAACTGTTTGCCCGCAGCAATGAACCGCTCAGTCCAATTGTTCCACGTCAGCGACCTGCATTTCGGACAGGAAGACCGCGCCGCGCTCGATTGGTTTGCGGGCGAAGTCGCCAGCCAGCGCCCCGACGCGGTGATCTGCACCGGCGATCTTACCATGCGCGGCACGACCCGCGAATTTGCTCAGGCGGCGGAGTGGCTGCGATCCCTGGCTGCGCCGGTCAGCATCGAGGCCGGCAATCACGACATGCCCTATTACTGGGAAATGTTCACTCGTCTGCGCCGACCTTTCAAACGGTTCGAGGCGATGCGGGCAGGCGTTCACATCGATCTGGCAGTGGACGGCGTGGCGCTGGTCTCGCTGCAGACCGTAACACCGGCACAGCGGCGGCTGAACTGGTCGAAGGGCCGCGTCAGGCAGGCCGGGCTGGATGCGGCGCTGGCGGGCCTCGCGCAAGCACAAGGCGCCGGGCTGCGGCTGGTCGCGTGTCATCACCCGCTGGTCGATGCCGACACCAAGAGCAGCGGTTCGACCCGCGGCGGCAGAGAGGCGCTGGCCGAACTGGCGCGGGCCGGGGCTCATGCCGTGTTGTCGGGCCACGTCCACGATGCCTTTGACATGATGGTCGAAAGTGCAGGCGGACCGATCCGGTTGATCGGCGCGGGCACCCTGTCGCAGCGGATCCGCGCGACGCGGCCGGGTTACAATCTGCTGGAGTGGTCGGCGGAGACGGGCCTGCAGGTTACTCCGCGCGCCATAAGTTGAATCGAAAAGGGCGGCGCATCCGCACCGCCCCCTATCTGAACCCGGCCCTCAAAGCCTGCGGCCCAGCCTCTTTTCGACCTGCTGGCGTTCCCACTCCGGACCGAACCAGGGCAACACGTCGAACACACGCAGCGCCCGCGCGGTCAGGCCGAGGCCCCAGCCCAGCAATGGGTAAATGAACCAGATGTGCTTCGGCGTGGTCATCAGGTTCAAGGCAACCAGCCCGCTCATCACTACGATGTATATTATCAGGCCGCTGTAAAAGCGCCTGACCTCGCGGACGTGGCTGAAGGCAAGGGCAATTTCGGTCTGTTCGGGATTTCTGGCAATATCACGCACGGCTTCCTCCTGGAGGTGTGAAAAATCGACATCGAACGCTGCGCCCAATGCCTTGAATGATTCGAGACTTGCCGATTGCCCCTGTTCGATCCGCTGGATCGTGCGAACATTGAGCCCGCTGAGGTCGGCCAGCTGCTGCTGGGACCACCCCTTCTTGAGCCGCATCTCCTGAACAATCATGCGAAGTCCTCCTTCATTCGGGGCGGAGACTTATGCCCGATTCGTGGCCCGCGACACGTCAGCAAGCCGCCAGTCACATGACAATGACCCGACAGCCGGGGCTGTCGTCAAGCGAGGAGCTGGCTGGACAGGCCGATCCGGGCTGCATAGACTTCAGCTCGGGACAGGAGAAACAGGCCGATGTACAAGATCATGTGGCTGCTCAAACGCAAGCCGGGCACGACCCACGAGCATTTCCGCCATCATTACGAGACCAGCCATTCGGTGCTGGGGCAGAAATATTTTGGCCACCTGATCCAGTCATACCAGCGCAATTACAACACGGGCCGCGCCAAGGACGGCGGCGGAGATCGCGCTTCGGACTATGATTGCGTCACCATCTGGGAAATGCCCGATGCAGCCGCGGTCGACGAGATCTACCGCATCATGTCCGATCCGGTGATCGGGCCGATCTTCCTGGAAGATGAGACCCATTTCCTCGATAGCAGCGAAACCCGGCTGGTCCGCTGCGACACATACGATACCGGGCCCGGCGATGGGGCGGGTTGGCTGCACCGGTAAGGATGGCTGTCCAGCGACCTAAATAGGCGAGCGCCTTCAATAAGAATGTTCTATTGAACCGACTCCGTGGATCTGGCTGTTCAGCTCCTCGGGCTTGCGGTGCAATGTGATATCTCCCGCACCCGCAATCGTCGCATCGACTTTGCCGGATGCATTAATATCGACATCGCCGGCACCGGCTATGCGGACCGTCGCATCCCTGGCTTCGACTTCGGAGAGATCAATGTCGCTCGCGCCTTTGGCGTCAACTGTCAGCACTGTGACTTTGCCCTTGCCTTCAAGATCGATCGCGCCGGCGGTATCAATCGAGAGCTTTGGTTGATCGAGCCCTGTCAGTTCTGCCTTGCCCGCCCCCTGCAGCTCCAGGTCCGGGAGCTGCGGCGCGGGGATGGTCACTTCGACTCTGCCCCGGTGCATGGTGAAATTCCCATCCAGCGACAGGCGCCCGTTTTCCCAGCGCAGTGCCTTCATGAGCTTCTCGGGGCCTTCCACCACCATGCCTGCGGCGGAGCCTTTTTGGTATTTGAGCGCCACCGGCGCGGCGATCGTCATGGTTTCGATGCCCTCGAAGGCAAAGCTTCGCGAAACACGCGGTCCGGAATCCTTGTCGCTTTCGAATATGAAACGATAGCCACCATCCTTATTGATGTGCGCCATCAATTCGTCTCCGCCGATCACCCAGGCCGAGCTGAGCAAAATGATGGCAAAGACCATGCCGCTGGCAAAAACGATTGCGAGTTTGCGGATCATGACGTCGCACTCCTTGCAGTTTCGGGCTCAATGGCGGGCTGGAGCACCTTGTAGTGCAACCGCCCGAACCACATCAGGGCATTGACCAGGACAATCGAGACAATGGTAATCAGCGCGGCAATGGCAATCGCTGCGACCATCATGCCGAGGCCGCAGAGAAGTGCTGCGGCCGGGCCGCCGGGAAAGGCGTTGAAAGGCCCGGTAATCATGATTGCGCCACCGGCCACAAATATGCCGAACATCGCAGCATAGAATCCGATGATCACGCCGATCATGGGCAGCAACACCGGCAGCAGGATCAATATGTCGATCGCGCCCAGCCCTAGAAAGGCGATGACCGCGCTCCAGGCGGCAGACGGTGATCGCCCTTGCTCCCAGCGCTTGATCCCGGCTTCCAGCTTCAGCTCGCGCGCGAGCCGTCCCGGGTCACCCAGCGCTTCGGCGACTTCCGACTCGGACCTGCCATCAGCACTGGCAGCGATGAAATGGTCGGTGTAGTCGCTGGTGATCTCGGCAATGGCCTCAGGCGGCATTCCTGCCAGACCGCGGCCCAGCCGTTTCAGAAATTCGTCACGCGTCATCTTCAGTCTCCCCCGCGTTCTCCGCTGGCACGCCGATCTTGCCGATCACCTCTTCGACGGCGGAGGTGAAGCTGCGCCATTCGGCGAGCTGGGTTTCCAGACTGGCGCGGCCTTGGTCGGTCAGCCTGTAATATTTGCGGGCAGGGCCCGAGGAGCTCTCCTCGAAATAGGTTTCAACCAGCCCGTCGCTCTGCATGCGGCGCATCAGCGGGTAGATCGTCCCTTCTCCCATATCGACAGCCTTCGCGAGCTTGCTCGCGATTTCGTAGGAATAGCTGTCTGCACGAGAGAGCAATGCCAGGACGCAGAGGCCCAGCACGCCTTTCTTGAGCTGAATTTCGATTGCCTCAGGCATTCATGATCTCCCTGGCCCAGTAAGCCGCCGGACCGGCAGCGCGGATTTGCTGCCGGTCCGCCGTCAATCAGCCGGCGGGGCGATTGCCGGCAACCGCATTGGCAACGCTGGCGCGGACATTGCGAAGGGCCTGTCGATAGCAGGCACTTGCCTCTGCCGAGGGAACCCGGCTTCCGGTTGTCACGTCGTCGAGTCCGCAGACCTGGCTGGCTGCGCGCGCGATGCGCCGCTCCAGCTTTTGCTGGCCGGTGGCAGTGGACAGGTCGAGGTCCGCGAATCGCACCATTACCGACTGGCCAGTCGAAGCGGCGTAGGCCGCATCCGGAAGGACGAATAGTCCGAATGTTGCGGTGAAAGCGATGACAGAGGCAATGGTGTGTTTAAGCATGGTCTTTCTCCTCAAGATACAAACAAACAGGCTTGCGCCGACCCCGCCTTGTGCGCGGCCTCAGTGATGGCGCGGTGCCGGATTTGATTCGGCCTGGGGCACGAATCGACCTCCTGTGAATGACCATTATCTATCACAAGGTATCATGCGGTGCAAGGTAGCATGTTAAAAAAGGTTGCGTGCAATGGCAGGAAGCCAGCAACCTATCAAAATCCTTGAGAAATCCCGCGGCCTCGGGGCGCAAAAAAGGGGCCGCGGTTGCCCGCGACCCCTTTGATTATCATGCCATGCCCCAAGTAAGGGCGAATCGGCGAATCAGACTTAGCGCTTCGAGAACTGGAAGCTCTTGCGGGCCTTGGCCTTGCCGTACTTCTTGCGCTCGACCACGCGGCTGTCGCGGGTGAGGAAGCCAGCAGACTTCACCGAGCTGCGCAGCAGCGGCTCAAACTTCGAGAGCGCCTGGGCGATGCCGTGCTTCACAGCGCCGGCCTGGCCGGAAAGCCCGCCGCCCTTGACGGTGCAGACAACGTCATACTGACCGGTGCGGTCGGAAACGTCGAAAACCTGGTTGATGACGAGGCGCAGCGTCGGCCGTGCGAAATAGACTTCCTGATCACGGCCATTGACCGTGATCTTGCCTGAGCCGGGCTTGATCCAGACGCGGGCGACGGCATCCTTGCGGCGGCCGGTGGCATAGGCGCGGCCCTGGGCGTCGATTTCCTTCTCGCGGATCGGCGCGGGAGGACCGGTGCGAACCGGCGGAGCAATCGGTGCTTCGTCAGCCGCTACAGCGACAGGCGGAGCGCCAGCGGCGAGGGCGCCGAGGTCGGCGAGATCGGTTACAGTGTTATCGGACATTATGCGCCCACCTTGTTCTTGCGATTGCGCGAGGCGACATCGAGCGGCTGCGGCTGGGTGCCGCCGTGCGGATGCTCTGCGCCGGCATAGAGATGCAGGGCCCGCATCTGGTCACGGCCCAAAGGTCCGCGCGGGATCATGCGTTCAACCGCCTTTTCCAGCACGCGCTCGGGGAAGCGTCCATCGAGCACCTTGGCAGCAGTAACTTCCTTGATGCCGCCGATATAGCCGGTGTGCTTGTAATAGACCTTGTTGGCGCGCTTGTTGCCGGTCAGCCGCACTTTGCCGGCGTTGATCACGACAACGTGATCGCCGCAATCGACATGCGGGGTGAAGCTCGGCTTGTGCTTGCCGCGCAGGATGTTGGCGATGATCACCGCGAGGCGGCCAAGTACCAGTCCGTCGGCATCGATCAGATGCCATTGCTTTTCGACCTCGGCCGGTTTGATCGACCGGGTCTGTGTGCTGAGTGCCTTCATGGCAGGTCATTATCCCTTGATTCGCTCCGGCAAGCGTGTGGTCTGCCGCCGGGAAGTGGCGCCAATTGCCGCGAATGGGGTGAAAGTCAAGCCAAACCGGGCCTTCGCAGAGAGGTAATATATTACCTTGAAGCGTCGCTCGGAGGTTTGCTGAGCTGCCATTGCTCGCGGGTCATGCGCGTATCACCTGCAAGATCGGTCGTCACGACCCGCTCCAGAAATGCCAGCTGACCGGCCTGGTTCGCGCCTAGCGAGGCAATTTCGATGTTTACGCGGCCTTCGTTTCCGCCCGGCAAGGCAATTGTCCGGGCCTCATCGCGCTTGCCCGGCGCCGGATTGAAGACATCCGCCGGCCACTGGCTGCGTGGGCTGCGGCTGGACAATTGCCGCACAAAGTCCTGAGCCTGTAACATGTCGATGGCCTGCAGGCCGGAGCCGCCAATCGCCTGAGCAGCGATTACAGCGGCCCGGCCCAGCGCCCCGTCGGACTGAACATTGCCGCCGCCCTGAATTTGCCCCCGCGCATCGAGAAGTATCGGGAACATACCGGTATCCGGCCGTTGCCGCTCGATTTCGGCTAGAGCACTCAACTTCGGCGGCGCCTCAACCGTGGCCTGAACCAGTTCGCCTTCGACCCGGTATCCGGTGCCATCGGGCACAATCCGTACCGAATAGGTGCGCCGGGTGACGATCGCCTTGCCGTCAGGAAGCGGGCGATAGAGGGTTCTGGTCAGCAGCAAGGGCGAATGCGGCGGCGAATAGATGGCGGGCTGGGGCGCTGCGGCCAGAACATTACCGCCCTGCGCTGCCGCGAGCAACAATGCCGCAGTGCCGATGCGCCAGTCGGACCGCCGTTTGCTCCCGCGCAGATTCACGGATGCCATGCTCCCGCCAAAAGAGAAGCTGGCCTCGCTAGCCTTGCAGCATCGATCATGACCGACAATGCGCGTCCCCTGTCTTGCCCTCCAACGAATTCGCACGGAACCCACGGGCACTTACATAGTTATATTGACGCAGGCAATTTGTCATCCGTCAAGCAATGACTTGACGCTTATTGTTGCAGCCCAGCCCATGCGCCCCCCAGACAGTAGCAGCCAGCAACAGCGCTCCGGTTAGCTGGTGCAATACTGCAAGCCACAGGGCCACACCGCTCATCACGGTCGCAATACCGAGCAGGAGCTGCGCGCCAAAGGCGCTGTGGATGGCTCTCGAGGCGGCTCGCATGTCCAGGCGCCGCAGGCGCCGCGCCAAGACGATCAGCGCTGCCGCCACGACCCAGCCCCACCAGCGGTGAACGAAATGGACCAGAAAGGGGTCATAGATCATGGCGTGGCCGAAGCCGCCCGACCAGTCGATCCCGGCAGGAAACAGCCTGCCCTGCATCAAGGGCCAGTCTGCCGCGATATGGCCGGCGCGCAGCCCCGCCATCAGCGCGCCATATATCAGCTGCACGGCGAGCATGATGAGGACAATGGCGGAAAATCCCGTCAGCCGCGCCGGCGCTCCGCCCCTGGCCAAGGCGCGCAGATCGAGCGCGGTCCAGATCAGCCCGGCAAAAGTGACCAGTGCAACCGTCAGATGTGTCGCCAGCCGCAAGTGGCTGACCTTGACGTCATACTGGATGCCAGATTTGACCATCCACCAGCCGACCACGCCTTGCATGCCACCCAGCGCCAACAGCACCAGCAGACGCGGCTTGAAGCCTCGGGGGATCTGGCCCTTGGCCCAGAACCAGACGAGTGGCAGGGCAAAGGCAAAGCCGATCAGCCGGGCGAGCAGGCGGTGCACCCATTCCCAGAAGAAGATGAATTTGTAGGTCGCCAGGGTCATACCGGCGGGGCCGTTGATCTGGATATATTGCGGAGTTTGCTGATAGGCGGCGAATTCGGCCTGCCATTGCGCCTGGGTCAGCGGCGGGATCATTCCGGTTACGGGCTTCCACTCGGTTATCGACACGCCCGATTCAGTCAGCCGCGTAATCCCGCCGATGACCACGATCAGCGCGATCATAACTGCCACTGCCAGCAGCCAGCGGGCAATTGCGAGCGGCCGGGCGGCGCTTTGGAGACTGGCGGTTGCGTGCATGGCAATTCCCCTGCGCCGCCGCGCGCGCCATTTCAAGAGAAACGGCAGGTGATACGGCAGAGAGGGCAGGTGCAAGCTTGCATGATGTTACAACATTACATAGATAGCAATCCATGCATGCCGCCCTCCTCCCGATTCGCCAGCGCCTTGACCGGGTCGGCATCATGCTGTCCGGCCTTTGCGCGGTGCACTGCCTGCTCGGCATCGTGCTGGTCTCGGTGCTGGGGCTGGGCGGCGAGACACTGCTGTCGCCATCGATCCATCGCTATGGGCTGGCCCTGGCGGTTCTGGTCGGGATCGTCACGCTTGGCATGGGCGTGCTGCGCCATGGCCGCGTCGCGCCGCTGGTGATTGGCGGCTGCGGCATCGCTTTGATGACGGCGGGAATTCTGGTGCGGCATGGCCCGATCGAGGCCCTGCTGACCATCGCCGGGGTGGCGCTTGTCGCCACGGCCCACATCCGGAACTTGCGTCACCACGCTTGAACGCTAAGTGGTCTAAATGATGACCGCAGAACTTTCCCTCACCGTAAACGGCGAACCACGCCGCATTCAGTCCGGCGCCTCGATTGCCGACCTTGTCCGCAGCCTTGAGCTTAATCCGCAAAAAGTCGCGGTCGAGCGCAATGGCGCCATCGCGCCGCGTTCGGCGCTGGCCGAAGTGATCCTTGCCGATGGCGATGTGCTGGAAATCGTCCATTTCGTCGGTGGGGGCGATCACGATGACACCTGGACCGTCGCCGGCCGCACCTTCCACTCGCGGCTGATCGTCGGCACCGGCAAATACAAGGACTTTGCCGAAAACGCTGCTGCCGTCGCCGCATCAGGGGCGGAAATCGTTACGGTCGCGGTGCGCCGGGTCAATATCTCCGACCCCAAGGCGCCGATGCTGACCGACTTCATCGATCCCAAAGTGATCACTTACCTGCCCAACACTGCCGGCTGCTTCACTGCCGACGATGCCATCCGCACGCTGCGGCTGGCGCGCGAGGCGGGCGGCTGGGATCTGGTCAAGCTGGAAGTGCTCGGCGAAGCGCGCACGCTTTACCCGGACATGCGCGAGACGCTGAAGGCAACCGAAGTGCTGGCCAAGGAGGGCTTCCTGCCGATGGTCTACTGCGTCGACGATCCGATCGCGGCGAAGCAGCTGGAAGAAGCTGGTGCCGTGGCGATCATGCCGCTGGGCGCGCCGATCGGATCGGGCCTTGGCATCCAGAACCGGGTGACGATCCGGCTGATCGTGGAAGGCGCCAAAGTGCCGGTGCTGGTCGATGCCGGGGTCGGCACGGCCTCCGATGCGGCTGTGGCGATGGAACTGGGTTGCGATGGAGTGCTGATGAACACCGCGATCGCCGAAGCAAAGAATCCGGTTTTGATGGCGCGGGCG
>Ga0114974_10003334_pt1 | contig 12136 bp, 9 predicted proteins | sample S_130206_EF_Meta_FD_87318 | JGI IMG/M metagenome (GOLD analysis project Ga0114974, IMG submission 87318) | Freshwater microbial communities from Lake Simoncouche, Canada to study carbon cycling - S_130206_EF_MetaG | ecosystem: Environmental > Aquatic > Freshwater > Lake | place: Lake...
AATGAGCTATCTAAAAAAGATACAATTGAGGCAGAAGGTAAAATTAAAGGGTTGATTACCGATAATGCATTAGCTATAAACCAAAAAGGCATCCCTCAATATAAAATTAAATCATATCACCGTTTTATTAATACCACCAATAAAGAAGAACCGTTAAACTCATCTAATGGAGACCGACGGAATTTAATTATTCGGTCTAGCGATGAGAAAAAGGGTGATTATCAATATTTTGAAACTATGCATAATTATTTAGATGACATTGAAGTAATTCAAACGTGTTTTGCATATTTTAAGAGCATTCCAGGTATGGATAAATTTAAGGATATTCCTATGCCTTTAACAGAGTACCAAACAAACCTTAAAGAGCTTTCAAAATCTCCAATTGAGCTATGGTTAATTGATTTTATAAGACAACATAATAATTTGGGAAATACATGTGTTGAGTTATTAGGCACTGAAATATATGAGCTTTTTAAATCTTGGTGTATCGCGAATGGACTAAAATATGAAATTAATAGCGTTAAATTAGGTGTTAGATTAACGAATATGAATATTAATGGCATTTCAAAGGGAAAACATACTAAATATGGCGCCACTAAATTATTTAATATTACCGAGCTAACTAAAACTTATAAGTTAGGTTGTCTTTTAACCATATAATGGTCTCATTTATTTAACATTTTAAACTAATAAGAATAATAATAAAGGTGATGGGTGACGGGTGACGGGTTGTTTTGGGTTCAAACAAATTTGAAACTACAAAGTGTTTTTTTACAATTTTTTTTGCAGTTTAACACTTTTTTTTTGCCAATATGTAACCAACCCAAAACATCTCGTCACCCGTCACCCATCACCTTTTCATTTATATCAACCAATAGTATACAATGCAACAAATTATAACACCATATGTGCTGTTATATTATTAAATAATTCTAACAAACTGTGCGCAAACGGGTTAAACCCGTTGAAAATAAAATTGATTTACATTTTGATTTATATTATTAGGTAACTTATATGAAAATCATTACAAAATTAGAAATTAATAAAATGAACCAAACAAACGGATACATTTATGTTAGAAACCATCCATCATATGACATTGACGGCGCGTGTAAAATGGGCAAAGCAAATAATATCCCTGACAGGGACACTCAATATGCGACTGGCGAGATTAAGAGAGGATATTTTGAGCTGGTGATTGAAGTGCCTATTAACAAATTGTCCGCGGTTGAACGCTTATTGCAGTACGAGTTTCGGGAATTAAATGTTAGATATGATGCTGGAACTGAATTTTACAATAAAAGCATTATTGCCCTTATTGAACCTTATCTAGTTGAACTTGGCATTGCATGTAGAAGATTATCCAAACAAGAAATTAGTGACTTAGTAAGATGCAACAGAGTAAGGCAAACAATGCAAAAAATCAACATTCAATCATTAATCCATGCACTAACGTCCAACAGAACACATGCGCCAATTGGGACCTACACGCCAAGACATGACCAAACTATTATTATTGAAAAGGCAGTTATACATTTTCAACAACACGACAAAGGCATGCTTGTATTAATGTGCGGAGTAGGGAAAACTCTAATTTCATTGTGGATTGCACAAGAGTTGCGTTCAAACACCATTCTTATTGGCGTTCCTAATAAATTATTATTGAACCAGTGGGAAGAAGTTATTCGCATGTTGTTTCAAAATGTTCCGCGCTTAATTGTTTCAGGTGGGGTGGACATTGAAAACATAATGAGATTTCTAGAAAATAACCGCAGAAAATGCATTGTAATCACGACTTATTCATCGGCGCACAAAGTGTACACTGCAACGCAAGAGACAGGGTTTACATTCGGCATGAACATATTAGACGAAGCTCACCATTTAACTACAAAAAATATGCTATTCGCGCACACTACAAAAACATATATTCAAATGTTGCGCGTTCCATGTCTTAAACAATTATCATTAACTGCTACACTTAAACAATTAGAAAGTGCGCGCGATGATGATGATCATGATGGCATTGTAGTGTCAAATGATAATGCGGAATATTTTGGTGAAATAATTGATAGGAAATGCTTGCTATGGGCGATTAATGAAAATATTATTTGTGATTATGTCATCCAAACTATTATTACAAATGAAGACAAATTAGAGCAACAATTAACACGATTTAGTATTGTAGAAGAGCATGATAAGATGCTATTTTTGAGCGCGTTTGCATCTTTGAAAAGCATATTTGACGGTCATTCGCATCATTTATTGATATATTTAAACAACAAGGCGAATTCGTTGAAATTAATTCTATATATACAAATGCTGCTAGATGACAATTACTTTGATATGCCTGATTTATATTATTCCAATTACCATAGTGAAATGAAACCCAAAGACCAAGAGAAGATAATTAATAATTTTGAAAAGGCGACGTTTGGAATAATTACGTGCGTGTATTGTTTAGGCGAAGGGTTTGATTTTCCATTATTGGATGGCGTGGTATTTGCTGAAAACATGACATCAAATATTCGCATAGTTCAATCCGCATTAAGAGCAAGTAGAAAAAACAAAAAAGACGCGAATAAAAAAACCAAAATCATTTTGCCAATTCTGAATAGAGATGACTGGTTAGAAAGCGACAACCCTGATTTGAAAAAGGTAAGAGAAGTTATTTACCAAATGGGGTTAGAAGACGAAACCATTAGTCAAAAAATTAAGGTATTTAGGGTTGATGTTGACAAACAAAAACCACGACCCAAACCAAGAGAACAAGAAACAAGGGAAATAGTGGATGACTTCGGTGATTATGACGATGAGTTAACCCAAAAATTAAGGTTAAAAACAACCCAACGAACCGCGATTGCTACAACATATGAAAAGGCAAGAAAAATCATCGCGGATAACAATGTAAAAAGTAAAGAAAGTTATTATGAATTGTGCGAAAGAGACAATAGATTATCCAAAGAGCCTGAAATCGCATTCAAAGGACAATTTACAAACTGGATAGAATATTTAAGCGTCGACCGAAGATATTACGATTTTGAAACCTGCAAAAATAAAGTAAGCCACCATTTAGCGTTGAACCCTGAAATACAAAAACATTATTTGAACTTATCAGTTATAAGCGGCCAATTGTGCAAACTAGACGCATTATTCCCACCAAATGGGTTATGGGTGGAATACTACAGTGTGAATGATTTGCGAGATATAATTACCATCACAAATAAGAAGAAAAAGATGGGCGCGATTTTGTAAATATTCGGGTTCGATGAATTAAGGAAAAAATACTTTTTTTTATAATATAATAAAAAATTGATTTATTTTAATATAAAGGAATATTATCTTATACAATTATATACAACAATGTCAAAACAATATTCCTGCGATTTGTGTAAAAAGTGCTTTAACCAAAAAATTGATTTCACGAGGCACCAAAATAAGAAAGCACCTTGTATAACATTAACTGAAATGCAGCAAATTAGTCAAACGAAAGAAGTGAAAATGGGGTTGAAAGATAAACTTACACAGTTATTTAAGAACTGTCTAAATATTATGAGGGACAACGAGGGGTTAACTGGTGAGAAAGCGTTGAGAAACTTGTCATATTTATTAATATTAAAATTGCTTGAACCGCGAATCGGCGATGAGATCGACATTGATAATTACGAATATGATTTTAGTCACATTGAAGACGTGCTGATTGAACCGCATAAACATAAATTATTAGAAATTGTGCGGTTTAGTAATCTATCAAATGAGCCGGAAGATAATATTCCTGCAAATATGAAACATTTATGGGACGACATCTTATCAAATCATCCTACTACAAAAAACATATTCTTGAAAGGCAAAGGGTTTGACATTCAACACAAGACAACCTATAAAAAGTTAATTGACAAATTGCAGTCTGTTGACTTATCTCAAACCGAATATGATGTATTGGGTAATGCTTATGAAGAAGTTATTCAAAACATTATGACAGGCAAAGTGTTGGGACAATTCTTTACTCAACCATTAGTCAAGAAAATGATGGTGAAATTAATCAATCCACAAATACATCCTGATGGAAAAATAGACACTTGTGGCGACCCTACTATGGGAACTGGTGGGTTTTTGATTACATATTTACAACACATTTTACAACAAGCCGCCGCTAAAAACATTCAACCGGATTGGGATTTTATCAAAACAGACGGATTATATGGCAAAGAATTAGAACCTGATACATATCAACTAGCGGTTTCAAATATGCTAATCTCATCCGGTCACATGTTTGAGGGCCTAGAACGGGGCGACAGCATTCGTGTTCCTATAACAAGAAAGTTTGATAATATTCTCGCAAATCCACCGTTTGGTATCAAGGGATTGAAATACGATGATTTTCAAAGTCCATTGAAGTGCGATTATGTGCCGATTAAGTCAGACAATGCGGTTTCCTTGTTTATCCAAGCAATCATTTATATGTTAAAGATTAACGGTAAATGCGCGGTTGTATTGCCTGACGGTCAAGACTTATTTTCAAAAACAAATGCCACATTAGTTGCGGTTAGAGAATATCTTATGAAAACGTGCGATGTGAAAGAAATAATCTATCTACCCTCAGGCATATTTACATACACGCCCATAAAAACTTGCGTATTCTACTTTGTCAAGAAGAGGGAAGGGGCAGATGTGTTGGAAACCAACATTAAAGTATCCAAGTCGCAAAAAGAAACGGGCAGAGACTACAAGTTTTCAAAGACACACCAAACAAGCAAAGTCATGTTTTATGACTACAATCCTTATGAGGGCGAAGGTGTCAAAAATCTATTGGTGGAAGTTCCTATTGAGAAGATCGCGAGCAATTCATATTCACTCAATTATGCCGAATATATAAAAGATGAAACCGGACAAGAACAATATGAAGATGGGGTTGTTGTAAAAACGCTAGGAGAGGTTTGTAAGTTCTTACCAAAAAGTAAACGGCCCGCATCTTATGGCGAAAAACAAGGCGAACATCCATTCTTTAAAAGTTCTATAAAAGTTGATAGTTTCGTTCATGACGCCGATTATGATGAAGAAAGTTTAATAATTGGTGATGGTGGAGAACCAAATATAAATTATGGCGTTAAGTTTTCAACAAGCGACCATTGTTACATTCTTCAAAATAAAAATAAATTATTGTTAAACCTTAAGTATAGTTATTATTATTTGTATCATAATTTAGATATCATGAAACAGTTATATACCGGGGTCGCTATTAAAAATATTTCAAAAACAAATATTGAAGGAATAAAAATACCAATCCCATCACTTGATAAACAACAATACATCGTAACATATTTAGATTTCATATACGAACGGGCCATCAAATCAAGCAGTTCAAAAATCGCGGAATTGAAACAATTGAATGAGTTTTGTTTGAGTAATCAAAAAATGTTTGGCGAGAATGTGGTGAAAACGCTCAGCGAAGTTTGTACGTTTCTACCTAAAAGTAAACGGCAGGCATCTTATGGTGAAAAACATGGAGAATATCCATTTTATACCTCATCTCAAATTTGTAGTAAATATTGTCATGAATATGATTATGAAGATGAATGTTTAATTGTTGGAACTGGCGGAAATGCTAATATTAAATATAGTGGTAAGTTTTCATGTTCTACTGATAATTTTGTAATTAAAATCAATGCCGGACAATTTGTAAAGTATATATATTATTATCTTTTGATTAATATTGAAGTGTTACAAAGGGGGTTTGCAGGTGTTGGATTGCAACATATTTCAAAAGAATACATCAGTAATATAAAAATCCCAATCCCATCACTTGATAAACAACGCGAAATTGTTGAGCATTGCGACTTTAATTGCTCACTCATCCAACAATTAGAACAGGAGATTGAAAATAACAAAAAACAAGCGCAACAATTTATTGCAGGTATTGTTAAATCACACGTCCACACAGAAGCCCAGGCTGCAAATGCTGAAGAGATCAATGAAGTTCAAGATAAAATCGCCACAGTTGAAGACCAAGACGCCGCCGTAATTGAACCAAACCTAACGGTTAAAATAATAGTCAAAAAAAAAGTAAAAAGAAGTCTTATTGCACAACAGGGAAATGCAGTGTAAATAATTGACTTATATTCGCTTATCTTATCTTATCTTATTGAACGCATTACTTTTTTTATCTGCAATTAACTAGAATAATGCTGTAGTGCCCCTATTTAATTTTATATTTTTTTTATAAAATTAACGCATTTTGTGCGCGACATGTCGCACATCCTACAAACATCGTGCAACCATGTTAACAAGCTGAAAAATTGCCAACGGAATCATCATCGGTAAAGCCATCCAAAACCCGGACCAAAAATAATTAAAATATTGATAATACCCTTTTAAGCTACTGAACACCATGAACTTGCGAAAAAATAAATCCAGGATTATTCCAAATATTGCTAAATAAGTGTAACTAAAAGGAAGATAAATTAAGTAACCCGCGTAAAAATATATCACGTAAAACAGCGTCATCATGCCCGCCGCAATGAATAGACTTTCGCCCGTCCCGTGCTGCTCAAAATAAGGTTTTAACCCCCAGCCGGTTGGACCGCCCAAGTGCAGACGTTTGCAGCCGATTTGCAGAAGCGCGTCGCCAAAAAAACCGGTCAAGCATGCAATACTAATCAGATGTACAAGATCTTTCATTTATTTACACGCATAAATAAAAATAATTTAACCAATATTTTTATTTATGTTTATGTTTATGTTTTATTATCTTTATTTTTCATTTTGGCCCTCACCATGGTATTCAATTGTCGGCAACTCTTGTGCGGATGTTTTCCCCATCATGTATTCCACATGCTGTTTGATGTAACTCAATGGAGTTCTCACCGCGGCATATGATTTCTCAACAAAAACGATATGCTCGCGCATCTTACTGCAATCTGTTTGCACGCTTTTATTGTTCTCTCGAATATCCTTAATGCTATCTTCCATTTGGTCTAAACGGGCCTCAATGTTTGTTAACATATCAATAATTTTATCCAGCTTTGGATTATTGATGGGGTCCATTATATACATTTAGATTTGTAAACGCAATATTTAACGCCGGACACATTACACCCTGTCAAAATTGTAATCGTACGTTATATCATATGGATACGCTACACAAACGCATAGCCCTATTTTTGATAGCATGTATGGGCGTAAGGCTACTGCTTGTGTATGTCGCGAAAAACGTGAGCGCGACATGGTTGAGATATATGGGTTATTTATTCGTGAAAAGAAACATTACGCGAGAAAATCCAGAAAATTTTACAGGAAAAAGCATAAGACAAGGTCGTTGAATAATGTATAAAACGTCTGCACAACCGTCTCCAAAAACGTCTGAAAAATATAAATATAAATTGTTGTGCAATAATTTGAACAACCATTTAATTGTTTGGATTGATTTTTAGTTCACCACTTTCTTTAAAATGTCGTGCGAAATTTGGGCAGAGGCGCGCACAAGTGTGAGCATAATATGGTGTCGTGTGCGTTACAATTCGAGGACTGAAAATATCACAAAATAATCACATCGCGATTGAAATCTTCTGTCACGAATATGGCAAATAATCACGCTTGTTTGAGATACTTTTAAGATAGTTGGAAAACGCATTTTTTGTAAAAAATTATGCTCACGTTTTTTGAAACTTTGCGCGCGTTTTTTGAAATTTATGGTAAGGAAGAGTAAATCATTGTTGTTTCACACTCTGTAAAAGGGAATCGAGATTCGGACAATTTGTTTTCTTCATCCATCAAATGGCAGACCCCCCTCTAAAAACCGGCCAAATCTTTCATTCACTTATTAATCCCCCATTATAATATAGTGTATTTATATAATAATGAAACATGCGCGAACCAATCATTATGTTATTATGTTTTTTATCATGTTGGTGTCAGGCCTATTATCAACTATGAATGTGTGGGTAGATAAAGTGGATGATATAAGATTTAGTATAAATGATGTATATATGACACTGCTTATGACGGGGTGGATGTTTTTATTTATGGGGTTAATTTATCAGGAAATGACAGAGTTTTGTATAGGTTTATCATTGATAATATTTAATATATGGTGTATTAGAAATCAATTTCTGGTAACAGACGCGCAATATAAATTAGGCATGATACCGCATCATTCAATGGCAGTTCATATGAGTAAAAAATTGCTAGAAAAAGACAATAACATATCACCATTTGTAAAAAATATAATAAAAACGCAAGAAGATGAGTTATTAATTTTAAAAAGTTAGGCGTAAAAATCACTTCACTTCAAATTTGAAAACAATCCTGGAATAAACTTGCCTAGCTTAATCATCTCAATCTCAGCCTTGTTCAGCGGTTTCCTGCGCGTATGGCATCGTCTACCATTTTTAAAATGGCACACACTTTTGTACCCCTTATTGCGCCGTATGAATACTTTGCGCGTCTGTTTTTTACCGCCGGTCATGCAATGTTGAACATTTGAATAACTGAATGTCATTATATAATAACCAAATATTATTTTATATTTTTCAGAATGGCCTGAACGCTGACGAGCGCGCCTTCCGTCCAGCCGTGTCGCCTGCTAACCACTTCGCCCGCCACTAATATGCGGCCCTCTTTATCTGGATGCTGTGCGTCTTTAATGAACTTTACGCGGCTTTCATGAGTTTTCATCGGTTTATAGTAATGCGTCCCCACCGGCCAAAAATAATCTTTAATCGCAATTATATGCAATGAGTTGGGTAACAATCCTAAACACGTTTCCAATTCATTTTCAAAATAATCGCGATTTGCCTTTGTGTTGTCTTTATATTCGCTCAATAATTCCGCGTTTTTATTGTCTGCATACGCGACCATGTAAACGCTGTCCGACATGGGAATTAATTTTTGCAATGGACCCGGAACAATAGTATATGTGGTAACAGTTTGTTTCATGATGAGCGCGGACTTCGCGTCAAACTTGGCATAAATGTAGATAAAAGGTTGTCCCATGATTTCTTTATATATTGGTATTTTCGGTAATAATTTTTGCACCGTATTTATTCGCGTGGCGATGACCACTTGTTTTCCTAAAAATGTTTTCTGTTTGTTATTGGTATTCATAAGAACTTCCACCAAGCCATTGTCTAATTTTGTCAGTTTCTCTACTTTTACCGAGGTGAGAATGTGTTGCGCGCCTATTTTAGCGCACAATTTGTGCACTAATTCTTTCCAATTGATGTGCAACGCGGTCCACCCCGACCAGGTATCTTCCATTTGATAATGATATAAGGTTTCATATACGTCTTCATTCTCGTAATCGGCATAACCAGACGAAGTGACAAAGGCTTGGTATATTTGTTTGCCTAGTATTTTCGTTGCGAATTGTTTACACCTTTTAACATTTCAAACGCCGATTTAAAAAAAATTGATTTAAAAATCTCAAATAAAATAAAATAAATAAACTAACATATCTAAACCTAAAATGGATAAAACATATTTTGAAAGTATTGAAAGACATTGTCAAATAACTGAAAAGAATAATTACATGAGTATAACGCCAACGAGAAAACATCTCAAAAATATGTTTCAAGGTGAAGTAATTGAAAAAAAAGGCGTGAGTCAGCTACCAGATTATACCGTAGAAACAATGGTTGTTAGAGCGAATTTAAAATATAAAAAAATGACTGAGCAAATTATCCGACAAATACAGACAACCAAACGTAATGGTAAAGTTAAATATCAAACATTAGGTTGGAAACAAGCAAAAGAAATTAAATCTTGGTGTGATGAAAATGATTTAATTTGTAATATAGTTACAGACCCAGTTATTACAAGAAATAAATTAGTTAATATAGATGTTTGGCATTCGATTGATGGCAACCTATATGATGATGGATATAGAGATTACGGAAATCAATATTTGGATTTTCGTAGCACAAAACAAAATGTAGTTTATGTTGAAGTAAATAATTATAGGCGTTTGAAATGTTAAAAGGTGTAAAAGTTTCACCGTAATGCGTCTTATTATACTTGCCTTTTAAAAATCGGAAAACTTTTTTTACGTCTACTAGATGTGACAATTCTTTGGAATAATTCATGTTTACGGTGAACTCCTGGGTCTTAATATGTAAATCGTGTAATAATTGTATCAATAATTTATCCGTATCCTTTCTTCCTACGCCTGCGCCGACCACGATTTCTTGCCCATAAAAGGTTTCATTGCCTATTCGGCCGCCAATATAGTCACGCTTGTTGCTTTCTAATATTACAAATGTTTTATCGGGATATTTATTTTTTATATTGTAAGCGGCGTATAGTCCAGCTAAACCCGCGCCAATTATAATAATATCGTAATCATATTCATATTCATAATCCATTTATTTATCATTATATTATTATTTGGTTGTTTTAACTGCGGTATAAAATAATAAATCTAATATTATATTATATGTTAAATAACACCATCGTTAACATTCTTTCTCCGAGCGAGATTGCCGAAATATTGAACAGCGCTACCGTGAGTGCAAATAAGGAGAAACTTGCAACGCAACACAAAGTAGACTTTTCTATTGAATTGTCCGATAGCCTGAAAACTAAATTGGGGAGTGCTTTAGGAATGGATTTATCTCAAAGTGCAACTCTTCCAATGAGATGGATTAAGGGGGATACGCCATCGCATAAAGATAAAGGCAAGGAAGACTTTAGCACTACTCATTTAGTGTATTTAACAGACAGTGTAGGGCAACTCATTGTAGATGGTCAAACTTATGCGATTGCAGCAGGCAATGCTCACGTCTTTAGCGAAGGTCTTGAACATTCCACGAGCAATACTGAAAATGTGGAGCGCCTAATGATTGGACCGATGAGCGAGGCGGGGTTTCAGGTGGGAGGATACGGTGTATCATTTTCTATGAATACGTTTGATGACCCGGCTGGACCGCAAGGGTTTGCATATAGATATCTTGGAAGTGGAAATGGAGAGATAACCATATTTAGCTTCCCACCAACTATTCCTTCTTCTTCAGGTGATTATATTGTTGAAGTGTTCGAACCAGTTAATTGGGTTGTTCCAACTGGGAAAACATTTGGTGGATGGAAATTAATGGTGATACCGGTGGAGAGCGGTATTACTAATTACCCGTTAGTTGACCCTCCTGTAAGTGGCATTTATTTGCCTGGTCAAATATATGAATTTAATGCTACCACTGCTTTAGTCCCAAATTGGATAGACGCCCCCATCGCGGACATTTGTTTCGCAGCATCCACACCGATTAATACTGACCAAGGTATTATATCAATTGAAAAGGTGAACCCTGAACTGCACACCATCAATAATAAAAAAGTGGTCGCGATTACAAAGACGATTACGCTAGACAATTATTTGGTATGTTTTGAAAAAGATGCACTCGGGGATAACGTCCCTAGTGAAAAAACGGTGGTTAGCAAAGAGCATTTAATATATAATAATGGTCGCATGATAAAAGCACTAGATTTTATTGGAAAATATAAGAATGTGCATAAGATAAAATATAACGGGGATATTTTATATAATGTGTTGTTAGAGAAGTATGATAAAATTCTTGTGAATAATTTAATCTGCGAAACACTGCATCCTAATAATGCGATCGCAAAATGGCACACTTCATTGAATAAGTTGAGTGTAGAGGAGCAAACCAGACTTGTGAAAATGCACAATAATAGAGCCGTCCAACGTGACAATTGGCGGTTGAAATGTGAAAAGATTAAAAGCAATATCAGTATGAAACGCTAAATCCGTGTGTATTCTAAATATAAACGCGTTAAATTAAACAGGCTCACATTATCTCACCATTTTCTTCCCAACGGCAAACCATAGTACGAGTGACACAATGCTACCTACAACAAAGCCATTGCCGGCGCTAGCCAAGGACCTACCTCCTAAATAATAAAACCCCGATGGGAAGATGACATAAGTCAGAACAAGATAAAACATCATGATGCCTAAAAAAGATTGAAAACTTGCGTCCATTATATAATTGCCAAATATTTAATTCTGGGGCGACTTTATCCCGCGGTTTGTTCGGTTTGTGTGCATATTTTGCGTGACATGTTGTCAAACGGTGCACCATATATGATGTCGCAGGATCGCACAAATATGCGGGATTTTGACGTCGCGTCG
>Ga0114974_10003336_pt1 | contig 12132 bp, 11 predicted proteins | sample S_130206_EF_Meta_FD_87318 | JGI IMG/M metagenome (GOLD analysis project Ga0114974, IMG submission 87318) | Freshwater microbial communities from Lake Simoncouche, Canada to study carbon cycling - S_130206_EF_MetaG | ecosystem: Environmental > Aquatic > Freshwater > Lake | place: Lake...
CAATTAAAAAACCCGTCTACTGCGACAGTTCTGCCAGACCGCTTTACGCAGGCATGACATCAAAGGTGGGCAGCAGCGCCGCTGAGCCGGCGAGGTAGCGCCGACGCGCGTCGGCATAGACCACGGCTGCATCGGGTGCTGGCGTAAAGCGTCGCTCTGTGGTCACAAAACACCTGCTGGCGCTCGCCGCGTTCGGGAAGGCCTTCAGGGCGACGCTCGCGATGACGGCCAAGCCAAGCGTGGTCAGCTCATGGTCTGACAGACGCACGACGGGAACGCCCAGTACATCGGCCTTGATCTGGGCCAGCAGGTCGTTGCGGGCCAGTCCGCCTGCCAAACGCACGTCCGTAATCAGTACGCCGCAATCGGCCATGGTCGTGGTGATGTGGGACAGTGAAAAAGCCAGACCTTCGAAGACGGCGCGCATGATGTCTGCTTGGCTGGTGTCCAGCGACAGACCCAGCAGAGCACCTCTTGCATGCGGGTTCCATAGCGGCGCCCTTTCCCCCGCAAGGTAGGGCAGAAAGCTCAGGCCGCGGGCACCCGGCGCAACGCTGGCGGCGGCGGCAGTCAGCGCGGCAATATCGGTGTGCATCAATTGGGCACGTACCCATTCGAGGGTGCTGCCGGAGGACGCCGTAGAGCCACGGACCAACCATTGATCGGCCAGAGGGACGCTGTAAATCCGTTGCAGATGGTCGTCAATTGGTTTGGCAGACACCACGCCAAAAGAGGTCACAGTGCCCGAAATGTCCAACGCCTGGCCGGGCATGTGGATGCCGCTGCCGATGTAAGCGCATTTGCTGTCGAAGGTGGCTGCAATGACCGGCACGTCCGAGAAACCATCACGCCATAACTGGGCTGGCAGCAAGGTTCCGATCACCTGCCCTATGGATACGGTATCGCCAAAGGGGGCCCGCTCCGCCCCCAGACGCTTGCGAAAGGCCTGCGTGTAGAGCCGGGACGCGGTGTAGGCATTGAGCGTAGCTTGCCCGGTGAGGAAAAAATTCAGCCAGCCAGTGGCATCCAAAAAGTACCGCGTGCGGGCGGCCACTTCGGGCTGCTCCCGGCAAAGGCGAAACCAGTGCGGCAGCGGGTCAGACACCACGGGCCGCAGCGAGACTTCTCCAGCCAGGGAATTGACGATTTGTTCGACGTCCTGTGCAGGCCGGCGATCCGAATACATGACAGCGGACGTCAAGGCTTGGCCTTGTGCGTCGAGTGCGACAAAGCCAGCCAGAGGGCCGGCCGCAGCGATGGCGTCAGGCCTGATGCCAGCACGCTGCGCCTCATTCAAGGCGTTCTCTAAAAGACCTGCCCATTGCCCGGTGAATTGTTCAAAAACCTCACCGTCTACTTTGGAGTCAACCGGGCCACTCCACGACCACAACCGATGCCCAGCAGTGTCCAGCGCGCTGACCCGCAGGCTCTGCGTCCCCAGGTCTATCACCAGGATCGTCTGATGCGGTAAGGCGCCGATCATGCTGCCGTGGCCAGCGTCGAGAAGAACTCGGCGTTCGCTTTCATGCCCTGCATGACCATCCGGCGGTCGGAACCCAGGGCGATGAAGCGGTAACCCCGCGCCAGGTCGATCAGGCCCCAGCCATGCCCCGACAGTCCTGCGATTTCGGCCGTGTCCGAAGATCCCATGTTCAACCAGGCGCCGGCGTACAGTCTTGCTTGGCGTGCACGTTGGCGGGCCCATTTCATGGTGGAGGTCTTTCGGTCAGTGGCGGAGTGGGTAAAGTATAGGGGCTTCAATTTTCAATAAGCAAGATTGGCGAATTCAACAGGCGGATTTAAAAATCCAAGATCATTTGGCCAATAGATTACCGAGGCATGGTGCTGTCTATGGCGTTACTGTCACCTACAGATGCCTGCCTGACTCAACAAAGTCCAGGACATACCCCTGATCAAACAAAATCGACAGGGGTGATCAAAGTGAAGTCGTCAAGTCACTGCTGCCCGAAATCTTTGGCTTGGATCGATCGGCTTGTTCGTTTGAATTTTTTTTTGCTACATTCAATCACTGAGCGAATACACGTCAAGTCTTGCTTGTCAACATCAAACAGTGGCCATGACTGCAAGCTTACGCTTTGCCTTCGCATGAAATTCAACCCAATGGAGCTTTTATGAAATCTCGTGCAGCCGTCGCCTTCGAGGCAGGCAAACCTTTGCAAATCGTCGAGATCGATGTCGAGCCGCCACGCAAGGGCGAGGTGCTGGTCAAGATCACGCACACCGGTATCTGCCACACAGACGCCTTCACGCTCTCGGGCGAAGACCCCGAAGGGCTTTTCCCAGCCGTGCTGGGTCATGAAGGTGCGGGCATCGTTGTAGCCTTGGGCGAAGGGGTCACCAGTGTCAAGCCCGGTGACCATGTGATTCCGCTTTATACCGCCGAGTGCGGCGAGTGTCTGTTCTGCACATCGGGCAAAACAAACTTGTGCGTGGCCGTGCGCGCCACCCAGGGCAAAGGTGTGATGCCCGACGGGACTACGCGCTTTTCCTACCAAGGCCAGCCTTTGTTCCACTACATGGGCTGCTCAACATTCAGCGAATACACGGTCGTGGCAGAGGTCTCACTGGCCAAGATCCGGCCCGATGCCAATCCCGAGCAGGTGTGCCTGCTGGGCTGCGGCGTGACCACCGGGCTGGGCGCGGTTAAGAACACGGCCAAGGTACAAGCAGGTGACACCGTGGCCGTGTTCGGCTTGGGTGGCATTGGTTTGGCCGTGGTCCAGGGCGCCAAGCTGGCCAAAGCCGGCCGCATCATCGCGATTGACACCAACCCGTCCAAGTTTGATCTGGCGCGCACCTTCGGTGCGACAGACTGCGTGAACCCCAAGGACCACGATAAGCCCATACAGCAGGTGATCGTAGAAATGACGGGCTGGGGCGTGGACCACAGCTTTGAATGCATTGGTAACACAAACGTCATGCGCGCTGCCCTCGAATGCGCACACCGCGGCTGGGGCCAGTCGATCATCATCGGCGTAGCCGGTGCGGGCCAAGAAATTTCCACACGCCCCTTCCAGCTGGTCACAGGACGACGCTGGCTGGGCACGGCCTTTGGCGGTGTCAAAGGCCGAAGCGAACTGCCCGGTATGGTCGATGACGCCATGGCAGGGCGCATCGCGCTGGCCCCTTTTGTGACGCACACCATGGGGCTGACCGACATCAACCACGCCTTCGATTTGATGCACCAAGGCAAGTCGATACGCTCGGTAGTGCATTTTGAAGAGCGTGCATGAAACGCATCGAACAACATGCCAGCTTTGGCGGTCGGCAAGAGGTGTGGGCGCATGCATCCAGCACTTTGGGATGCGAGATGCGCTTGGGCGTTTACCTGCCCGAGCCCGCCCTGCGCGGTCACAAGTGCCCGGTGCTCTACTGGCTTTCGGGCCTGACCTGCACAGAGCAGAACTTCATCACCAAAGCGGGTGCGCAGGCGCATGCGGCGCGGCATGGTTTCATCGTGGTCTCGCCAGACACAAGTCCTCGAGGCGAGGCCGTAGCGAACAACGACGCCTACGACCTGGGCCAAGGTGCGGGCTTTTACGTCAATGCCACACAGGCCCCATGGACGCCGCACTACCGCATGCAGGACTATGTGGCCGATGAGCTACCGAACTTGATTGAGCAGCACTTCGCAGCCAGTGAACTGCGCGGCATCTTTGGCCATTCGATGGGCGGGCATGGCGCTCTGGTCACGGCACTGCGCCATCCGGGGCGTTACCGCAGTGTGTCTGCTTTTTCACCCATCGTAGCGCCATCGCAAGTGCCCTGGGGCCAGAAGGCCTTGGGTGCGTATCTGGGCGCAGACCCACAGGCTTGGCGTGCATGGGATGCGGTGGCGTTGGTATCCATGGCGCACCAAGAAAAGCTGCACTTGCTGGTGGACCAGGGCGATGCCGATGAGTTTCTATCCCAACTGCGCCCAGATCTGCTGCAAGCGGCCTGCGAGGCCGTGGGCCATCCGATGACCCTGCGCATGCAGCCGGGCCATGACCACAGTTACTATTTCATCGCTACTTTCCTGGGCGAACACTTCGATCACCATGCAAAATATCTCTCATAAATGAGGGACAAGAAAAACCATGGCAAAGATTTGTACAACGAAGAGGGGCCAGGTCATCAGTTCAATCGAACCATTCATCTGACACGTCAAACTTAGGAAATACGACGATCAATACCTTCATCTGGCCAATAGCCCTGTGCCGGGTGCCTGGCCGGATCAAAATGCAATCACCTGACTGAACATCGATTAACTCATCATTTAACTGCATCTTGGCCCCCAAGTTGCACTCCAGAAAATAGTATGTTTCAGTCAGTTTTTGATGGTAATGGACGCGAGAGTCAGAGGATATTTCGGTCACGTGAATGGTTCCCGGGAAATCTTCCGTTTCTGCAAAGGCCCGCCGAGCAGTCCCGCAAGGACATGGGACGCCATGTAGATCCGAAAATCGAACCAATTCATAAGCTTTGCTTTTCATACGAAGCCGCCGGTATGTCTGGCAATGCAAGTATCTAAAACCTCGTCATAACTACAAAGCCACCAATTTCCAGTAGAAAAAATTTCAACTTCACTGAATCCTACAAAACCTTGAGTCTCGACCCATCCCCGTATTTTAGGAATATCAATGACGCCGTCTCCCATCATTCCACGATCGTTCAATAAATCGGTTGTAGGTGTTAGCCAATCACAAACATGAAACGCTAAAAGTCTATTTTTTCCAGCACGCTCAATTTGACTCTGTAGCTTCGGATCCCACCAAACATGGTAGACATCCAAGGCTACACCTATTGCGCCAGTCTGTTCGTTATCCAAAGCATCACACACATCCAGAGCTTGCTCGAGCGTGTTGATGCAAGCGCGATCCGCCGCATACATCGGATGCAATGGTTCAATGGCCAATGGCATACCGCATGATTTGGAATATTCCAACAATTTTGCAATCCCATCAAACACCTGATGACGAGATACTTGAATGTCTTTGTGCAGGGGTTTGCCAGCCAATGCGCCCGGCAGACCGCCAACAACCAAAACCAAACACTTGGCATTCAACTCGCAGGCTTCATCAACCGCAATTCGGTTGTCAAGATCCGCAGCATCAATGCCCTTGGCATCTACAGCAGGAAACATCCCCCCCCTACAGTAACCTGAAAGATTGAGTCCGTGGGTTTTGACAAGCTTAGAAATTAAAGGTAAACCTGCTGCTGCAACCTGATCACGCCAAGGTGATATGGCACCAATTCCCCGCTCCACACAGGCCTCAATTATTTTGGGAAGCGGGAAATCTGCGCCATAACTTTGACGAACAGTTGCCGTATTGATGGACAGCCATTCATGACTTTGAGAAAAATCGCGCATAGACATGTTTATTCAACGCCGTTCAGTGACAGCAAAATTTTCATGCGGTGCACAGCCAAGTCTGGTTGCTCAAACAAATTGGCCGCATCAGCCAATCGGAACAACTCTGATAAGTGAATGATTGACCGCGCACTATGTTGTCCACCCACCATGCTGAAATGATTTTGATGACCGTTCAGCCACGCCATGAACACCACCCCAGTTTTGTAAAACCGTGTAGGTGCCTTAAAGATATGCCGTGAAAGTGCCACAGTCGGTTCCAAAATACCATGGAACTTTGCCAAATTGCCTTGTGCTAATTCACCAAGCGCAGCGCTTGCTGCAGGCGCAATGGCATCGAATATGCCCAATAGGGCATCACTTTGGCCATTGACCAAGTCTTCCCCAACGCCATCACCCGCTATCAACTCTGCGTAATTAAAGTCATCACCGGTGTACATTCGAACGCCCGATGGTAAATCTCGACGCATGCGAATCTCTTTGTCCTTATCGAGTAAAGAAATTTTTATACCATCAACCTTACTGGAATGCGCTTGAATTACGCCAAGCGCAGTTTTCATCGCCTGGTCAAAATCTCTGCTTCCCCAATAGCCAGTTAATGCCGGGTCAAACATGTCGCCCAACCAATGAAGCAGAACAGGTTGTTTGGCTTGGCTTAAAATTCGGTGGTATACACGCTCATAGTCTGCTGGTGACTTAGCCACACGCGCTAAGGCACGACTGGCCATGATGATCATCTTGCCACCCAGTTTTTCAATGGCTTCCATTTGAAATTCATAGCCAGCAATGATGTCATCAATGGACTTGATTTGTTCAATATCCAAGTGATCAGTGCCACATCCCGATGCAAGAAAAGCACCCGGTACATCCTTGGCGGCCTCTATAGATTGTTTGATCAACTCTAAAGATGTAGGCCAATCCAAGCCCATACCGCGTTGAGCGGTATCCATAGCTTCAGCAACACCCAGCCCTAAAGACCACAAGTAACGTCTGTAGCTGATGGTTGCTTCCCAATCAATTGGACAATCCAACCAGGGATCGTGAGCGGCCAAGGGATTAGAAACGACATGAGCCGCTGAATAAGCTATGCGATTGAATTTAATGCCTGGTTTAGGTTTGACTGGCGCAGTACCGACAAGTTTGTAAGAGCCCAACAGACTTTGTTCATTTGGAAGATTCAAATACTTTGGCATTTTTCCACCCTAAATAGTCAAAGGTGCAACATCAACCCATCTCCGTTCTTTCCAGGACTGCAAAGCAGCTTCTACCAGCTGAATACCTTTGGCACCTTCAGGCAGAGTCCAGCGGTATGGTGTGTTTTCAGCAATGTGCCTAATGAAGTGTTCCCACTGAATCTTGAACCCGTTGTCATAAACCTGTGTATCGGGTACTTCTTGCCATTGATCCGTGAATATCATGGTTTGCTTGACATCTGGGTTCCAAACAGGACGAGGCGTATTGACGCGACTTTGAGCCTTACAAGACTGCAATCCAGCAACTGCAGAACCATGCGTACCATCTACGTGGAATGTCACAAGGTCTTCTCTGTTGACACGAGTGACCCAAGAGCTATTGACTTGGGCAATCACGTGTTCACCTTGATGTCCCTTTAATTCAAATGTGGCATAGGCGGCATCATCTGCTGTGCATTCATACGGTTTATCAGCCTCATCCCAACGCTGAGGAATGTGCGTGGCCCCAAGGCAGGAGACCGACTGAACTTCGCCAAACAGGTTATCAAGAACATATCGCCAGTGACAAATCATGTCTAAGATAATTCCGCCCCCCTCTTCCTTGCGATAGTTCCAGCTTGGACGTTGGATAGGTTGCAAATCTCCCTCAAAGACCCAATAACCAAATTCAATGCGGACGCTGAGCATCTTGCCAAAAAAACCAGATCTTCTGAGCATGTCCAATTTACGCAAGCCAGGCAGAAATAATTTATCTTGCACCGCGCCATGCTTGATGCCTGATTTTTCAGCGAGGCGGGCAATTTCAACGGCCTCATTTAAATTGGTAGCAATGGGCTTTTCGCAATAGACATGTTTTCCAGCATGAATTGCTTTGGCCAAAAGAGCTGGCCTCATTTGTGTGGTCCCCGCATCAAAAAACACGGTGTCGTCTGGATTTGCAAGTGCTTTATCTAGGTCGGTACCAAATCTTTCAATACCATTGGCTTTGGCAAGAGCTTCAATTTTTTCAGCATTTCTACCAATCAAGATCGGATCAGGCATGACTTTGTCACCGTTAGACAATGTCACACCGCCTTGATTTCTGATCGCAATAATGGATCGAATCAAATGTTGATTCATGCCCATACGCCCTGTCACCCCATGCATGATGATGCCAAGTCTTTGTGTCGACATATGTATTCCCTTTTTAATAAACAAGATTCATGCTGTCCCAATCAATTTGGGCGCGTTCGTGAACTGTTGCAAATCCTTTGCAATCAAGACTGGTCAAATCTATTTGGCCTCGTTTAATTTTCAGTCTGACTACATCATTGGATGATTCGTAGAGAGAAGGGTAAGCGCTGTGAAATTGCTCTTGTTCTTTTTGAGAAATGGCAGACATGCCATTCACGTAATGATGACCATTTCGTTCGACATGACTGAGCCCCAATAAACTAACCAGTGCCAAGTCTTGCTGAACTGCAATACCTGCTTGCATCGTTAAGTCTTCGCCGGATTGGAAGTATGCAACGCCTGTTCGCTCTCTCATTTGTACGCAGCGAGCTGCGTTAATGATTGATTTATATACACCTTTACAACTCTTACTGGAAATTCCTGTATAGCCAAGTTTGATAGCACTGATAAAGGTATCCAAATCACTGTCTGACTCATCAACTAACAACGGCAGAAAGCGACTAATTTCAGAAACATTGTTAGACAATGTTTGCTCGCGTCGTATGGGTTGCTCAACAAATAATGTCTTCTGGAAAAGTGCTTCTAACGCATGCGTTGTCTTGAACTTTTCAAAGAACATTTCGAATTTCGAAACATCAGAATACTGTTCATTTCCATCCAAAGTAATGACTTGCGCTGAATCACAGATCACGTTTGCAATTTTTTCTAACCGATGGATGTCAACTTCAGAGTCTCCACTCAGCTTCAATTTGTAATGGGTGTGTCCGTAGAATTGAACAATATCTTCCAAGCAAACTGGAAGACCATCGTGGGGCATTTCTGATGTCAGTTCTGATCGAAAAATAGGGTCTATGAGCCCGACTGTATGCCTGGCTGCCAGCGTGACAGATGGGGTCAAATTATACAAAAACTTATTTAAATCAAAATCTGATAAATCATTCACTTTTTTATGAGACTTGAGATCGATCTCGACTAAATTTTGCTTCATGCAGTCATAAAAATTTACATTTCGATGGTGACAAAGAGCATCAATTAGAGCCCGGTCAATCAATGCAGGTCCGTAACTTGCCGCAAGAGGATTTATGCTGTTTCCACCACAAATTGAGATTACTTGATCATAATTTTCAATAAAGTGATGCCAAGAACATTTGAATTGCCGATCTTGCAAATAAGCATCACGGGTCGTTTTCAATGCGAAACGAAGTTGATCAATATTTTCCTCATTACTCAGTTTAATATCTTTATCAAACCATTTTGGCACCATCATTTCAGCAGAGCATCCCTGTGCTTCTTTACCGTTAGAGAATTGAATCCTCACGAGTACATGGACTTGCGGACATTTTGTAAGAGTCGCTACACCAAAACGGAACGGCAGACGCAAATTAACGCTTCGCTCATGAAAACTAATTTCTTGAATCCGAAATTTATTCATGCGTATACCTGGTGCTGCACCTGATCAATGATCAAGTGTTCCTTGAGAAAAGAAATGCGCTCTAATTTGCTTTGCATATGAGGAAAAATCAGGGTCACCCATCACATCAAGGTTGCGAGGCCTTGACAGATTGATGTCATAAATGGCCGCAATAGTTCCGGGCCTTTCACTCATCACAATGACTCGATCTGACAAGAATATGGCTTCAGGAATACTGTGAGTAATGAGTAATACTGTTTTTTTAGATGTCAACCAAATTCGCTGCAATTCAAGATTCATTTTTTCACGCGTCATGGCATCTAACGCACCAAATGGCTCGTCCATCAGCAGAACTTTTGGATCATGAAGTAGCGCTCTGCATATTGAGACTCGTTGTTGCATTCCGCCAGAAAGTTGCCAAGGAAATTTCTTCTCAAAGCCCGTTAATCCCGCCATTTTAATAAGGTCAAGGGCTCTTTCGCGTGCCGCAGCCATTGGCATATGGCGCATTTCAGCCTGTATGAGAATATTGTCTAAAACGTTTCGCCATGCCAACAGAACTGCACTCTGGAAAACGATACCTACATTTTTTTGAGGACCGTCAATACGGCTTCCTGATAGAGTCAACTCGCCAGTTGTAATTGGCAACAGACCCGCTACTAACTTCAGTAGCGTGCTTTTGCCGCAACCAGAAGGCCCAACAACAGATACAAACTCACCTTCGTTGATGTGAAATGTGAGTGGCTTAAGTGATTCGACTGGCCCATCATTTGTTGTATATATTTTGGTAACGTCGTTGAGCTCAATTAGCTTTCGAGATACAACGGTATGTTTTTCTTCTGTCATTCTTTACTATGGAATTTAGGTTTTCAGTCAGTAGAATGATGTTCACGAGACTGCATTGAATAATGCAGTCTCTGAAATACATGGCTTAATTTTTCAAGGAAGAAATTCGTTGGTATAGTAATCCTCGACTTTTCCTGCAGTCTTTTCAAGTCCACCATATTCAAGCAACATTTCAAACGACTCCTTCATATCTTTAGGCGAGACTCTAAAGGGGCGCAGTTTTTCTGTCTCTGATGTGTGATACAAAGGTGTTGTCAGCTTGAGTCCAACAATCAGCGAATCCCGTTGGCCAGCCTTGGCATTAGCTTTTAACATTGCATCAACGGCCGCCTCCGGATTTTTTGTTGCATCTTCAAAAGAACGAGTCGCGGCACGCATGAATTTTTTCACTAAATCGGGTTTATCTTTCAGCATATCTTTGTGCGCAATAATTCCAGATACAACCATATTTATTCCATAATCCGCGAACGGAATAACTGTCACTGGTTTTTTAGTCGCATCTTGAATTTTTATATTTTGATCCATCAAGTACCCAAGCAAAAGATCTGCTTGACCATTGATCACAGCATTGAGCTTTGTTTGGCCATCGCCTGAAACGACTTTGTAATCACCTTCTTTAAGCCCAGTTTTCTTCAGAAATAAAGGCCAAATCTGAGACATGGAGTCTCCCGGAGTCATGGCGACTGTTTTGCCTTTTATGTCTTCAGGTTTTTTAATATTTTTCTCAGACAGTCCCATGACTGACATAGGGCTCTTTTGCAGGGCAACGCCAACGGCCTTCACTGGAGCGCCCTTTGAAGCAACCTTGATCATGGTGCTTACATCCGCGTATCCAAATGGGACTGACTTGGCAGCAACAGCTTGAATTGTGGGGCCAGATCCTCGGCCCTCCTGAATGTCCAAATCAATCCCCTCAGCTTCAAAATATCCTTTTTCTTTACCTAAGAAAAATGGAGCATGCTCACTGTACAAATACCAATTGAGCATGAGGGATATTTTTTCTTTTTGCTGTGCTACTGCACTAGAACAGAACAACGATATGGCGAGAAAACTGATGACGGATAAGGCAATACTTCTGCGTTTCATGGATTGTCTCCTTTAGGGGTTGTTAACTTAAACTCAAACTTGTTACTAAACGACTGATTGAAAATCATTCCTTTGCGATGCATGCCATGGAATCATCAAACGCTCTATCACGTCAAGCAGTGCAAATAAAATTACGCCAATCATCGATAAAACAACCAATGCTGCGAACATCAAAGGGAGGTCAAAATTACCATTTGCTTTTTGAAGAACATAGCCTATTCCCGAATTCGAACCAACGAACTCGCCCACCACCGCTCCGACAACAGCCAAAGTGATTGAAACCTTCATTCCTGCAAAAATAGCGGGTAAAGCTTGAGGTAAATTTATTTTGAAAAACATTTGCATCCTTGTACTGCCCATTGATCTGGCCAGGTCAACCATATCTTGCTCTACCGATTTGAACCCCATCACTGTAGACACAACAACTGGAAAAACGCCAAGTAAAAATGCAACAATGATTTTTGGAATTATTCCAAAACCAAACCAAACTACAAAAAGGGGGGCAACTGCAATCTTTGGAATAGACTGCGAGAAGACCAGTAAGGGGTACACAAAACTTTCTACAAGTTTTGAATATGAAATCAACATTGCAATGGGTACACCAATCAATACAGAAAGTGCAAATCCACCTAAAGTCGCCCAAGTCGTTGGGGCAGACTCCTTGACAAGCATCGGCCATTCGTTCCAAAGTTGCCCAACAACACTCAAGGGAGTAGGAATAAGGTAAGGAGGAACCTTAAATATACGGATGAGCAGATCCCAGCCTATCAAAATCATGATGATCAGTAAGACAGGCCTCAACCACTGAGAAGTTAGGATACTTTTCATAGTAATTAACTTGTAATTTTTCTTTTTAAACCGTGGTCGTAGGGCAATGCAGGATGTGCAAACTCAACATCATTTCGGACATAGTGCAATGCACATGCTCTTCGCCATTTAGTTGACATGTTCGTGCTGCTTTGATGGAACGTATTTCCATGATGAAACGATACCCCCCCTTTAGAGACTGGCGCAGGCGACATGGGCTGAAGGTCTAATATTTCTGCTGG